>P_1C_Liq_1_UnCtyDRAFT_1000134_pt1 | contig 17075 bp, 14 predicted proteins | sample Pon1CUnioCityCA_2_FD_10230 | JGI IMG/M metagenome (IMG submission 10230) | reverse complement strand
GCTGATAGCGACCCCTTTTACGGCAGCGACCTCTTTGGTGATGAAGCGAACCGAAACGCTGATGAAGGCGTGAACATAGCTCAGGGTAATCGGGTGAATTCCTATTATGCAGAACTCGAAGCAGGTTTTATCGTCAATCCCATCACGAATTTAAAATTGTTCGGCCGAGCGATATACAGGGATTTCGATGCTACTACAAATAATGCAAGGACCTTTGATAATAATACCACCTGGATAAGTTTTGGACTGCGTACTGACCTGTTCAACCGATACTATGATTATTGATATCAAAAGTTCTTCTTTCAGTTATAATGCTGATGATATACATTAGCAACCTGATAGCGATATCAATGACGCTTGTGTTCAGGGATACCAAAAAAACCAAACCGCATCATAAGATACAGCTCGATCAAATATAGTTTCGCCATTCCGATCAAGTGTTGTATTTTTAAAATTATAAAATCACTTGAAAGATGAAAATATACACAAAAGGTGGTGATCAGGGAGAAACCTCGCTTTTCAGCGGGACCAGAGTTGCTAAACACCACTTAAGGATCGATAGTTATGGCACATTGGATGAACTCAATGCTTACTTAGGATTACTGCGTGACCAGAAAACTGCTGGAGAACATAAGGATTTCCTGATATTTGTGCAGGACAGGCTTTTTAATATTGGGTCTCACCTTGCTACTGAATCCGATAAGGAAAAAGCCGTTCAAAAACTACCCGAGCTACAAGAAAATGACGTGGAACGAATAGAAGATGAGATCGATCAGCTTAATGAAGACCTTCCACCTATGACGAACTTCATCCTACCTGGCGGACATACAACGGTATCCTACTGCCATATCGCACGTTGTGTTTGCAGAAGAGCCGAGCGACTGGTTACCGCATTACACCAAGACGTTGACCTAGATGAAACTATTTTGAAGTTTATCAACAGGTTGTCAGACTACCTCTTCGTCCTGTCCAGGAAACTGAGTAAAGACCTTGATTGTAAAGAGATCAAATGGATACCAGATACTTCTAAATAAAGTTCGCATCCATTATTTAATGATATACTAACTTGATTGTTAGCTAAAAAAATTACATTTGCAAAAATTTCAAAAAACCAATTTTTATGTATTGGACTTTAGAATTAGCTTCTTATCTAAGTGATGCACCATGGCCGGCCACGAAAGATGAGCTTATAGATTACGCCATTAGAACAGGTGCACCACTAGAAGTGGTAGAGAATCTTCAAGACATTGATGATGAGGGAGATACATATGACTCTATCGAAGAGATCTGGCCAGATTATCCTACGGATGAGGATTATCTTTGGAATGAGGATGAATATTGATAAGTATTATCTTTGAACTAAAATTACATTTAAGGTCTCTCAATGAGACCTTTTTTTTTCGTTATCTTTGAATGACTATAAATAATTGAATATGGGTTTACTGGACACAGCAATAAAAATGTTCGTGGGTGATAAGAACAAGAAGGACCTTAAGGCGATCAATCCTATCGTAGAAAAAATAAAAGCAGCTGAAAATGAGTTGGAAAAGCTCAGTTTGGATGAACTTAGGGCAAAGACCTTTGCCTTCAAGGATAAGATAAGAGAATCTACAAGTTCCGTTCAATCCCAGATCGATGAGCTACTGGAAAAAGCGGAAAACGAAAAGGATATCGTAGAAAAGGAATCCATTTATGCACGTGTTGATGAGCTCAAGGATAAGCGTTATAAGCTATCAGAAGATTCGCTCAATGATATATTGCCAGAAGCTTTTGCTGTCGTTAAGGAAACGGCTAAACGATTCTTCCATAATGAGACCTTAGCGGTCACGGCTCAGGAATATGATAGGACGTTCTCTGCACAAAAAGACTATATAGAGCTAAAGGATGATAAAGCTATTTGGCATAATAAGTGGGATGCTGCAGGCAAACCCATCACCTGGGACATGATCCATTACGATGTTCAGTTGATCGGGGGAATAGCTATGCATCAGGGAAAGATCGCAGAGATGCAAACCGGAGAAGGTAAGACACTGGTGGCCACTTTGCCGCTCTATTTGAACGCCCTTACCGGAAACGGAGCACACCTTGTCACCGTAAATGATTATTTGGCGAAAAGGGATAGCTTATGGATGGCTCCGCTCTTTGAGTTCCACGGTATGCGTGTGGATTGCATTGATTATTATAAACCCAACTCTGAAGAAAGAAGGAATGCCTACAAAGCTGATATTACCTACGGAACGAATAATGAGTTCGGCTTTGATTATCTGAGGGACAATATGAGCCATTCACCGGAAGAACTTGTTCAGCGAGAGCATAATTTCTCTATCGTTGATGAGGTGGACTCCGTATTGATAGACGATGCCAGAACGCCGCTCATCATATCTGGGCCAGTACCTAAGGGTGATGATCATGAGTTCAATGAACTAAAACCAAAGGTCGCACAGATCGTCGATCAACAACGGAAAAAGCTCACTAAGATACTAGCGGAAGCCAAAGAACTTATCAAAGAAGGCAATACAAAAGAAGGAGGCTTCAAGTTATTACAAGTCCATCGGGGATTACCTAAGAACAAAGCCCTTATAAGGTTCTTGAGCGAAGACGGCATGAAACAGCTTCTGCAGAAAACAGAGAATTTCTATATGCAGGACAACAATAAGGAAATGCATAAGGTAGATGAAGACCTTTATTTCACGATCGAAGAAAAGACCAACCAAATAGACCTGACTGATCGCGGAGTTGAATTCCTTTCAGACGATAAGGATGAGGATTTCTTCGTGATGCCTGAAATAGGTATGGAGATCGCCAATATAGAAGAGCAGAACCTTCCCAAAGAAGAAGAGGCCGAAAAAAAAGAAGAAGCCTACAAGAACTTCAGTATAAAAAGCGAACGCATTCATACCATGCGTCAGCTTCTCAAGGCTTATACATTGTTCGAAAAGGATACGGAATATGTTGTCGTAGATAATAAAGTAAAGATCGTTGACGAGCAGACCGGAAGGATCATGGAAGGTCGCCGATACAGTGACGGACTACATCAGGCCATAGAGGCAAAGGAAAACGTCAAGATCGAGGATGCAACACAAACTTTTGCTACGGTTACGCTCCAAAATTACTTTAGGATGTATCGTAAATTAGCGGGTATGACCGGTACGGCAGTAACCGAAGCTGGCGAGTTCTGGGAAATATATGAGCTTGATGTTATGGAGATACCTACGAACAAGCCGGTCATTAGGAAAGATAAACAAGATATGGTCTATAAGACCAAACGCGAGAAGTATAATGCGATCATTGATGAGGTCGTAGAGCTTTCCAGAGCAGGGCGTCCTGTCCTTATAGGAACAACATCAGTGGATATTTCTGAGCTCTTGAGCAGGATGTTAGAGATGAAAAAGATAAAACATAATGTACTAAACGCCAAACGACATAAAAAAGAAGCAGATATCGTAGCTGAAGCCGGAAATGCAGGCGTGGTCACCATTGCCACGAACATGGCCGGTAGAGGGACGGACATCAAGCTCAGCGACGAGGTGAAAAAAGCNGGCGGATTGGCTATCGTAGGAACAGAAAGACACGATTCCAGAAGAGTGGACCGGCAATTACGTGGTCGGTCAGGTCGTCAGGGAGATCCTGGTAGTTCACAATTCTATGTTTCACTGGAGGACAATTTAATGCGCATATTCGGCAGTGACCGCATATCCAAGTTGATGGACAGAATGGGCTTAGAAGAAGGTGAGGTCATCCAACATTCCATGATATCCAACTCCATTGAACGTGCACAGAAAAAAGTAGAAGAAAACAACTTTGGCACCCGTAAGAACCTTCTGGAATATGATGACGTGATGAACGCTCAAAGGGAAGTCATCTACAAGCGTCGCTATCATGCGCTATTTGGGGAAAGGTTACGTATAGATATCGCGAACATGATATTCGACACTGCAGAAGTGGTTACTGATAGCAATAAGCAAGCCAATGATTATGCTAACTTTGAGTTTGAGGTTATCCGTTTCTTCTCAATGAACCCTACGATCTCTAAAGATGAATTCGAAAAAATGAGCGTTCAGCAGATCACAGAAAAGCTCAATGAAGATGCTTATGCGCATTATGAACAAAAGATCAAACGAAGTGCAGAAGAAGCCTATCCTGTGATAAGTAATGTATATGAAACCCAGGGTGAAAAGTATGAACGTATCGCCGTGCCTTTCACCGATGGCCAAAAGAACCTTCAGGTCGTCACGAACCTCAAACAAGCTTATGAGTCAAAAGGAGAGCAACTCATTAAGGATTTTGAGAAAAATATAACATTGGCCATCATTGATGAAGCATGGAAAAATCATCTTCGTAAAATGGATCAATTGAAGCAAAGCGTACAATTGGCAGTACATGAGCAAAAAGATCCACTGCTGATCTACAAGTTCGAAGCCTATGAACTCTTCAAGACGATGTTAGAAGAGGTGAACAAAGAAGTCATATCATTTCTCTACAAAGGAGAGATCCCACAACAGGATGGATCCAATATTCGTGAGGCGCGAAGTAGAAGAAGACAAGATGAATATAAAACAAGGAAGGATGAGGTTCAAAATCTTGATCAACAAGCCGCACAAAACAGACAAGCAGGTCAGAATGCCGGCGGACAGCAAAATGTAACGGAAACCGTTGTTAGAGATAAACCGAAAATAGGTAGGAATGAACGTGTAGTCATCCAGAACGTAAAGACAGGCGAAGAGAAAACTCTTAAGTACAAACAAGCTATACCGATGATAGAAAAAGGCGAATGGGTGTTACAGCAAGAGGATCATGTGTCTTAAAATAAGCGGTTCATAATATATAGATGGGAAAGTTCGAGATAGAGTTCAAATGGGCAGTTTATTTTATCATACTATTATTCGTATGGTTCTATATGGAGAAGTTTCTAGGTCTTCATGACCAACATGTCAAATGGGAAGGCCTGTTCTCTTTTCTGATCATCCTGCCGCAAGCATTGTTATATCATTTTGCCCTAAAGGATAAAAAGTACAACTATTATCAAGGGAATATCAGTTGGAAGCAGGCTTTTTTCTCAGGTGCTATACTATCATTGGTGATCGCTGGTCTTTCACCGGTTGTCAGTTATACAGCTACGGCTTTTGTTTCACCAGACCTCATGGAGAATCTTAGACAACAAAGTGGCGCATCCGTGGATGTTTATTCAGCTAACAGATTTGCAACGAACATGTTGTTCAGCCTTCTTTCAAACGGCATCGTCATTGCGGCCGTCATTGCTTTAGTGAACAAGAAAAGACAAAATTAAAAGTTGGTACTTGCGAATCCTTATAAAGCGTATCAAGTTAATTTAGACTATACCTTTTAGCGGATATATTTAACATATAGGCATTCCTGAATGTTCAGGTACTTTTTATATTTGCAAACTTCACCTAGCTCCGTAGTTCAATGGATAGAACAAAAGTTTCCTAAACTTTAGATCCAGGTTCGATCCCTGGCGGAGCTACTTTTCTAATATATCTTTGGCTCTTGTAGAAAAGTTTGGGTAGCTCTCTTGGCGATATTTGTTTCTTCGTGGTAAAAGTTTATTAGCCATTAATATACAACCTTATCAGCTACCTCATTTATCAGAAAGGAATTCAATGCTTTTTTGTACTAAGGCTGTGGCTTCGGCTGGAAGCTTATCTTCATGCCATGGATGTTTGGTATTGAACACATGGTCGGCTTTATCGATGATCTCTAATTTGGCTTCGGGTTGCCATTCTTTAAGTTGATAAGCCTCATCTACTTTTACCGTGGGATCTTTACTGCCGTGAATGAACAACAAAGGTTGATCTATATTTTGAACGGCATTTTTAATGTTGAGCCTATCTTGATGTTGAAGGAAATCTTCATAAAATTGATAAAAATGCGGCATTTGCTGCTTTGTCCTACCATTTTTTACATAATAAACACCTGCATTCTTCCATTTTTCAAGTTCATCGCCCTGAGGAAACCGGGACTTGATATCGCTAATGCTCGCCCATGTGATGACGTGTTTAATGCGCTTATCTTCTGATGCTTTTATGATGACAACACCGCCACCGCGACTATGACCAATGACCGAAAGGTTTTTATCATCGATATTTTCATTTGAGGAAAAATGATCTCCTATCCAATGGATCACATGGTCCAGGTCATAAAGCTGTTTAGAAAAATTATCATTGCCAAAAGCAGTGAGGTCTGGGAAATCTATCGGTTGTTCTTTTGTGCCACCATTATGTGAAAAATTGAACTTGACGAAACAGTAGCCAGCTTCAGCAAATGCTTCTGCTATCAAATGCCAGGCACCCCAATCCTTAAAGCCTTTATAGCCATGACAGAACAAGACTACAGGCTGGTTATCTGCTTCAGAAAAGGTCATATCGATAAGGATATCCCTTTGATCGCTTCCTTTTATCACTACATCCTTTTTTAATAACATAACACTCTCATTTATTTCAAATGTAAGGTTTATCTAAAGATCAGGTCTAAAATTAATACAGATAAATTCTTAATCTCGATCAAAATCGGTTAATTTGTTAGTCAATTACTAATATGAAGTTAATAAAAATTTTATCAGTACTTTTGTTCATCTTCAGCTCGAGTCTGAAGGCACTGGAATATTCAAACCTAGAAGATGTGAACGGTCTTGAAGTAGGTGAACTTGTTGATGATCTTAAGGTTCAACCCAATGAGCAAGGTAATATTCGTTTAAGTAAGCTCTTAGCTAAGGATCATAAGTTGTTCGTGGTCTTCTATGGCGCGCAATGGTGTCCGATCTGCAAAGAACATCTCAGTACATTGAAGGCTCATTATGCGTTCATTAAGGAATTAAATGCGCAAGTCCTTGCCATCTCACAGAAGAGACCCAAATGCCAAAGGGAAACAAAAAACAAGACCACGGCGGAATTCCTCATAGATATTGACGAGGAACACAAGGTCGCAGGACAATTTGACGGGTTGTATCAACCTGATGGAGCAAAAAGGAGCATGTACAATATTGCCTTAGGCGCGAAGCTCAAAAAAGCGCATAGCGATAAAAGTAAACCAATACCCGTTCCGGCCACGTTCATCACAAACGCTCATAAAGAGATCATCTGGAGACACTTTGATAGGAACTATAAGAATCGACCTTCTGTTAAAGCCATCTTAAAAGCAATAAAAAATGCCTAATATACGAGTTGTTCAACCGGAAGAAGCTACTGGCGAACTCAGGGAGGTCTATAACGACCTTGAAAGATCGCGCGGACAGATCGCCGAGGTCCACAAGATACAAAGCTTACGACCGAAAAGCATCGTTAAACACATGGAGCTTTATATGGAGATCATGTTCGCCAGGTCCGATTTGAGCAGAGCACAGCGTGAGATGATAGCCGTGGTGGTATCGGCTGAAAACAATTGTGCATATTGCGTTCATCATCATGGAAGTGCGTTGAACAAGTACTGGAGAAATGATGAATATGTCCACCAACTATCTGATGACCATTCAGTACTAAAGCTATCAGAGATTGATCAACAGCTCTGTGAATTGGCTGTCGCGCTTACTGCGGACCCTTCATCGAGTAAATGTCAAAACATCAATAGAAGATTAAAGAAATCTGGACTTTCTGATGCGGCTTTCCTGGATGCGACCCTGGTCATCGCCTACTTTAATTTTGTGAACAGGATCGTGCTTAATCATCAGGTTGAATTAGAAGAAGATAAGGGAGAAAATTATAAATATTGATATGATGGAATCAACACGAGATGGATTTGCTTTGGTACTTTGCTGGCCGGAAAAGAAATGTTTGCGTACTTACGCATGGTATGATCATTTGATGAAATTAGCAGGTGTAATGAAAGACGACCGCTATGCCGTGGGTCATTCTGCTATTGTTCTGGTCAATGCTAATGGTGATTGTCATTATTTTGATTTTGGACGATATGGAACCCCTATCGATTATGGCCGAGTGCGAGATGATAGGTCCGATCCTTTTTTAAACATTGATGTTAAAGCGGATATTAAACAAGGCAGTATCACTAATATCGATGCGATTCTGGTGCATATACAGCAGATAGAAGAAACGGAATGCGACGGGAAATTGATGGCCGCCACACTGCCCGTTGATTTTGACGTGGCTTACTCACAGGCTAAACATCTTAAGAATAAAGGTTTAGTGCCTTACGGACCGTTTATTTTGAAAGGTACGAACTGTTCAAGGTTCGTTAGAAACTTAATAATAAACGGCCAATTATCGCCTATTCAAAAAATCAAGCTAAAATATCCTTATATGATCACACCTTCACCGCTTTATCTGGTGAAGACCATAGGTGTTGACGTTGTGGCAACATCACCTGAAACAGAAACTGCAACCTTAGACCTGGAATACGCTTAGTTGTTCATTATATCTTCAATTTCTTCAATATCAATAGGAATGTCTCTCATCAGGTTCTGAGGTTCACCTTTTTCCTGTACAACGACATCATCTTCAAGGCGGATCCCGAATCCTTCATTCGGAAGATAAATAGCAGGTTCTACCGTAAATACCTGATTAGCCTCTATCGGCTCGTGTAACAGGCCATAATCATGTGTGTCCAACCCGATGTGATGGGAAGTCCCATGCATGAAATACTTTTTATAGGCCGGCCAGTCGGGATTTTGACCCTTAACATCAGCTTTATCTAATAAACCTAAGTTCAGCAGTTCATCGGTCATCAGATCGCCTACTTCCTCGTGATAGGATTTCCAGTATGCGCCCGGCACCAGTAATTTTGTCGCCTTGTCCTTAACGCGTTTTACAGCATTGTAGATCGCTTTTTGTCTGTCAGTGAACCTTCCGTTCACAGGTACTACGCGAGACATGTCACTGGCATAATTGGCATATTCAGCTCCAACATCTAAAAGGATAAGTTCATCTTCCTTACATTGGTTCTTATTTTCAATATAATGAAGTACAGTGGCGTTCCTCCCGCTAGCGACAATAGGTGTGTAGGCAAAACCACGAGATCTGTTGCTAAGGAATTCATGCATGAACTCTGCTTCGATCTCGTACTCCATGACACCAGGTCTTACAAATTCGAGGACCCTTTTAAATCCTTTTTCAGTAATCCTGCAAGCGTGCTGCATAACCTCTAGCTCTTCGGGCTCTTTTACACTGCGAAGATGCTGTAAAATAGGATTGGACTTGGCGACCTTATGTGCCGGATAATTTTCTTTGACCCATTTATTGAAACGGTCTTCGCGGGTTTGCGTTTCATGGGCGGCACGGTAATGTTCATTGGTGTTGATATAAATGGTATCCGCCTGAGCCATGAGTCCGTGGAATACCGTCTCAAAATCCTTTAGCCAGTAAACGGTTTTGACGCCGCTGGTCTTGTAAGCCGTGCTTTTATTCAATTTCTCACCTTCCCAAACTGCAATGTGTTCATTGGTTTCTCTGACAAATAGGACCTCTCTGTGTTTTTTGTCCGCAGCGTCCGGGAATAATACAAGTATGCTTTCTTCCTGGTCTACACCGCTTAAATAATATAGATTCCTATCCTGTTCGAATGGCATTGTACTGTCAGCACCGATGGGATAAATATCATTAGCATTGAAAACGGCCAGGCTTTTGGGTTGCATTCTTTTCATGAACTTTTCACGGTTCTTAGTGAAAAGCGATGATGATACAGGTTGATATCGCATAAAATGTTTTTTTACAAATGTAGGTATTATCAAGAGAAAAATATCCGATCTCGATCTTAGACCATCGATGGGATCGAACAGGAGCAAAACTGCTTTTAAAACTATTCTAAATTAGTATTAAATGCGTTTACATTCTTGTTGATGAAGCTTTTCTAAACTAAATTTGTGTAAAATTTAAAGATAGATGGCAAAATTATTATCATCATCGATAGCGCGTAAAGTTTCTATGGCGTTGTCCGGCTTATTTTTAATTGTATTCCTCACACAACATTTCACAATAAATATTACCTCGGTGATCAGTCCAGAAACCTTTAATGAATGGTCGCATTTCATGGGTACCAATATTCTAGTGCAAGGTGTTCTTCAACCGATACTGATATTTGGTGTCGTGTTTCATTTTGTGATGGGATTCATCCTGGAATACCAGAATAGAAAAGCGAGAAGCGTTAAATATGCGAAGTTCAGTGGTAATTCAAATTCACCCTGGATATCCAGGAACATGATCATATCTGGAATAGCCGTTCTATTGTTCCTTGGACTGCATTTTTATGATTTTTGGGTACCTGAGATGAACACCAAGTATATTCAAGGTGATATGTCTGGCACGATGATGATCGATGGAGAAAATCAACTTCGTTATCACCATGAAACTGTAGAGAAGTTCGCACATCAACCGGTAAGAGTAGGAATTTATGTGTTAGCGTTCGTTTTTCTCATGCTGCACTTGCTTCACGGATTTGCTTCTTCTTTTCAAACGGTAGGATTTAACAATAAATATTCAAAAGCATTAAATGGATTTACAAAGGCATTTTCCATTGTAATCCCATTGGGCTTTGCGTTCATCGCATTGTACCACTATTTTTCAACTTTATAAATAAATGATGATGGCAGAATTAGACGCGAAAATACCAGAAGGACCGATAAGTGAAAAATGGACCAGACACAAGAATGAGATCAATCTTGTCAATCCCATTAACAAAAGGAACATTGATGTAATAGTCATAGGAACAGGTCTGGCAGGTGCAAGTGCATCAGCTACAATGGCTGAGCTCGGTTATAATGTTAAAACATTCTGTTACCAGGATTCACCCAGAAGAGCACACTCCATAGCGGCCCAGGGAGGTATCAATGCCTCTAAGAACTACCAGGGCGATGGCGATTCTGATTACAGATTGTTCTACGACACCGTGAAAGGTGGCGATTACCGATCCCGAGAAGCCAATGTTTACCGTCTGGCGGAAGTGTCAGGAAATATCATTGATCAGTGCGTGGCTCAAGGTGTTCCTTTCGCACGAGAATATGGTGGACTTTTAGATAATCGTTCTTTTGGCGGCGTTTTGGTTTCCAGAACATTCTACGCTAAAGGTCAAACCGGTCAGCAATTACTNTTAGGAGCCTATTCAGCGATGAACCGACAGATCAATCGTGGGAAGATCAAGCCTTACAACAGACACGAAATGATGGATGTTGTATTAAAAGATGGTAAAGCCCGCGGCGTTATCGCACGAAACCTCGTGACCGGCGAACTTGAAAGACATGCGGCACACGCCGTAGTTCTGGCTTCAGGTGGATACGGTAATGTGTTCTATCTTTCCACCAATGCGATGGGAAGCAATGTTACAGCCGCCTGGCGAGCCCATAAAAAAGGGGCATATTTTGCAAATCCATGTTTTACCCAAATACACCCAACTTGTATTCCTGTTTCGGGTGAACTTCAATCTAAGCTGACCTTGATGTCAGAATCCTTAAGAAACGATGGTAGAATCTGGGTGCCAAGAAAGAAAGAAGATGCAGAAGCTATTCGTAATGGTAAATTAAAACCAACAGAGCTTTCTGAGGAAGATAGAGATTATTATTTGGAAAGAAGATATCCTGCATTTGGCAATCTTGTTCCAAGAGATGTTGCCTCAAGGGCTGCTAAGGAGCGATGTGATGCTGGACATGGCGTCAATAAGACCGGACAGGCTGTTTATCTTGATTTTGCCAGCGCGATTGAGCGTTACGGTAAAGAAAAAGCTTTCAGCTTAGGATTGAACAACCCTGATAAAGATAAGATCACAGAACTAGGAAAGGAAGCGGTTTCCGCCAAGTATGGCAACTTATTTGACATCTACGAGAAAATCGTGGATGAAAACCCTTATGAAACCCCGATGATGATCTATCCGGCCGTTCATTATACGATGGGTGGACTTTGGGTAGATTATAATTTGATGACCACTATCCAGGGTTGCTACGCCATAGGAGAAGCGAACTTCTCCGACCATGGAGCTAATCGTTTAGGTGCATCTGCCCTGATGCAAGGTTTAGCCGATGGTTATTTCGTTCTACCTTATACCATAGGGGATTACTTATCCAATGATATTAAGACCGGACCAATATCAGCTGATAGTGAGGAATTTGATGAAGCAGAGCAAGGTGTTAAAGAACAGCTTGATAAATTCCTAAGCATCAAAGGAAACCAATCGGTCGATTATTTCCATAAGAAATTAGGGAAGATCATGTGGGATAAATGCGGGATGTCTAGAAATGAAGAAGGTCTTAAAGAAGCCATAAATGAAATACAGGCGCTCAAAGATGAATTCTGGAGCAACGTAAATGTTCCCGGAAGTTCAGAGACCAAAAACTCAGAGCTTGAAAAGGCAGCTCGAGTGGCTGATTTCCTCGAACTAGGAGAACTGTTCGCCAAAGACGGGCTGGAAAGAAATGAATCCTGTGGCGGACACTTCAGAGAAGAATATCAAACTGAAGAAGGTGAAGCCTTAAGAGACGATGAGAATTATAGATATGTGGCCGCCTGGGAATATACCGGTGAGCCAAGTAAAGCGAAGCTGCACAAGGAACAGCTGATCTATGAAAACATAGAACTTAAAACAAGAAGTTACAAATAAGGATAAACGGATATGGAGTTAGATTTAAAAATTTGGAGACAGAAGAACCAACATACAAAAGGTTATTTTGAAAATCATCATCTTAGCGGTGTTGAAAAAGATATGTCATTCCTCGAGATGTTAGATGTTTTGAATGACCAACTTGTAAAAAAAGGAATTGAACCGGTAGAATTCGACCATGATTGCCGTGAAGGTATCTGCGGCTCATGCTCACTACAAATAAATGGAGAACCACACGGACCTATGCGAGGTACAACGACCTGTCAGTTGCACATGCGTAAGTTTGATGACGGCGATACGATCGTTATCGAGCCTTTTAGAGCAAATGCATTCCCGGTGATCAAAGACCTGGTCGTAGATCGTTCTTCCTTTGATAGAATTCAGCAAGCTGGTGGCTATATATCCGTAGGTACATCAGGGAATACCCAAGATGCGAATGCAACACCTGTTGAGAAAGAGAATGCGGACATGTCGTTCGCAGCGGCAACTTGCATAGGTTGTGGAGCTTGTGTGGCTGCTTGTAAGAATGCGAGCGCAATGCTGTTCACTTCTGCTAAGGTTTCACAATTTTCACTATTACCTCAAGGTGAGGTAGAAGCTACTGAGCGCGTTCAGAACATGGTTCGACAAATGGATGAAGAAGGATTTGGTAACTGTACGAATACCGGAGCTTGCGAAATAGAATGTCCTAAGGGAATTTCTTTAGAGAACATCGCACGGATGAACAGGGAATATCTTTCTGCTAGTTTAAAAGGATAGATCAAGCAAATATATCCTTTACTACCGCATAAGACCTTGGAATTCTAAAATCTGGAATCATTGTGCGGTAGTAAATCATCAGTATGTTCAAAATTCCCAACTTTTCCTTTTTTTCTATTTTGAATTGATGGGATGTTGTTATATCTATTCCCTGATGCAAAATTTGCTCAAGCCTTTTAATGTTCTTAGGGTCAAATTTAAGTTGGGTATCAAAAGTTTCTTTCTCAATGTTCTCATTCAAATGATATAGTTCAGGATAAATACCTAAGTATCGGGAAAAGCCTACTAAAAAAGCAATGTGGAAATTTTGGGTGCTTTCATGGGTGTCGAGCCAATAGATCGCATTTTCCAAATAGCTGAACATGTTTTCATTGACCTCTTCCTCCTGGATAGCATTTTCAACGATCTCTGTCAACAAAAAGACGATACTGGATTTCCTGATATCTTGATGAATATGGGTTAGAGGTAAGTCTATATTAATCTCTTTGAAGTAAAGTAAATTCTTGTTTTCCCTGTACTGAAAGGTAGCCCACAATATATTAAAAGGGAGAAAGTAGCTCATTCCCGTTTTCTTTTTACCGGACCTTCTGGCACCTTTCACCAGGAACGAAAGCTTCCCCAGTTCCTTTGAGAAACATTTTATGATGAGATCAGCATCCGCGTATTTTATGGTAGATAAGATGATTATTTTAGAACGAGTATGCATTATCGGATGACCATTATCTTTTCCACCTTAGTTTCCACCTGATCTGCTCCGGTCACCAGCACCAGGTAAACACCAGATGAAACTTTATGTTTCCCAAATGCTCTGGTATCCCATTGAACACTTCCACCGCTTGAGTCTTCTTCAAAGACCAGATTACCTGTAATATCGGTAATTTTCACATTGGCATTATCGGTTAGTCCTTCTATGGTCACCTGACCATTAAAATCAGGTTTTACCGGATTAGGGAATATCTTAATTTCAGACAGATCATCTTCAGCGTTCGTAACCCGCGTTTGGAAAGATACCAGTCCTTTTGTAGTAGCAAAGAAAACATTGCCATTTTCACCATTAATACCTAAACTAATCACCTGATCACTTGGCAATGGAGAATTATCCCTGGTAAACCTGTTCAGCGTTTCCTGACCATTTGGGCTAACCTGGAAGACCCCGGACGATGATGTGGCGATCCATTTGTTATTAGCTCCATCTACTTGTATGTCTGTAATAGTCTGTTCGAATAATAGTTCTTGAGGTGTTCCGTTATCATCAAAGATGATCGGTGAGATATTAAGCCTTGCTTCCGGGTCGAATACCGCTGATGGGTTAAAGAAAACGCGCAAACCCCGGTTAGTACCAATCCACAGATTTCCGTTATTATCAAAGCTTAATGCGGTAATATTAGGGTTTGATGCAAATACTTCCGGGAAATCAACTCCAGTGTCAGCTGAGGTCGCCGCTTCGCTTTGCTCCGTTTCAGGATCATAAGCAATGATGCCTTCCCTGATGGTGGAGAAATAAAGATCGCCTGACGGACTTGCTACAACTTTAGCAATTGCTGTCCCTAAAGGATTGTTTAGACCATCAGAGGTATCATATACCTGGAAATCACCTTCTCTGTTCAAGCTCTTTAAAGGGTTTTCGGTCAGAGAATTCGTAAAGAAAAGTTGATCATCCACAAAAACAGTTGATCCGATCCTGTTATCATCAGAATTACTGACTACACCGCTAATAGCAGAATTATTAGCGTTATAATTTTGTACTAATGTATCATTCTCTATGACCAGTATACCATCAAAATAGCTGCTTATATAAACTCTATTCCTATCTTGCGGGTCAATGGTAATGTGCGATAGCTCCGCGAGGTTATCAATTTCTTCAACCCTTTGGTTTATCCATTTCCCATTTTTGAAATGACTTATACCACGTCTGTTCAACGGATAAGGATTATAAAATATAGAATATTCCCCGTAGACGGCCCATATTTCATTATTGGCAACAGCAATATTGAACATCCGGTTTTGTAAAGGGCCATTCGGACTTAGGAAATCGAGCTCATTTGATTCGTTCATCTTGATAAGACCAAGCGAGCCATCTCCCAGGAAAAGATTATTTTCTGGACCGATATAAGCGGTTTTAAGGTTCGTGTTTTCATCTTCAAAACCGGTGAATAACAGGTTGCTTTGTCCATTTGTATCAAAATTTACCACGCGTTCTTTTCCAACGATAAGAAGTGAATCGCCATTTGACTTCATTTCCCTGACATTAAAATTGAACTGGTCTACAAAATTAATGGTAGGTCCATCATTGACTCTAACAAGTACATTGTTCAATTGCATGGCGAAAACATCATTGTTCACGTTCGCTATATACTTGAAGTTGAGCGAACTGATGGATTGCCATTCATTAAAATCGATAAGGTTCGGGTTGTCCAGACTAGCAAATTTAATACCATTACCTATAGTGGCCGCATATATGATATTTTCACTGATGGTGATCTGGTTGACGATGACCTCTTGGCCTGCATCACCTATAAAGAAAGTGTCACCAAATTCGAGGTTTTCAAGGTCATAGGTGACGATGCCAAAATCCGTAGCGATATATGCTCTATTATCCTTTATCAAAAATTGGTTGATCTGTTTTTGATCCGGTGCTATGTTCTGATTATCCAGGATATCTACCACGAACTTTACTTCATTCGTTATTCTGTTATAGATTTGTATCAATCCGTTCTGATAGCCTAATAATATGATGTTCCTGTCCTGTACTGACCTTAAAGAACTTATTTCATCACCGGAAAGTCCTTGAACGGTCGAAAACTTCTTAACCGCTTCAGTGCTCATATCATAACTAAAAAACGAATTCTCAGCTCCGACGATCAGTTCATTATCACCTTCTTCTATCTGTTGGATATTAAAGTAGGAAAAGTAGCCTTTCCAACTAAGGGTGTCATTTTGGCCATAACTAAAGAAGACCAAGGTAAACATTGTAATAGAGAAACAGCGTTTCATTAAGTTTTTAGAATATAAACTTTGCAAATTAAACATTTATTACCTGAAGTATGAACTATTCAGTGATCAACTTGTTTTATTCACGGATTCAACAATATGTTCGTTCAATTTTTTTCAACTGATGATCAAGTTCCAACATCAAAGGGAATAATGATAAAAGATGTTCAGAAAAAAGGTGACCTATAGAAATTTGAACAGACATCTAAATATTATCTTATCATTATGTGGTTTATCTTTATCATGTTAATTAACATTCCTGACTTTACGACTGCTATTTAATTATATGGTCTTATATTAGCCAGAGTTATTTTATTGTTATCATTTAAGCAGGAAAAGGAACCCATAATGCACTTTATCCGTGTCGGGTGAAAATAATTTTTTGATAAGTGTTTTGTTTTTATATATTTGCCAGCAGTATATGTTTAAAGTTATGAAAACCAATCTATCTAAATTAACTTTTATATTTTTCATACTGATAACTTTTCATTCGAATGGTCAAGAACTTTTCAATGAACTCAGTATAGGTGTTGGACCAGTCTCTTTCAGAGGGGATTACGGTGAAAATCAAGATAATGAGACCAATCTTGGGAATACAGGTTTTGGGCTTTCTCTTACTCATTTTCTGAATTTCGCTTATGGTCGTAATTCTGGTTCATACTTTGCTGAACATTTTAAGCTACGTACTCAATTGTTATATCAAAATACTTCACTCGAACATTTTGGAAGCTATGCGGACGGTCAAGGTGATGACGCTATAAAATTAAGAGCCA
>P_1C_Liq_1_UnCtyDRAFT_1000133_pt1 | contig 17154 bp, 11 predicted proteins | sample Pon1CUnioCityCA_2_FD_10230 | JGI IMG/M metagenome (IMG submission 10230) | reverse complement strand
TCCTTCTTTATTGGGGTAATTGTAGCATGGTTATTCGGTTTTGTGTGGTCCGATTTGACAGGTTTGAACATGACAGGTAGTTTATATGAAGTAGACGATTTAGGGAGGGGAGAGTATTTGCAACTTTCTAATTTGATCTTGCCTGCATTAACCTTGGGCGTTAGACCACTTTCAGTTATTTTGCAATTAAGCAGAAATGCGCTCTTAGAAGTATTGCAAATGGATTACATTAGAACAGCTAAAGCAAAGGGGTTAGCACAATCAACAGTGGTTTTGAAGCATGCTCTTAAAAATGCGATGAACCCTGTGCTTACAGCCTTATCAGGTATGTTTGCCTCTTTAATGGCAGGAGCGGTTTTTGTAGAGATCATTTTTTCATGGAAAGGAATAGGATGGGAGATCGTTAACGCCTTGGAAAAGTATGATTTGCCAATTGTAATGGGAGCCGTTCTTTTGATTGCGGCTATATTTGTTTTGATAAATATTATTGTAGACCTGTTATATGGGGTCTTAGATCCGAGAGTTAGAATCAAATCATAATATGAGAAAAAAAATTGTTGCCGGTAATTGGAAAATGAACCTAGACCTTGAAGAAGGAAAGGAATTAGTCAGAAGTTTAATCCAAGAAGATTTGTCGGCTGAAGTGGAGTGTATTCTGATCCCTTCTTTTGTCCATTTGAGTGAAGTCAGTAAGCTGACTGAGCAAACTACACTAAAATTAGGAAGTCAAAACAATCATGCAGTAAATGGAGGAGCCTATACCGGAGAAGTTTCGGCTAAGATGCTTCAATCTGTGGGTGTGTCTTATGGTTTAGTTGGCCATTCTGAAAGAAGAATATATCAGAAAGAGGATGCTGAGACGCTATCTGCCAAGGTGCAACAGCTTTTGAAAAATGGAATCAATCCTATTTTTTGTTGTGGAGAATCACTGAGCGAACGAAAGAATTCGCAGCATTTCGAAACAGTAGAAAAGCAGCTTCAGCTCTTATGGGAGCTAGAGCCGAAAGAATTTGAGCAAGTAATCATTGCTTATGAACCTGTTTGGGCAATTGGCACGGGAGAGACAGCTACAGCCGAGCAGGCGCAAGAAATGCATGCCTTTATTCGAGCACAGTTGCAGAAAAATTTCGGCACCCTTGCTGCTCAATGCAGTATTCTTTACGGAGGAAGTTGTAAGCCTACGAATGCAGCAGAATTGTTTGCTCAAGAAGATGTTGACGGTGGCTTGATTGGTGGAGCTTCCTTAAAGGCAAAAGATTTTGCCGCCATAGTAAATGCTTTTTAAATGTCTTATTTGCAATTTACGATTAGTTTAAAGCCTTATGCGCCCTATGATGAAATTATTATAGCGCAACTAGCAGAATGGGGCTTTGAAAGCTTTACGCAAGAGGAACCCCTGCTCAATGCTTATATTCCTGAAGCTGAATTTACAGAAACAATGGCCCAGCAGCTTGATAGCCTGATGGAGGATTTTGAAGCCATTCAAACTATAGATCAAAAAAAGTTACCTAAAGAAAATTGGAACCAACAATGGGAATCAAATTTTGAACCAATACCCATATCTGATTTCTGCTATATCCGTGCACCTTTTCATGAAGCAAAAAATGCTTTTAAGTTTGAATTGATCATAGAGCCTAAGATGTCTTTTGGTACGGGCCACCATCAAACAACCCAACTCATGGTTGAATTACTATCGGCTGAGCAACTGAAAGGGAAGAACATTTTAGACATGGGTGCAGGAACAGGTATCCTAGGAATCTTGGCCGATAGAATGGGGGCGAAAGTGGTTGATGCGATTGATATTGAAGAGTGGGCCTACGAAAACATGATTGAGAATGCCGAGCGAAATCAATGCAAGGCTTTTAACGCCTATCATGGAGGTATAGAGGTTTTGCAAGGGCTAGACCATAACTACGACTTGGTCATTGCCAACATTAACAAGAATATTTTATTTGAACAGCTTGATAAATATCGGTCTAAATTAAAAGCAGGAGGAGCCCTATTTTTAAGCGGATTTTTTGAAACCGATCAAGCTGAGTTCGAAGACTATGCTAAGCAAAATGGATTGAAGATTGCTAAAGCTCTGGTTAAAGATGATTGGACTGCCTTAAAGCTTGTTTAAGCCCTCTCTCAAAGCCTGGAATGAGTTTTGATAAGAGTGAATTATTCACTTTATTTACAAATTAATCAACCTATTACATGCACTGCTTGAAATTGATGAGAAAAGTTCTTCTAATTTGCCTGTTTTTAGGCAGCTTATTTCAAGTTAAAAGTCAAACCCCTGCAAGCTTTCCCAACGACTCTATAGCTTTTTTTGAAGAGATGGAGCGATTTCTGGTAGATTCCCGAAAGGAGGGAAAAGATTTTATGAAACAATTTGAAGAGGTCTGGTATGGAGGATACTTCTCTGAATCCCAAAGGCAAGGGGTTTATGCAACTACCAACAAAATGCTGCAGCGAAAACTTAGGGCTTTTCCCGACTTTCGTAATTACCTGTTTACTGTTGGTAGTTTTGTGGTTGATGAAAACCAGACTGATGAAAGTTTCATGGCTTGGCAGCGTATTCTGTTTCGTTTGATTGACCAAAAGCGGAAAAAGAACTTTACAGACTTTTTAAATTTTTGCAACGACCTTTTCCGTGAAAATGCAATCTATTATTCTCCATCTGTAAGTTGGGGAGCAAGCAATAGCGAATATATCTTCGGCTTTGATAGCTTGCCAAAGATTACCTTTCAATCACTAGACTTGATTTGTTACTCAAAGCGAGATAGCATGAAAATCTATCAAACAAAGGGCTCTTATTACCCAACAGAGGAGAAGTGGGTTGGTCAGGGAGGAGTGATAAATTGGGCTAAAGCAGGTCTGCTGTCTGATGAAGTTTATGCTGAGATCGGCTCTTACACGATAGACGCACAATCTTATGATTACACCATAGACTCAGTGACGTTTTATAACTCCTTCTATTTAAGTAAGCCATTAGTTGGTCAATTGCAAAACAAGCTTTTAGCCAATATGACTCCTTCTAACACTTCTTATCCGCGTTTTGATTCATATGATAAACGGATTAGGATTGAAAACATCATGCCCGGCGTAAACTTTGACGGTGGTTTCTCTATGAGAGGGGCAAAATTATTGGGAAAAGGTAATGAAGAGCAGTCCGCCATAATTGAATTTTCAAGGAATGACACCCTATTTCTTAAGGTGTTGTCTGAAAACTTCTCTATTCGCACCGACCGGATCATTTCAACAGAAGCAGGGATTCGATTTTATCTGGGTAAGGATTCTATTAGCCATCCTGGTTTAAATTTTAAATACTTAAAAGAAGACAACCTAGTAACGCTTTACCGAGAGGGAGAAGGGATATCTAGAACTCCTTACGGTAATACCTTTCATCAATTGGAGATGGATTTTGAAGTTTTGAATTGGAAGCGAGAAGAACCGCAAATTACTTTTACCAATTTAGTTGGGGGAACTAAAACTGATGCATTTTTTACTTCAGCAGATTTCTTTAAAGAAGAATTGTTTGATCAAATTGGAGGAAGAGGTAGAATAAATCCAATGTATGAAATCAATGGCTTGGTGCAACGCTACAACAGCCTTGAGTTAACGGTCAAAGAACTCAGTTATCAAATGAATATGGACATTCCTTCTACCCAGAACTTGATTGTGCATTACAGTACTTTTGGCTTTTTAAGTTTCGATTTTGATAAGGGCACCTTCACGGTTAGGCAAAAACTACTCGATTATGTATTGGCAAATAATGAAAAAATCGACTACGATGTAATCAGTATCTATTCTGATATTCAAGGCGCGCCAAATGGTAAGCTAAACCTATTAAATTATGACCTCACTATAAATGGAATTCCTGGCATAGTGGTGAGTGACTCTCAGCAAGTGGTTATTTTGCCTAGCGGCGGTCAAATCAAAATGAAACGCAACCGCTTTTTCGAATTTGGAGGTAGAGTAAAAGCAGGATTATTTGATTTTTACGGAAAGCGCTTTGAGTTTGATTACCAAAATTTTAAGGTCAATTTGAATAATATTGACTCGATGCAGGTCAAAGCACTTACGGGTGAGAAGGATCCGCAAGGAAACCCACTTACCAAACCTGTGAGAACGGTAATTGAAGGCATAAAAGGTGATCTGTTGATTGATAACTTCGAAAATAAATCAGGTTTAAAGGACTTTCCTGACTATCCCATTATTAATAGTACTGCCGACAGCTATGTTTTTTACGACAAGCAGGAAGTCTTGGATGGGGTGTATAATCGAAATAACTTCTACTTTAAGTTAGAACCTTTCAAAATTGACAGTATTGATAATTTCAATAACGATAAGCTGAGCTTTGAAGGAACCTTTTCTTCGGCAAACATTTTCCCAGAATTTGAAGAGCAATTGACTTTACAAGAAGATTTTTCCCTTGGCTTTAAAAGGTCAACACCTCCGGGCGGCTATCCCATGTATGACGGTAAAGGACAGTTCTTCGATCAAATCAAGTTGAGTCATGATGGGCTAAGAGGTGATGGTAGCCTTGAATACATCACTTCAACTACTTACTCTAAAGATTTTATCTTTTACCCTGACTCTATGCTAACACAAGCCGATCAGTACTTCGTAGAGAAGCAAAAAGACGGCATTGAATATCCGCCGGTTAAAGCTGAAAAAACCAAAATGCGTTGGCTTCCTAGCGAAGATGTTATGTATGCAAGTACTACAGAGAGTGGAATGATCATGTATGATGATCGAGCCAATTTTGAAGGCACCACCTCTCTTACGCCCGATGGAGTNGGTGGTGAGGGTGTTTATCACTTTGATCGAGCAGACCTTTCTTCTTCCATCTTTGAATTCAAGCACAATACGTTTGACTCAGATACCGCTAATTTTCAATTGAACGATCCTAATGCAGGTGGTTTTGCGTTAAAAACCAATAATGTTAATGCTCATGTTGATTATAGGGAAAGGGTCGCGGAATTCAAGTCGAATGGAGAAGCTGACCCAATTGAGTTCGGCCTCAACCAATATATCTGCTTTATGGAAGAGTTTAAATGGTATATGGATGATGGTTCTATCGCCCTTACCAGTTCTTCCTCGAAGCAGGTTTCTGCAGACGTGAAACTCGAGGGATCTAAATTTATTTCAATCAATCCTGACCAGGACAGCCTACTTTTTTATGCACCCTATGCAAAATATGATTCAAGAAGGCATATCATAAGGGCGCAGGATGTACAATACATCAACACTGCAGATGCAAGGGTATATCCGGATAGCGGTTTTGTGACCATTGAAAAGAAAGCTAAAATGGATCCCCTTTTGAATTCAGTTATTGTGGCAAATTCTGTTACAGAGTACCACAATATATACAATGCCAATACAAGAATATTTGGTCGTAAGGATTATTCGGCCACCGGTTACATTGACTACCAAGACCGAAAAGGGATGCTTCAAACCATTTACTTGCAGAGTATTAACGTTGATACAACAGGACAGACCATTGGAAATGGAGAGATTGCAGATACGGTAGAGTTTTCATTAAGTCCTGAGTTTATCTTTGACGGCAAAGTGAAGCTATTTGCCAGTAATGAGTTCTTAGTTTTTGACGGTTTGACCAAGATCAACCACAATTGCGAAAGCTTGAATAGACCGTGGATTCGTTTCGAAGCGGAAGTCAACCCTTTCGAAATCTATATTCCGGTTGATTCAACCATGGAGGACTCTGCCGGGGCAAGACTTACTTCTAGCATTAATTTAAATGTTGATTCAATCTACTTGTATTCCGGTTTTATGGTAAACCGTTCAAATTATAGTGACATTAATGTGCTGCCCGCATACGGTTATTTACACTATGATACTACTGAGGCAACTTTTGCCATTTCTTCCAAAGAAAAAATAACTGAACAGAGTTTGGCAGGTAATTACCTGCGTTTGAATACCAAAGACTGTAAAGTATATGGTGAAGGCGCTATCGATATTGGTGCCCGAACAGGTCAATTGACATTTGATGCAGCAGGTTCTGCTATTCAGGATCTCAAAGATGAGTCGGCGGTATTTGAAATGCTGATGACCGTAGATTTTTTCTTTGATGACAATGCTGCAAAGAAAATGGCTGATGAGCTTAATGAAAACATTAATTTGAATCCGGTCGATTTCAGTAAAGCAACTTATGAAAAAGGATTAAAGGAAATAGTTGGGGTAGAGGAGGCAGATGAGATCATCTCGCAATTGAGCTTAAATGGTAAAATAAAAAGAATGCCTGATGAACTGAATAAGAGATTGGTTTTTAGTGAAGTAAAATTCAAGTGGGATGAAGAATTGAATGCCTTCAAATCTTTTGGACCGCTAGGGTTGACCAATATAAATAAAGAGGAAGTCAATAAGTACGTTAATGGCGCAATCATGATCACCAAAAAGCGCAGCGGAGATATTGTTGACATTCTTCTAGAAGTTGATGCTAATACATGGTATTATTTTAACTACAGAAGAAACTTAATGAAGGTGATTTCCTCTAATGAGGAATTCAACACCCAGATAAAAGAATTAAAAAGAGATAAAAGACGTTATAATAATGCTAAGGGCGAAGCGCCCTTTACCTTTATGTTTGGTTCAGAAAGAGAGAAAAGAGATTTTGACCGTGCTTTTGAAAGTGAATTCTAGCAAATTAATTACTGTTTGATTCACAATTAATTAGCCTACTTCTTTTCACATACCTTTGTTAATGAAAAAATATCAAAATATTCTGCTAGTGTTTTAATGTCACAATATTTGTAAAACAGTCTGCTATTTGCTTAAACTATAAATGAGAAAATTTATCGCCATCCTTTTTGCTTTGCTGTTCGCATCAGTTTTTCAGCTGACTGCGCAGAACAATGTAGGTTCCGAAGAAGAGCTGAAAGAAAAAGCCAACGAATTATTTGAAGAAGAGAAATTGGTTGAGGCAAGTTCTCTCTATGCTCAGTTATTGAGTTTATATCCGCAGGACGCCACCTACAACTATCGCTATGGAGCCTGTTTGCTGGCCTCTGATGAGGATAAAGAAAAAGCCTTAAAGTACTTGACCTTTGCAACTGCCAAACCCGGAACTGATCCCTTAGCTTTTTATTATCGAGCAAGGGCGCATCACTTAAATTATGAGTTTGCAAAGGCTGTAAAGTTTTATAGCCGCTTTAAAAATAAGGCAAGCACAGATCAGAAGGAAAAGTATCAGATCGAGCGGAAGATCGAGATGTGTAAAAATGGTAATAGCCTATTGAGTCGTTTAAACGAGGTTCAGGTGATCGATAAACAATCGATTTCTAAAGCTGACTTTTTTAGAATTTACGACCTAGAAGGAATAGACGGTAAGGTAATTACTGTGCCTGAAGAGTTTTTGAGTAAAGAGGATAAGAAAAGAGAAGAAGCATCTATTATGTACCTCGCTCCAGGTGGGAGTGAGGTTTATTATGCCTCATACGGTAAGAAAGGAGAAAATGGGAAAGATATTTATAAGCGAGTAAAGCTAGGTAACGGAAATTGGAGTGATGCAGTTAGTTTAGGGGCATCAATCAATACACCTTTTGATGAAGACTATGCCTTCTTGCATCCTGATGGAAGAACCCTATACTTTGCCTCTAAAGGGCATAGCAGTATGGGAGGCTATGACCTTTTTCGCTCTACTTTTGATCAAAGTGTTGCAGATTGGACAGCACCTGAAAATCTTGACTTTGCCTTCAGTTCAGCCGATGATGACATTTTATTTATTACTGACCAGTCAAAGAGTTTAGCATATTTTGCTTCAAACCGAAACAATGAAGCAGGTCAATACACGGTTTATAAAGTATTGGTTGAGAAAGCTCCCGCAGAACTTTCTGTGATCAAAGGAAAATTTACTGCCGAAGACCAAAGCGGCAACCTAAAGGCAAAGATTACCGTGATCGATGCTGCAAGCAATCAGACAGTCGGCACTTTTGAAACGGATAAGAATGGTAATTATACTATTGAGATTCCTTCAAATGGGGGTACCTATCAATTCAACTTAGAAACGTCTGAAGATGCTCCTATTCATACAGGCATGATTGAAATACCGAAGCAGGAGGAGTTAGCTGTTTTGGGTCAAGAGCTTCGCTTAGTTGGGACTGGTGAAGACCAGACTTTGGCCATTAAAAACATATTTGATGGCAGTGCTGCAAGCAATCAAAATACATCCGGTCCTGTCGTTTCTTCAGAAGTGCTTAGACAAAAAGCACGACTAGAAGTAAACATAAAAGAGGATCAACTTACTACTGACCAAGCAAATGAACAGCTTGCGGAGGAAGTCAAAAGTAAGGAAGAGGAAAAATCATCTGCTGAAAATCTGAAAAATGTAGCTGCAGGATCTAACTCTGGCAATTCTGAAGCAGAAACATCGAATACATATAACGAAAAAGAAGATCCTGCTGCTGTCTCCGCTAATAATGAGGAATTGCTTGCAGCTGCTGATCAATTAGTAGGCGAACGGCAAGTAGCTTTAGACTTGGCAGATAAAGCAGTAGATGTTGCTTATGAACAAGCCGTCGAAGATCAGAATGAGGCAAAAATTGCTTTAGAAGACCTTGAAGAACAAAAGAAAGCTGGAGCTTCAGCGGCTACACTAGAAGCGAATCAATCATTTGCAGGGGAATCTATTGCAGGCTTAGTGCACAACAATGAATTAGTCGATGACTTCCAAAGTATTAAAAAGCAAAAGCAAGAAGCTTATCAAAATACTGCTTCGCTAAAAGTAAAATTGGAGCAGGCCTTGGAGCAAGGTCAAACAGCTGAGGCTGAAAAGCTATTGCAGCAAATGCAGCAGCAATCAGATACGAAAGATGAGATGGATGCTTTGCGTTACTTGGATAGAAGCAAAGCTGAAATCAAAGAACAGCTTCAATTGAATCAGGTCAAAACAGAAAGCTTTAGTGGCAAGCAAACCGCACTTCAGGCTGAAAAAGAACAGATTAATGATCAGTTAAGCACTTTAAGGAGTGCTCAAAAGAAGGTCTCTTCATCTAAACGAGAAGAAATTAAAGAGAAAATTAGTCAGCTAGAACTAGATTCAGCTGACATGAATTATCAATATGTTAAAGCAGCAAACGACTATCAAAATTCTATTGACAGAGAAACAGCCTTGCAATTAAAGTTGCAAGAAGTAGAGTTGGCAGAAAGCAAGATTAAGAGCAAAGAATATGCCCCTGAAGAAGCCGACCTCGATCAATTTGATCAACTACAAGCTAAAGCCAATGAATTGAAATCTCAACCATTCTACGAGCCTTATGATTTGGAAATAGCATCGGTTTTTGCAGATAATGCTCAAGGCGAAAGTGAGGTTTCAAGCGGGGATTCGAATTCGACTGCTGTTGACCAAGCTGCGCCTGCAATCGAAAGCGTTGAAGAAACTGATTTGGCAACTGTATCCAATCCTGATGCTGCGGCAGAAGACATTACAGAAAGTCTAAACAGCTTAAATGCCAATTATGAAAACCAATTAAACCAAGCAGGGGAATTAGAAACAGAAGATCTTAATCCTACTCAGATTCAAGAGCGATTAAAGGTTTATAATGCATGGGAAGCTGATTTGCAACAGACGCTTAAAAAGGAAGAAGCTGCTTTAGCACTTGCCACTGAAGAGGAAGATAAGCAGCAGTATCAACAGAATGTAGCTAAACTTAATCTTGATCTAGAGCGCGTAAGCTCTAAGAAGAATAAGTTGACTCAGCTTGAGAATCAGTCAGCCTCTAACATGGTTGCTAATAATCAAGAGCAAGCCATAAAAGATCCTGATAGCAAACCCAAGGCTTCATCAGTTATTAGCGAAGAAGACTTAGCCGAAATAGATGCTAGTAGTGTAATTGAAGATCCAAGAGGAGCCTTTGATTTTAAACAAACCTTTAACTATGCTTCAGGGGCTTCGTTAGGTGAACTTAAAGGTGCTAAGCGTTCCTTGGCACAAGCAAAACTGCTTAATGATGAGGCGAGAAGATCAAAAGAGGATGCCTTTAGCTTACCCACAGTAGAAGCCCGTAATCAAGCTTTTGAGAAAGCCAATACTTTAGAGGATGAAGCAGAGAAAAAGCAAATTGAAGCTGCCTATCAGTATGCAAGAGTAAATCAAGAGGAGTTCTACAACAATGCGAATATGTTGAAGCAAATCAATGATTTTGAAAGAGAATTCGAGTCCAATAATTTAGATATTGCCAATCTCTTGGCAGATGAAGCCAAATCATATTACGAGCAAGCACTTAATATAAGGGCTCAGGTTGATACCACTGAAAGATTGTCAAGAATTGAAGCTGATCTTCAAAAGGCTTATGATCTTGAAATGTTGGCTTTGAAAAAGCAGGGAGAAGCGCTTAATAAACTCGATATAATAAACACAGAATACGAGTCTGATCTTCAAGAAACAAGCACTGCATCAGTTCAAGAAAACAATGCACTTAACCAACTTAAAAGAGAGCAAACCATTTATGATGCAGAAGTTCTATCAGTGAAAGATGCATCAGTTGCAAGGCAAAAAGCAGATTCCTTGACTGCTGCTGTTAGCACCCTTCAAAAAGCGGTCGATTCAATGAAATTGGCAGCTGAAAAACTTCCTGTTGGAGCAGAAAGAGATGCTTTAGTCAGTACATACAATGAGCAAATAGAAGAAGCAGAGCAGTTAAAAGCTAAGGCCTCTGTTTATTATGAGCGTGAAGAGCAGATCAACTCAGGAAAGGATGAGGAGTTAAATAAAGAATTAGCTGTTGCGCTTGTTAAACCTTACCAATCTAATATTAGCCAAACGATTGACCTTGACACAGTAGATGTTGACGATGAAAGGGCTGAAGTAGTCCTGAATTCACAGGCTTATATCAATTATGTAAACCGAGCACAAGCAAGAGCTAACTTGACTAAAGAAGCTACCGTAGCTTATGAAGAAAGCAACCGTTTGCAAGATGAACAGATCAACCTTAAGAAACAAGCGATCGCCCTTCGTTCCAAAGCAGCCAAAGTCGAAGACAATGCAGAAAAAGGAAGGCTGATCAAGTCTGCTACCGTAATTGAACAGCAAGCTACTCAAAATGAAGCTAAGATCGATTCGCTGAATAATTTGATGAAGGTGAAAAACCTGATGGTGCAACAAGCAGAGACAGATATGCGCAATGCCATAGCCTCTTTAAGTAAGATAGAGCAAGCTGAAATTCAAAAATTAGCACTAGAAAATGTACAAGCTGATCCGATAGTACTTGAACCACAAGCATTGGCAGAGAACAACACAGCCAGAATAGACCAAGGTGAATTTGCATCCTCAGAGCAAAGCCAGACAAATGAAGTCGCAGAAACTTTAGATCAAAATGAGCTTGATTTGAATGAAAACTCTGCGACGCAGGACAATAATCAATTGGCTGAAGTTGAGCCAAGCAAGGAAACGGCTAATTCGCAGGATACTAAGACAATTAACAACAATGAACCCAGTAAGCCTTCGGAGGACACTCAATTGAATTCCACTCAAGAAGAAGAAGGAAGCGCCGTTGAGATAGGAAATACAGATAGAAGTGAGAAGGAGTCGGGAGTTTTAGAAGCTAAACAAACTAATTTCTCCCCGACAGAGATACCCCGTATGGTAAAATCAGCTATTTTCGAGACTTTATCTCCAACTGAATCAGCCTACAATAGCAGCAAGCCTATTCCTGTGGCAAGCAAAGAAGAATTACCCGAAGGTTTGATATACAAGGTACAAGTTGGCGCATTTAGAAACCCTATTTCTCAGGCTCATTTTAAAGGCTTCTCGCCCTTAATGGCAGAGAAAACGTCAACAGGAATTACGCGTTACACGGCAGGTTTCTTTGTAACTGAAACTACCGCTATTCAAGCAAGAAATAAAATAAGGAAATTGGGATACAGTGATGCTTTTGTAGTAGCCTTTTTTAATGGTGAAAGAATCTCTATTAATCGTGCAAGAGGGATAAACCCCAATCAAACTAATCCTCAAGGATCGCTTGCTAATATCGATGCAAACTCAACTAATCCAAACAACAACTCATCTGCTACTTCAAATGAAAGTATTACAGATAATAAAGCTCTAAGCAGGGATTTTAATAAGACAGGAATGGCCAAAGTTCAAAATATAGCAAGCCAGAGCAACCTGATCTTTAGCGTGCAAATTGGTGTTTTCTCTAAACCCGTGAAAGCAGAAACCTTTAATTTAGATGAACTTTACGTGAAAGAGCTTCCCGCCGGACTTATTCGATACAACGCAGGGGTCTATCAAACTGCTGCTGAAGCTGAACAAGCTAAAAATCGTATTGTTAGCCAAGTAAAGGATGCTTTTGTGGTTGCCTACTACAAAGGAAAAAGAATTAGCATTAATGAAGCTGCAAGAATTCAGAATCGATAATATGATGAGCACAGAACAACATATTCAAGAAGAAGAGTTATTGGTAGAGGAGAAGGTTAATGATTTCAAGCATGACTTGATTGTTTATAATGATGACGTGAATACATTCGACCATGTGATCGAATGCTTAATTAGTATTTGTAAGCATAGTAAAACACAAGCAGAGCAGTGCACTTATATCATTCATTATAAAGGAAAGTGTGCTGTAAAAAAGGGAAGCAAAGAAATCTTAATGCCAATGTTATTAGCTTTGCAAGAGCAAAATCTATCTGCAAAAATCAAATAGAATAAATGAAAAAAGCACTCATAGTTTTAGCCACTAGTTTTTTATTGTGGCAATGTTCAACTGTGCCAATCACAGGAAGAAAGCAAGTGAAATTGCTGCCGACCAGTCAGATGCAAAGTATGAGCTTCAGCCAATATGACCAAGTAAAGCAGCAAGGTAATTTATTGCCGGATAGTGATCCACGTGTGAAAATGGTTAAAGAAATTGGAAGTAAGATTTCCGCTTCAGTTGATCAATTCTTAGCCGAGAATGGAATGAAAGATCGGGTAAAGGAATTCTCTTGGGAGTTTAATGTCACAGATGAAAATACGGTTAATGCCTGGTGCATGCCCGGTGGTAAGGTCATGTTTTATACAGGTATTTTGCCGATATGTGATGGTGAAGCTGGTATTGCAACTGTAATGGGTCATGAAATAGCTCACGCTGTTGCAAGACATGGTAACGAGCGAATGAGCCAAGGTTTGGCCGTTCAAGCAGGTGGAATGGCTTTGTCGGTTGCTCTTCAAGAAAAGCCTGAAATGGCCCAGAACTTATTTTTATCGTCTTACGGTGTTGGTTCGCAGTTAGGGGTATTGAAATTTTCGCGTTTACATGAATCTGAAGCTGATAAACTGGGGCTGGTTTTTATGGCTATGGCAGGTTATGATCCTGGAGCAGCTGTCGGCTTTTGGTCTCGTATGGCGAGTCAAAAAGGCGGTCAAGCACCTCCTGAATTTTTAAGTACTCACCCTAGTGATGAGCGTAGAATTCAAAATATAAAAAACTATCTACCGAAGGCTAGAAGTTATATGCCATAAAAAAAGGTCACCATTTGGTGACCTTTTTCATTATTACTAGTTTTTAGTCTAGTCGCTTTCTTTCTTGGTGGTTTTCTTTTTAGTGGTGGTTGATTTTTTCTTTGTTGTGGTAGTTTTTTTACTTGCAGCTTTTTTTGTGCTTGTGCTAGCCTTTTTACTACTGCTTTTCTTTTTTTTCGGAGCAGCTTTTTTTGGTTTTTCAGCTTCGGGATTATCCTTATTGCTTTTTTTTGGTCTACTTACGCCATATGATCCTGCTCTTCGCTTTCCTTTTTTAGTCTTAATATCTCCTTTACCCATAAAGTCTAGTTTAATTACGTTTAAAATTCCAACTTGGCAAAGATATAAATTTTGACTTCTAAGCCAAAAGTAAAGGATTTGGGCAAAAAAAAACCTGCACAATGTGCAGGCCTTTTCTTTTGGTTTGGTGTTTTATACCTTAGCTGATAACTCGCTACCGGCTTTGAACTTAACCACGTTTTTAGCAGGAATGTTAATTTCTTTTCCTGTTTGAGGGTTTCTTCCTTTTCTTGCTGCTCTTTTAGATACAGAGAAAGTTCCAAATCCAACTAGAGCCACTTTGTCTCCTTTTTTAAGTGCACCACCTGTTACATCTAGGAAAGAATCCAACGCTCTTTTTGCGTCTGCTTTAGAAAGATTTGCACCGTCGGCCATAGCCTCAATTAATTCTGCTTTGTTCATTTGATAAGAATTTAGGTTAATAAAATATTTTAATACTTCCTTAGAAGCATCTACAAATATAGACGAAAAGACAAGTGGTGCAAGGATTCTAGCTAAAAACACCCAATATTGTTGAAAAGTACAACTGAATGTTAATAACTGCACTGAAACTCACGCTAGTAAAGGCTTTTAGTAATATTCTGATTGAAATTTTAATGACCGGTTATAAAATGGCGATCCTCGCCTTTAAATTCTGGAGCTTGGATGGATATCACCTCTAAGGGTGTTTTTGAGCTTACTTTAACAGCATGGATGGTTTCAGGAGGTATAACAACAAAGTCGCCTACTTTTATTTGAATAGAGCTATCGCCTAGTTGCATTGTTGCTTCTCCTTTTATTACTTGCAATGATTCTGTATGCCATTGATGGAAATGTACCCTGACACTATCCTTTACCTTGATCCCAAATGATGAACAGCGTTCATCCGTATCTAGTTGAATTACTTCTATGTTGTTTTGAGTGCTAAATTCAAGCTTGTCAGCAGAAAAATGAGTTTGGGCTGAAGTAGTATTTACAATTAAAAGTATGGCGCTTAAAAAAACAAAAGTTTTCACATACATAGTTTATAGTTATCGAAATTAAAGCCGTTTAACAGTTCGCTGGTTTTCATTCTTCGTTTTCCCTCTACCTGCAACTCTTCTATTACAAGCGTGTCATTTTTACAGCCAACCAATAGCATCCCGTCCTTTTGCATAAGGTCACCCTTTCCAAGTTTTTCCTCCCCTAAATATTCGCTTAATTGGTAGATCTTAACATTCAATTTTTTATCATTAACTGCATGGCGTATGCAAGTCCATGCTGCAGGATAGGGGCAAAGTCCTCTTACTAAGCGATCAATTTGCTTAGCATCCTGCGTCCAGTCAATTTCACAATCACCCCTATAGATCTTGGGCGCTTTTTTAAGGCCATCTTGCTGTTCAGCAGATTGTGGTCTGATTTTATAATTGTTGTTTTGAATTGCTTCCAAAGTTTTTAAAACCAATTTCGCACCAACTTCCATTAATTTGTCATGAAGGCTGCCTGCGGTTTCATTAGCTTCTATTTTTAGCTTACTTTGATCAAGTAGATCCCCCGTATCAATTTCGTGTTTTAGAAAAAAAGTGCTCACACCGGTTTCTTTCTCCCCATTAATGATGGCCCAATTTATTGGAGCTGCACCTCTGTATTGAGGTAAAAGAGAGGCATGTAAGTTAAAGGTTCCCAAAGGTGGACTATTCCAAACAGATTCAGGCAGCATTCTAAAGGCTACAACAATTTGGAGATCTGCCTTATAATTTTTCAGTTCATTTAAAAATTCCGGAGATTTTAAATTCTTTGGCTGTAAAACAGGTAATTCATGTTCTTGCGCATATTTCTTTACTGCTGATTGTTGAACTTTTCTACCTCTTCCTGCTTCTCTGTCAGGGGCTGTAACAACAGCTACAATTTGATTATTATTTTCATGTATTGCTTTAAGGCTTGCAACTGCAAATTCAGGTGTGCCATAAAAAATAATACGTAGTCTTTTATCCATATTAAACCTTCGTGTTTCTCCAATTGCCGTATTTCAAATATAGAGCCGCTAAGCTACCCATTATGCCAAAGTAAATAAATTCAGACATCCATGTTTCAGTAAGTGTATCTTCTTTGCTGATCGAAATTTGATAGGCAGCTGAAAGGTAGATTAAAATGCTGAATAGCTCAATCAGTAAGGAAACTTTAGTTTTGCCTGTTCCTGTTACAGCTGAAAAAATAATGTAAGCTACACTGAAGAGTAACATGGCTACAGAAACTACTAGTAGAATAGGCTGACACGCTTGAATTAAAGCTGAATCGTTGGTGTAAAAACCACAGATTGTTTCAGGAAAAATCAGGATAAATGGGAGAAGCACTAAGGTGCAGCTAATAGAAAGGAGAACTATTTTTTTAACCAAGGAGCCCACGTAGATAATCGAACCTGAACCAATTAAATTTGAAACTAAGGTGCTAGTAGCAGAGCTAAATCCAAAGAGAGGAATCATCAAAACCATATAAATACTTCTTACAATGTGTGAGGCAGCCAATTCTTGTTCTCCCATTTGCTCTATGATCATGAAAAAACTTAACCAAGAGGCTAATGCCAAGAAGTTCTGCAACATAATGGGAGCAGATAAGCTAACAAGTTTTTTGAGTTTTGTCCATTCTAATCTAAAGCTTCGAAATAGATGGTATTTCTTGTAGTCTAAAAAGAATTTGCTGTAGCCCAAGAAAAAAACTAAGGCTGCAAGCTCTGATATGACTGAGGCAAAGGCGGCACCTTTTACTCCCCATTCGGGGAAACCGAAATTTCCGAAAATGAGGGCATAATCAAGAAAAACATTGATTCCTGCTTGAAGAAAGGTGGCATAAGTCAAAACCTTTGTTTTTGTAATGCCTGTATATAAAGCGATGAATGCGTAATTTAAAAAGGCAAAACCTATACCATATGACCTTACTTCTAAGTATGCGGTTGAGGCTTTTAAAATGTTTGAAGAGGAGGTAAGCTGAGCTAGTATAATAGGAGAGATAAACTGTATAAAAAGAAAAAGTAAAAAAGCCAGTGGAATCAAGAAAGCGACACCTTGATTTAAAACTGGCCCAATCCGATGGAAATTACCTTCTCCATTCCTTCTGCCAATCACAATTTGGCTTCCTATTCCAAACCCTAAGCCAACAACCATTAAAACAAAGTAGAAAATGCCCGCATTACCTGCAGCACCCAGAGCAACCATGCTCAAGCGGCCAAGGAAGGCGGTATCTGTAACGTTAACAATGTTTTGAGCAATACCGCCTAAAATGATAGGATAAGAGACACTCCAAATTTTGGGGTAGCGAACAAGGTTTGACATCTAGGACAGTTGAAGAACCAAACCTTTTAAATATGACCCCTCAGGATGAAAAACATTGGTAGGGTGATCAGCGCCTTGTGAAAGATGATGCAGCACTTTTACACTTTGTTTCGCGCTAAT
>P_1C_Liq_1_UnCtyDRAFT_1000131_pt1 | contig 17375 bp, 13 predicted proteins | sample Pon1CUnioCityCA_2_FD_10230 | JGI IMG/M metagenome (IMG submission 10230) | reverse complement strand
TGATGGCATATTTCAACGCAGGAAGATCTATCCAGCCGCATCTTCTTGGGCGACCAGTAGTAGCACCAAATTCGTTTCCTGCCTTTCGTATATTTTCACCTGTGCTGTCGTTTAATTCAGTAGGGAAGGGGCCGCTACCCACTCTTGTGCAATAAGCCTTAAAAATTCCATATACTGACCCAATCTGATTGGGGGCCACACCAAGCCCTGTGCAAGCACCTGCAGTTATAGTGTTAGAGGAAGTAACAAAAGGGTAGGAGCCAAAATCAATATCAAGCAGGGTTCCTTGTGCTCCTTCTGCAAGTACTTTTTTCCCTTCTTTGCGGTAATCGTTTATGGTGTGCTCGCTATCAACTAGTTTGTAGTTTTTAAATTCGTTCATGGCTTCAAACCACAAGGCTTCCAATTCTTCAAGCTCATACTCAAAATCATATTGAGCTAAAATTTGAAGGTGTTTGTTTTTCAAAGCCTCATACTTCTCGTTAAAGTTTGGACTTTCAAAATCACCTATTCGCAATCCATTTCTTCCTGTCTTATCCATGTAGGTAGGGCCTATTCCCTTGAGGGTGGATCCGATTTTTTCTTTACCCTTTGCCTTCTCAGATGCTGCGTCTAGTAAGCGATGTGTTGGTAAGATCAAATGCGCCTTTCTTGAAATAGACAAGCGTTTGTTTATGGGAAGGTCATACTGTTTTAAGGCTTCTATTTCTTTTACAAAAATGATTGGATCAATTACAACTCCATTGCCCACCACATTACTTTTATCCCCATGAAAAATACCTGAGGGGATGGTATGTAAAACATGTTTTATACCGTCAAACTCTAAGGTGTGCCCTGCATTAGGCCCTCCTTGAAAACGAGCAATTACATCATATTTGGGTGTGAGTACGTCTACAACTTTACCTTTGCCTTCATCGCCCCACTGTAGGCCCAATAATACATCTACTTTCATTTATTCTGCTAATTTATTAATCGCTTCTTCTTTAGTTGCGCAAATGGTAAAAAGGTTAAATAATTTACTGGTTTTCAATATGGATTCAACAGTGTTTGGTACCCCAAAGATGATGAGTTTTCCATAATGATCTCGGTTCATGTTTAATAAGCTAATGAGAACGTTTAAACCTGAACTGTTCATGTAATCTATTTTACTTAAGTCAATAATAAAGTTCTGAGAACCTGCTTTAATCAAAGCTTCGTATTCGTCCATCAACGGATCAGCTTCACTGCGGTCTAAGATTCTGCCTTCAAAACTAAAAATAACCGTTTTGTCAATTTTTTCTACATCGTAAGAAAACCTCATTTTTCTACTTTTTTGTCAGGTGCGGTGTCTTCCCTTCCTTGGCAAGAATTACAAATGCCATATAAATTTAAAGAGTGGTGAAGAATTTGAAAGTCTAACAGTTCACCAACAGTTGATTTGATGTGTTGAATTCTAGGGTCACAAAACTCAATGACTTTATTGCAATTGGTACATACCAAATGGTCATGTTGCTTGTATGCGTAAGAGCGCTCATATTGAGCGATGTTGTTACCAAACTGGTGCTTTCTTACAAGGTTGCAGGCTAATAGCAAGTCAATGGTATTGTAAAGTGTAGCCCTGCTAACCCGATAATTCTTTTCTTTCATTGAAAGGTAAAGCTTTTCAATGTCAAAGTGCCCTTCCTGATCGTAAATTTCGTTTAGTATAGCGAATCGTTCCGGAGTTTTTCGATGCCCATTTTTTTCTAAATAGGCAGAAAAGATAGAGTTTACTTTCTCAAGATGTTCAGGCTTAGATGACATAGTAAAGCTTAAAGGTCAAAAGTAAGCACAATTCAGCATTTTGAGAGTTTACTAAGCGTCTATTCTAGATACGTTAATCACCCCTTCTATGCCTTTAATTTGGTTGGCTAATTTATGCAAGTGTTTAGTATCGTGAACATAAAGCATAATGGTGCCTTCAAAAATTCCGTCATTAGAGTCAAAACTTATAGAGCGCATATTTACATTGAGCTGCTCTGAGATAAGTTGGGTAATCTTATTAACTAGACCTAAGTCGTCAATCCCTGTAACTTTTATACCTGCTAAAAAGGCAATTTGTTGTTGACTAGTCCACCGGGCTTTTACTATGCGGTAAGCATAATTAGACATAAGTTGCACTGCATTAGGGCAATTCGTTTTATGGATCTTGATGCCTTCATTGATCGAGATGAAACCGAAGACTTCATCTCCCGGTATAGGGTTGCAGCAAGGAGCAATTTTATAGTCGAAGTGGTCCATTTCCTCCCCAATAACCAGCATCTCTTCAGTCTTACCCTTTTGTATAAGCTGTTTTTCAAACTCGCTTTGTTTTACTGGGGCACTTTCTTTACCTACAATTTGCCCTTTTTCAACGATTAGGCTATCCAGGCGTTTAATGTTGATGCGATCAATCGAGAAACGGTAAAAAAGTTCATGATCATTAGGTAAGCGGTAAAGCTTCAATATTTCTTTCATATTGGCTTCATTTAGTTTAATGCCGCTTTTCTTTAACCATTTTTGAACTTTCGGTTTCCCTTCTTCCGCTAAGCGTTTTTTATCTTCTCTTAAGGCTGATTTAATTTTTGACTTTGCTTTGCCGGTAATTACATAGTCCAACCAACTTTCATTCGGTTTTTGTTTCTTAGAGGTAATGATCTCAACTTGATCACCGCTTTTTAATTGAGTGCTTAGGGGTACTAATTTGTGGTTTACCTTCGCGCCCATGCAGTGGTAGCCAACTTCAGAATGAATTTCAAAAGCAAAGTCTAGAGCAGAAGCTCTTTTTGGTAGGTTTCTAATTTCTCCTTTAGGTGTAAAGATGAATATTTCTTCTGCAAATAGATTCAGTTTGAAATCATCGATAAACTCAATGGCATCTTTCTCCGGGTTTTCTAAAAGTTCTCGAATCTTATTGATCCATAGGTCAAAACTGGATTCATTAGCACCCTCTTTGTATTTCCAATGTGCAGCATAGCCTTTTTCTGCAATTTCGTCCATGCGGCTACTTCTTATTTGCACTTCTACCCATTTACCTCCGGGGCTCATAACTGTTGTATGCAAAGATTCATAACCATTTGCCTTAGGCGTAGAAATCCAGTCCCTTAATCGATCAGGATTTGGCTGATAGAAATCGGTTACTACTGAGTAGGTGTTCCAACAGAGGGCCTTTTCATTTTGAGGCTGTGTTTCAAGGATAATGCGAATAGCAAAAACGTCATAGATCTCTTCGAAGTTGACGTTTTTTTTCTTCATCTTTTGGAAGATAGAATAGACAGACTTGGTTCTTCCTTTAAGCTCAAACTTGATTTTTTGCTTTTTGAGTTCCCTTACAATCGGTACACTAAACTGGTTAACAAAACGTGTTCTAACAGCTTTGGTCTTTTTGAGTTTAGTTGTGATTTCATCATACACTTCAGGTTCAGTGTATTTTAGTGAAAGGTCTTCTAATTCAGTCTTTAAGGCGTAAAGTCCCAAACGATGTGCAAGAGGTGAGAAGAGGTATAAGGTCTCTGAGGCAATCTTAAGTTGCTTATCTCTGCGCATTGAATCTAGGGTGCGCATATTGTGCAGGCGGTCTGCCAATTTGATCAAGATCACCCTTACATCGTCAGAAAGCGTAAGTAATATCTTTCTAAAGTTTTCAGCTTGCATGGAAACGGTATAATCCACTACTTCTGAAAGCTTAGTTAGGCCGTCTATAATGGTACGCTCCTTTGGGCCAAATAAACGCTCAATGTCTTCCAGACTGATTTCTGTGTCCTCAACAGTGTCGTGCAAGAGTGCACAAATAATTGAAGTTGTACCCAAACCGATCTCTTCAGCTACAATACGAGCCACTTCTAGCGGATGGTAAATGTAAGGCTCACCTGATTTTCTGCGCATATCTTTATGAGCCTCAAGTGCAATATCAAAGGCCTTACGCAATTTCTCCTTGTCTTTCTTTGTGCGCACATTCTTGCTCACTTTTAATAAGGCTCTATACCGTCTTTTTATGGCTCGCTTTTCGGCTTCCTCTTGGCCAATGCCTATTCCCTTTTCACTCATGATTCAAAGTTAATCAAAAGCCCTGCTTTGGCCTTTTTCAACCTCAATATTTACCGCTATTTTCGAGATATAATAGTACTTTCGTGAAACCCAATTGATAAAAATGAGTGATACAAAGTATTTGTTTTCCGAATTTGAATCCATTAGTGATCAAGTCTGGCACGAGCGTTTGTTGAAAGACCTAAGAGGCAAAGATTATGAAGAAACACTCATCTGGGAAGATGAATGTGGGATCAAGCATAAACCCTATTATCGGGAAACTGATCTAGAGGAGAATAGACTGGCTGAATTACAAGCTTGCCAGCCGTTAGAGCATGATTGGAAAATCATACAAAGTTTTGATTTACAAAATGATAAAATAAAAGCTCAGGTGCAAAACGCTCTTGAATTTGGAGTAGATCAAGTTATTGTTAATGGAGTAAATCAACTCAAAGAAGTTCCTGAAAAACTTGGAAACAAGCATAAAGGCAAAACTCAAGTAAAGGCGCGACTCAACTTTTTACCTACAGAACATTTACTGAATCATTTTTATGTAGACCCTATAGGTCGCGAGCTGGAAAGCGGTAAAACCCAAGACTACATGCCTCAGCTTTCTGCTTTGTTCAAAGAGCGTTTGAATCAATTAGAGCCAGATCGATTTTTATTGGTAGATGCAAGTCCCTACAAAAATGCAGGAGCAACCATAGTACAAGAAATGGCACTCAGCTTAGCGCATGCTTTAGAGTACTTTGATCTATTGACTGATGCAGGCTTCACAGCCGGAGCTATTGCTCGGAATATGGAGTTTAAACTAAGCTACAGTAGTTCCTTCTTTCCTGAAGTTGCTAAAGGTCGAGCGATGCATTATTTGATTAAAAAGCTATACCAAGCATACGAAGTGGAAGAGGAGCCATCTATTTGGGGAGAAGGAAGTGCCTATTACCTAACACCTCAAGATCCTTATAATAATTTGCTTCGTGCCACCACCATGAGTATGGCCGCAATACTTGGTAATTGTCAAAAAGTAAGTACACCGGCCTTTGACGAACTCGCTGAACCATCTGTTTTGGGCATTAGAATGGCTAAGAACGTACAATTGATCTTGAAAGAAGAAGCCTATTTTGCTCAGGTAAAAGATATGGCTGCAGGGTCCTATTACCTTGAAAGCTTGAGTGTGCAATTAGCAGAAACAGCTTGGGATATGTTTCGTTCTGCTCAGAAAACAGGGAGTTTGAGTGAACGTTTTAAAAATGGTAGCTTAAAAACAGAGTTGGATGCATCCCATGAAAAGCGGAAGCAGACCTACAAAAATGGTAAGCTATTTTTAGGTGTAAACCTGTATCAAAATGATATGGCAGAGGATCTGAAAATAGCACAGAATAAAGAGAAAGGCTTGCCCAAGCGAAATTTAGCTAACGAAATTTAAAAAGGATTATGAAGCCTGAATTAAATGCTTTAAGCGAATTAGGTCAACTACAAAAAAAGAAAGAAGCTCACCATATTCCACATGCGTGGCATACGGCAGAGCAAATTGATCTGAAGTCGGCATACAGTAAGGAGGATTACAAAAGACTAAGGCATGTTGATTATGCTGCCGGCTTGCCACCTTATTTAAGAGGACCTTACTCAAGTATGTATGTTATGAGGCCTTGGACCATACGTCAGTATGCAGGCTTTTCTACAGCAGAAGAATCCAATGCTTTTTATAGAAGAAATTTAAAAGCAGGGCAAAAGGGGCTTTCAGTAGCGTTTGATCTAGCTACACATCGTGGATACGATTCAGATCATCCGAGAGTGCAGGGCGATGTTGGAAAAGCCGGAGTCGCTATTGATAGCGTTGAAGACATGAAAGTCTTGTTTGATCAAATTCCGCTTGACCAGATGTCTGTTTCAATGACGATGAACGGAGCTGTTATACCTATCATGGCATTTTATATTGTAGCTGCTGAGGAGCAAGGAGTCCAGACTGAGCAGTTGAGTGGAACTATCCAGAATGATGTATTGAAGGAGTTTATGGTGCGGAACACTTATATCTACCCACCTCAGCCCTCCATGCGATTGATTGCTGATATATTCAAGTATACAGCAGAGAAAATGCCTAGATTCAATTCGATCAGTATTTCAGGCTACCACATGCACGAGGCAGGCGCTTCGGCAGATATTGAGCTGGCTTACACCTTAGCAGACGGTTTAGAATACATCAGGACTGGCATTAAGGCAGGCTTGAATATTGATGATTTTGCACCTCGTTTGTCCTTCTTTTGGGCGATTGGAATGAACCATTTCATGGAAATTGCCAAAATGAGAGCAGGAAGAATGCTTTGGGCTAAGCTAGTCAAGCAGTTTGACCCTAAAAATCCAAAGTCTATGGCATTGCGCACGCATTGTCAAACCTCAGGTTACAGTCTTACAGAGCAAGATCCTTTTAATAATGTTGCTAGAACTTGTATAGAAGCAATGGCTGCAGCTTTTGGTGGTACGCAATCTTTGCATACCAATGCACTTGATGAAGCTATTGCACTGCCAACAGATTTTTCAGCAAGAATTGCTCGAAACACCCAGCTTTATTTGCAAGGTGAAACAGACCTAACCAGAGTAGCAGATCCTTGGGCAGGCTCTTACTATGTGGAAAGTTTAACGCAAGAAATAGCTCAAAAAGCATGGCAATTAATTGAGGAAGTAGAAGAAATGGGCGGCATGGCAAAGGCTATTGAGGAAGGTTTACCTAAACTTCGTATAGAAGAGGCTGCAGCCCGTAAACAAGCTCGAATTGATTCAGGAAAAGATATAATTGTGGGGGTAAACCGTTACCAGACAAGTGAGAAAGATGCGATTGAGGTTTTAGATATTGATAATGATAAAGTAAGAGAAGGGCAGGTAAAAGCGCTAAAGCGAATTCGCGAAAACCGAAATGAAGAAGAGGTTCAAGAAAAACTCAAAGCAATTACTGAAGGCGCTAAAGGAAACGATAATTTATTAGCTCTTGCTATTGAAGCTGCAAGAGCACGAGCCACATTAGGGGAAATTTCAAGCGCAATGGAAGAAGTCTTTGGTCGTTATCAAGCGCAGATCAAGTCTGTTTCAGGAGTATATTCACAAGAGGCTATGGAAGATATTGATTTTACAAAAGCACGGCAGTTAGCAGATAAGTTTGCCGAACAAGAAGGAAGAAGACCAAGGATCATGGTAGCCAAAATGGGTCAAGATGGACATGATCGAGGAGCAAAAGTAATTTCCACTTCATTTGCTGATATTGGATTCGATGTTGATATTGGGCCGCTTTTTCAAACACCTGCCGAAGCTGTAAAACAAGCAATTGAAAATGATGTACACCTGATAGGCGTTTCTTCATTAGCAGCAGGTCATAAGACGCTTGTGCCGCAAGTAATGGAGGAATTAAAGCGCTATGGTCGTGAAGATATTCTGCTAATTGTAGGAGGTGTTATTCCAGAACAAGACTATGACTTTTTATGGAATACAGGGGTAGCAGGCATATTTGGCCCCGGGACCAAAATTCCTAAGGCTGCACAAGAAGTGCTTAAATTGTTAATGGAAGATTAGCCTTTCGGAAAACGAACCTGAACTCCTTTCATTTAGGAAGGACTCTAATTGCCTTTGGAGAGTTGATTGAAACAAATTAAAGGTCAAGCTAAGAGTATTCAATAATGCTAATGATCGGGGAAAAGAAGGGTTCTGTAAGTGCTGTCAGCAGGCTTGTTTTGATTCCAATAAGCTGTTCGTATTCGCTTTTTTAAGCTAGCTGTTGAACGTTCCTTTTTTCCATTTCTTATATAGGTTTCCTCCCATCTTTGGATGCTATGCGGAAAACTAGTCTGGTAAAAGATCTTTAAACTGCGTCCTAAAGACGGATAATCGATCTTCAAAATAGATATATCCTTACTACTATCAGAATTAATCGTCAAATTAGCTTGGTAGGCTTGAATTGGTTTTCTGTATAACTTAAAAAAAGTACTGCTTGGCACCATTGACTGCTCACCCAACGGTATTTCATTAGGGTTCAAGCGAAGTTGGTTCCAGAGTCCATCTTCTAGTAAAGGTGCTTGAATGACCATTTTTAAATCGCCAGGATCTTGAAAGTATGAGAAGTTGGCAAGTTCATAGCCCGTGGATCGTTCATTAAGCTGCATCCAACTGTGGCCGCACCATTCTTGCATAGAGCCTGTAACCTTTAAGGGCATGCTTAGCTTATTTTGTCTTACAGGAGTAAAAGCAGAGGTCATGATGGAGTAATCGTAAATACCTGTTGTGAACTTCCTTAATGCATTTAGTTTTAAAACTGTTGTTGAGGGACGTTCACTTTCTTGCTCTTTCTTCACCTGCGCTTGGGTTAAGAAATCTTCTGTTACAAAAACTAAAACTGCTTCTCCCTCTCTTTTCTCCCCATAGCGATATTGGTTTAGTTCATAGCTACTCAATTCTGCCTTGCCTTGGTACCAATAATCATTAAAGGCTTCATTAGACTGATTTTGATATTGCATTTGCTGCTTCCACGGATCATGCTGGTTGTAACATGAACTAAGTAAAAAAGAAATCAAAAAAAGTGGCGTAACTAATCGAATCATAAGAATAGGACAAACAGAAGGGAAAAGCGTTCTGTAAAGATTACTTTATCTAGAAAGCGAATTTTATTTAATAGGGTAATAAATGTGCGTTTCTACTAGTGCGCTGTCAACTTCTGCAGGGTCGTTGGCATAAATTTCCCAAGGAGAACCCTTGATGCTTAAAGCTTTTATATCCGCATATTTGGCAATATTCTCATGGGTTGTAGCAGATTGAGCATAATCTCCATAATGCACTCCTTTTAACACTTTACCGCCGCTGATTATTTTTGCTTTAACTCTACCTTCAGGGGTCAAGTTGCCTTTGTAGGGCAAGGCAGCTTCAACTACTACCTTTTCAGGACTAAAGTTATGGTATATGGCCAAGGGCACTCCATTAGGCCCCGCTTCCGCTGAGGTTTCTAAATAAATACTAAGTTCGGTATACAATTCAGCGAGCTTTTTACTTAAACCAGCTTCATTGCTTGAGTCTAAAATGCTGATTACGGCCAGATCATCAATTTCCATAAGCTCAACACCCTTTGGTGCTGCTGTTATAGATTCAAGATCCATTGATTCTATATACACCTTCAAGTCTTCAAGGCTTTGGGTGTAATTTTCCTCAAGAGTTGGCTGCATAAAAGTATTCATGAAGTTCATGTAAAAAGGGGTTTTAGCACCCAAATAGGTCCACTTTACCTCTGTGCCCCCCTCTGTTTCACTCAATATGAATTCAGCGTAGTTTGTGGCATCCCATCCTTCGAATTTCATGGCCATTTTCATGTATTCATTTTTTCTTATTTCAACTACTTCTTGGCTGCCTTTTCCTACCATTTGATGGTTACTCTTCCATTTGTTGAAAGAACCAATTTCTCCCATTTTTTCAGAGTATACTTGTTCCATGTCAGGATCCATCTTATCCCAGGCAGACCAATTACCCCAATTTCTAAAGTTGGCTATTTCTTTATAAATAATATTTTTTGGAGCTTCTATCACAACATTTTTTTCAATTAACAATCTGTCAGCTTGTAAACTTGAATAAATTAAAAAAGTGGCAATGAATAAAACAATAATTGACAGGAAGACAATGGCAATCCATTTTAAGATTTTCATAGGTTTAGGGTTAGGTTAAGTGTTTGGTTATTTAGTTCTTGAAGCTAATGTATAATAAAAATTCGTTTTTTTGAAAAAACTAAAACAACTGTAGATGAATGCTCACGAAATAGATTACACCATAATAGGAGACGACCTCCAGTGTGTAGAGATTGAATTAGATCCACAAGAAACCGTAATTGCCGAGGCTGGTGGCATGATGACCATGGATGACCAAATTGAAATGAACACCATTTTTGGAGATGGGTCCAAGAATGACAAAGGCTTGATGAATAAATTATTTTCAGCCGGTAAAAGAGTGCTAACGGGCGAAAGTTTATTTATGACAACATACACGCATAGGGGCATGGGCAAAGCCAAAGTAAGTTTTGCAGCACCATATCCCGGTCAGATCATTCCAATGGACCTTAGCGAAATGGGGGGTAAGGTGATTTGTCAGAAAGAAGCCTTTTTATGCGCAGCTAAGGGAGTATCAGTTGGAATTGCCTTTCAGAAACGCTTAGGAGTTGGTTTTTTTGGTGGCGAGGGATTTATCATGCAAAAGCTTGAAGGAGATGGATTATCCTTTCTTCACGCTGGAGGAACGGTAGTTAAACGCAGTTTGAAGGCAGGAGAAGTTTTAAATGTTGATACAGGTTGCTTGGTAGCAATAAGTCAAACAGTTGATTATAATGTGCGTCTACAAAAAGGGATTAAAAACTCTTTATTTGGAGGAGAGGGTTTGTTTCTGGTAAAACTCACAGGACCAGGAGATGTGTGGATTCAGTCCATGCCCTTAAGCAGGTTAGCTGACCGAATTTATGCACACTCACCTAAAGCCGGTGGAAAGCAAAAGGGAGAAGGAAGTGTTTTAGGCGGGATTGGTAGGATGATTGACGGTGACAATTTTTAACTTTGCAATCCGTTAGGCCTTCAAATATGAATAAAATACTCAGTCTTTTCTTTCTTTTACTAAGTCTACAGCTATTCGCAGGTGGTGGAGAGAAGAAAGATACTGTTCAAGCTTTAGTGGTCAGTGTCCAAAAAGATGACCCTTTTGATCTTGACAGTATGAGTGGGAAGGACATTATTAGTTTAATAGACTCTTTGCTAGACTTAGATGCGGTGCCCGCTAATTTAGCGAAAGAGATAAATGCTTATGCTGAAGAAAAGCTGTTAAAACATGATTTCTACATTTCACTCACAGGCTTTTATGATAGCAGTATATATCCCTCAAATTCGCTTTATCAAAAATGGGATACTTACAACCTTTATCCCTACAGAGAAAGCCTGCGTGAGAAGGATGATGAGGTTAAACTCATTATTGCAGATTCGCTAAACCATTGCAATTTTGTGCCTCCTATAAAAGGTTTGATTACTTCTAACTTTGGTTGGCGAGATGGCAGAAGCCACAATGGTATGGACATTGACCTACAGGTTTGGGATCCTGTAAAAGCTTCTTTTGACGGAATGGTGAGGATTTCGCGCTATCATCCTGGTTATGGAAGAGTTGTTGTGATTCGGCATTACAACGGTTTAGAGACGCTTTATGCACACCTTCATCGTTTAAAAGTAGAGCCCGGTGATGTGGTAGAAGCAGGCCAAGTAATTGGACTTGGTGGAAGCTCAGGACGCTCAACAGGAAGTCACCTTCATTTTGAAGTAAGGTTCAAAGGCAAGGCATTGAATCCAAGGCATTTGATCGACTTTAATAACAATTGTTTAGTGAGCGACTCAATAAAATTAATTAAAACTAAGTGGTCATATACCGCTGTGCCTCTGGGAATAGATTACCATACGGTTGAAAGTGGAGAACACCTGTATGGGATCGCCAAGAAATATGGCACTACTATTACTAATTTATGTCAGATGAATGGCATAAGAAGAAATAGGCCTCTAAGGGTTGGACAAAAGCTTAGAATAGGAGGTTGAGATGGATCGTTTTTCTTACGTCAACATCAGTGATCACCCTACAAATAGAAACAAGAAGGTTTTCTATTTTAAAAACCACTTACACGCCAATTATTTTGAAAACTTATTGATCGAAGAAAAACTGTGGTATGAAAAGCAAGTAGATGAAGAAGGAGATCAAAAAATTTACTTTGGCGTGAAAAAGCAAGATTATAAAAGAGCAATGAAGCTGAATTATCTTACTATGGGACAATATAGGAAACCCTTTATCCCAGATGCTTTTTTTCGCTATCTGCTAATTTCCATTTCGTTGATTATTTTAGGATTAGCCGTTACCGGTGCCCTCTTGTCTAATTAAGTTGTCTTTCTTTTTTCTTCCCTTAACTTTACCTCCAACTATGAGGCAGTTTATCTTTTTTATTATTGCTTTATTTTGCTTGTCAAGCCTAAAGGCGCAGCAAGAGATTACCACCTTTGGACTGCAATTTAAACCTATTTTAAGCTCAGAGTTGATCAACACCGGTCCGCAAACGCAAAAAGTAGGTCAGATAGGGTTTACGATTGAACCTCGCTCTGGATATGCATTTGGTATGGTAATTCGTAAAGGCTTGAATCAGCAATTTTCTTTAGAGACTGGTATCAATTATACAGAGCGAAACTACGGACTAATAATTACTGAGGATTCTACAGCTTTCAGAGGTGAGTCAGATTTCAAATATGTTATCTATGAAATTCCTCTTTTAGCTTTAATTTACATTAGATTGAGTGAAAGGGCTTACATGAATACAGCCTTTGGTGCCTCTTTGAATTTTCTACCCACAGATTGGCAGACACTTGGGGATTACTGGCAGCATTTTTCTCAAAGAGAATCATGGATTCAACCGAGCTTGTTAGCAAACGTAGGTTTTGAATACCGCACTTACGATAGCGGCTACCTTTATTTAGGGCTTTCCTTACACAGACCTTTTAATAATATCACTACAGCAGGTGTTGGCTATGTTGAAGAAACTGTTTCTGGAGTTCGGTTTGAAAAGGAAAGTGCTTTTTTTGACATACTCGGAAATTATTTGACCTTAGATTTTCGCTATTTCTTTCATGAAAAACCACAGTATAAACAAAGACTACAATAATTATGATGACAGCAATTAGAAAAAGCCTGATCGAATGGCTAGTGAGTGGCGGCTTGGATGAGTTTTACAGTGAATTGATCGTTACAGGTGCACTTTTACTCTTGATCATCTTGGTTGGTTTTATTGTAGACCGCATAAGCCGGCAAATTATGCTAAGTAGCATCAGTGCCCTCGCCAAGAAGAGTAAAACAAAATGGGATGACCTATTGGTTGAGAACAAAGTGTTTTCTGCCATTGCACACATCGCTCCTGTTATTGTGATCTTTTATTTTTTACCGGCAATTTTTGGTGGACATCCAACAATTATTGATTATTCAAATCGCTTAAGCGAAGTGGTAATTATCCTAACAGGGATGGTAGTGGTTTTCCGCTTTTTTAATACAGTAAGAGATATACTAAGCGGTTATGAAACGCTTAGAGACAAGCCCCTGCAGAGTTATTTTCAGCTAGCAAAGATCATCGTTGGTCTTATTCTTGGAATTTTAATTCTTTCTGTTGTTGCCGATAAGAGCATCATGTATTTCTTTGGTGCTTTTGGAGCAGTATCGGCGGTTTTGATCTTGGTATTTAAAGATACCATTTTAGGCTTTATTGCTAGCATTCAATTGGCGGCCAATGATATGATTCGGGTAGGAGATTGGGTGCAAATGGATAAGTTTGGTGCCGATGGAGATGTAATTGAAATCAATTTAGCAACAGTAAAGGTGAAAAACTGGGATAAAACCATTACCACAGTTCCCACCTATTCTTTTATTTCTGACTCCTTCAAAAATTGGCGAGGTATGGCCGAAACAGGCTCAAGGCGAATAGCTCGTTCAATTTATGTTAATCAGCACTCAATTAAGTTTTGCAATGACGAGATGATCAATCGCTTTAAGAATATTCATATTTTGAAGCCTTACGTGGAAGAGCGCTTGGCTGAGATCGAAAAGTACAATAAAGAGAAACAGATTGACACCACTCAAGTTTCTAATGGTCGACGTATGACCAATTTAGGCACCTTTAGAGCTTATCTTCTAAAGTATTTGCACAACCATCCCAAGATCAATCAAGAGCTTACTGTAATAGTGCGACAGTTAGCACCGACTAAACACGGTATTCCTATTCAACTTTATGCTTTCTGTAACGACATTGCCTGGGCTAATTATGAAGAAGTACAGTCAGATATTTTTGATCACACTTTAGCGGTTGTTCACCAATTTGATCTAGAGATTTTCCAAGATCCTTCGGGGGGCGATTTTAAAAATCTATTGACTAAATAGGTGCTTTTTAGTATGTTTAGTTTTAATGAAAACTTATCGTAACCGCCTACTTTTTATTTTTCTTTGCTTCATTATTAGCAAACCTATAGGTGCTCAAAGCTGGTGTCAGAAAGCTAATTATCCGGGAAGTGGAAGGGTTAAAAATTTTGGTTTCGAGATTAATGGCAGTTTATTTGTTGGCTGTGGAGGTGCCTCGGGAACAAATTTCTCTGATTTTTGGAAGTATGATGCGTTACAGGATCAGTGGACACAAGTTGCTAATTTCCCCGGGTCTCCAAGGAGAAATGGAGTCAGTTTCTCCATAGGTAATTATGGTTACGCGGGTATTGGCTTTAATGGTTCTACCCAATTTAGTTCTTTTTACCGTTACGATCCTGTTAATAATAGTTGGACAGCAAGGGCTAGCTATCCTGGCAATGGTTTGAGAGGTACAATGGGAGCAGTTCTAAATGGAAAGGCATATGTAGGAGGAGGGACTGATAGTAGTGTAACTCCAAATTCAGATTTATGGGAATACGATCCGGTTAGTGATAATTGGACATTGATAACAAACAATTGGCCCTTAGGAGATAGAACCGGAGGAATGGCGATAGGTATTGGCCAATATGTATATTTTGGATTTGGCCAAAACACTTCACGAGACTTTAATGATTTATGGAGGTATGATCCATCTTCCAATCAATGGACCCAGATGGCATCATTAACCAATGGGCATAGATTTCACTCTATTGTTCTAAACTTCGACAGCCTGATAATATTGGGAGGAGGAAGGAGGTTAGGAGGTGCGGTCTTGGGAGATTTTTACAGCTATAATTATAATACAAATAGCTGGGCATCTTTTCCTGCACACATAGATTCTACTCGTTGGACTGCAGTCGGACTTTCAACTGATCAATATGGGTACGTAATTTCGGGTGTTTCAAACCGAAACACGAACGTATTGAGTGGTCATTTAGACGATACATGGGAATTGGGAAGGCTTACCAGTGATATGGATAGCGTAAAAGTTTGTGATGCTGACTCTGTTATTATTAATGCTTCGCGTAGTTCAGCTAGCTACACTTGGCAAAACGGCAGTACTAACTCCAACTTTGTAGCCAGAAGTTCAGGCTTATATTGGGTAGACATCAATCAAAATGGTTGTCTTTACACAGACTCATTTATTGTTGATCTTGCAAATATCAATCTAGATTTAGGCAATGACACCACACTTTGCGCCGGCAACACTTTGACCTTAGACGCTCAAAACCCCGGAGCTACTTATCTATGGCAAGATAACTCTACAGTTTCCACTTTTACCGTTACCCAAGCCGGTCAATATTACGTAGAAGTTGATTTGAATGGCTGTATAGAAAGGGACACCATCAATGTAAATTACAATCCAAACCCAACGGTTGATTTAGGCAGCGATACCACGCTTTGCGCTGGCAACACTTTAACGCTTGATGCCCAAAATCCCGGCGCTGCATATACTTGGCAAAATAATTCCACTGCTTCAACTTTTGCCGTTACTCAAGCGGGTCAGTATTACGTAGAAGTTGATTTGAATGGTTGTTTAGGAAGTGATACTATCAACGTGAATTTCGATCCAAATCCAACCGTTGATTTAGGCAATGACACTACCCTTTGCCAAGGCAGCAGCTTGTCTCTAGATGCTACTAATGCCGGGTCTACTTATCTGTGGCAAGATAATTCAACATCATCCAATTACACAGTCAGTCAAGCGGGACTTTATTGGGTAGAAGTGGATCTGAATGGCTGCGTGGAGCGAGATAGTATCTTGGTGACCTATCAAAACCTACCGCAAGTCAACCTAGGAGCCGACACCACGCTTTGCGATGGTAACACTTTAACCTTAGACGCAACAAATCTGGGAGCTACTTATCTATGGCAAGATAACTCCAATACTTCCGCCATTACGGTTACTCAAGCTGGTCAATATTTTGTAGAAGTGAACTTGAATGGCTGTATAGAAAGGGACACCATCAACGTAAATTACAATCCAAGTCCAACGGTTGATCTAGGCAATGATACCACCCTTTGCCAAGGCAGCAGCCTATCCTTAGATGCTACTAATGCCGTAGCCACTTATTTATGGCAGGACAATTCTACTGCAGCTACTTTTAATGTCAATCAAGCAGGATTGTATTGGGCAGAAGTGGACCTGAATGGTTGCGTGGAGCGAGATAGTATTAGAATTGAATTTGATACTCTTCCTCAAATTGAGATGGTTTCTGATTCTTTATTTTGTGAAGGAGAAGGTATCTTACTAGAGCCTTTATCTTCAAGTCCCGGACCATATTTGTGGCAAGATGGTAGCCTAGAGAAAACTTATTTTGCTACTCAAGCAGGAGAGTTTTATGCCATAATTTCCAATGTATGTGGAAGTGATACAGCAAGTATTAATTTATTTGCAGAAGATTGCCAGTGCTTATTTGTTTGGCCTAATGTTATCACCCCAAATGGCGATCGTATTAACGATGATTTTCTGCCTTTAAGTGCTTGTCCTTACGAGAGTTTTAGATTGTTGATTTTTAATCGGTGGGGAGAAAAAGTATTTGAATCTGAATCAGCCGGCATAGGTTGGGACGGCAGAAGTCAAGGATACCAATCCCACGAAGGAGTTTATATTTATCGTTTTGAATATAGGAATGTCGGAACAGAATCAAAGGTAGAAGTAGGACATTTTACCCTAATTCGATAGTGTTCTAACTTCGATGCTTTCCAATTTAATATTAGATAACTCCTCAAGCTTATTTTCTTGGTGTAATCGAGCAAGTGAAACTAAAGGAACATCTGACTTCGTGGGTTTGTAATTAACATAATCCACAAAGCGAATTCCTTGAACAAAGCGCTCATTGTAAGCTCTACGAAAACGCATGCCGCCGCCATTTACCTGAAAAGAGTAAGCGAGGTAATCCAAGCTGTAATCTTCTACATCAAACCAATAGATAAACTCATCTTGAAAGTCTTCACCACCACCTTCTTCTTTAAAACCGACTTGTATTTTATAGTATGCCTTTCCCTCAATTTTCTCTTTTCCTAGGTTTTCTTTAATTACCGCAGGGTCATTTAATTTATAAGGCAGCAAGGCAAAGTAAATCACTGAATTGATAGATTCCATATATTTAAAAGCCATGCTATCAGCCACAGCTACTTTTGCACCATTTATTTTTCTCTGAAAGCCTTTTGGCAAATACACGTCTTGCACTAAAAGACTGCTGTCTTGATAAGTGCGACTCATTTTCCATTCCCCCTTTTTACGACTGACTTCGTAATGCTTGTCTCGAAAAGAAAAAGAAATGTGCAACTGATTGAATCTATCCCCGCCGGCATACTCTATCGCTTGGGTTACAATCTGTTCAGCGCTTTGCTGATTTTGACAGGAGTAGAAGGGA
>P_1C_Liq_1_UnCtyDRAFT_1000130_pt1 | contig 17378 bp, 12 predicted proteins | sample Pon1CUnioCityCA_2_FD_10230 | JGI IMG/M metagenome (IMG submission 10230) | reverse complement strand
CAATTGAAAAAATATATCTTACCGCTTCAGGTGGTCCCTTTAGAGGCTGGACAACCAAAGAGCTCGAAAATGTACAACCCGAACAAGCACTCAAACACCCCAACTGGGATATGGGAGCCAAAATCACCATCGATTCAGCTACGCTCATGAATAAAGGGTTGGAGGTCATCGAGGCCATGTGGTTATTTCATCTAAAACCTGAACAAGTCGATGTAATTGTTCATCCGCAATCGATCATTCATTCCATCGTGCAATTCGAAGATGGAAGCATGAAAGCACAAATGGGATTGCCCGACATGAAGTTACCCATACAATATGCACTCACCTACCCCGAGCGCTTTAAGACAAATTTTCCGCGGTTTAATTTCCTGGATTATCCGTCACTGACCTTTGAACAACCCGACCGATCTACGTTTAAAAACCTTGATTTAGCCTTCCGTGCCATGGAAATAGGCGGTACCGCTGCCTGTGCACTCAATGCGGCGAATGAAGTTACCGTTCAGGCTTTTCTCGACGGCAAAATTGGCTTCCTGGACATCGCAGCAGTCAATGAAAAAACAATGACAAATGTTAGAACGATCGAACAACCCAATTATGAAGATTATGTGAAAGTGGATGAAGCTGCTCGGGCAAAAGCACGCGAACTTTTGGATCAGGTGTAAATCTCCCGGAACTGGAATTCCTACTATAATATGGCGTTTTTTATATGGAACATTCTCGTTTTCGCAATAAGGATGTAAAAGTGAGTTTGTAAGGCGGTCGTATCACCTTTTTAAAAAACTGTATTAAAATAGCTATTGATGATCGAAGCTTAGACAACTTCTAGCGTGATGCGTGCAACTATTCCCTTTGAAACAAAAAAAGAGAGGCTGAGTACGTGTCCAACTCAACCTCTCGTAGTAGTAAGTTAAATAATGTAGTGTTAAAAACTATTGTAACTGCAAAGTTAATCGAGAACAGTATTCAGATTCAGGGGGGCAGCCCCTCAATTTATACAAGCAGCATTTGACCACGAAAAAAATGAGTTTTCGGAATAGCACAACAAACCTTTTAAAAAACTGATATTTAAGTGCTTCTATTATTTATTCACCCCTCTTTTCTGTGCAAGAGCGAATATTCGTGCATCGGCCACAAAAGTTCCAAAAGGAAGCAGGGAAGCCGCATAAGCATAAACATTGGTCAACAGCGACCATTTATAGTCACGATTGACCACAAATACCATCACACAATAAGCAATGAATAATACACCATGAGCCATTCCCACAATTTTATTGGGCATGGGCATATCATAAGTATACTTGAGGGGCATCGTCAGCCCTAACAACAAGTAAGAAATACCTTCTAACAAGGCCAATATCCGCAGTGTACCTATTAAAGAATTGAACCGCATAGTTTTTGGATAAAGATATGAACTCTATCTCAAAAAACGCCCCAGCTCATTGGATTATCACCTGGAAAGGCTGATTTTGTCGAGGTTTTACAGGATTACTTACCGTTTTTGCTAAATTCTTCGATAATGTTTTTGTGTTCCAACACCCAGATGAGTAAGCTATTGTTGCGCGCGTCGAGTTCCAATTTCTTGCAAATGCGTGAACGGTAATTTTCTACTGACTTATTGGACACGAACAACAAATCGGCAATTGCTTTACTGGAATGTTTTTTTCCGACGAGCTGCAGTGTTTTGAGTTCAGCTGCAGTGAGTGTCTCCAGTTTTTTTATGATGGATTGGTATTCGCGCAATTCGCGTTGAATTTTAGGAGATCTGCGCAGCGATCGCGCCACATAATTTTCTCCACTCATGACTGCATTGATACAAGCAACGAGCTCATCTGACGTGTTATCTTTTACGAGGTATGCATGAGCACCTGAATCCATAGCTTTTCGTAACATCTCTCCGTCGTTATACATTGTCAATATCACTAAACGTGTTGTCGAAGTGGCTGCTAATTCCCGCGTCAATTCCAGCCCGTTTTTTCGGGGCATATCGATATCGAGAAAAGCCATCTGTGGTGCGTGCTCAGTTATAAATTTACCTGCTTCTTCCCCATCGGCGAACTCATTGATTGTCGCATCGGGATATGCGTTGAGCAGGAGCGCCTTGAGCCCACTCCGAAATATCGGATGATCATCTGCTATGACAAATTCCATCATGCGTTTTTAATCGTTACAATCAATTTAAATCCTTTACCGGGGCGACTGCTCAAGGTATGTTTTGCACCCATTTTTTCTGAACGTTCCCGAATGGTCATCATTCCGAGCCCCAAATCTTCATTATTGGGGTCAAACCCTTTTCCATTATCGCGATAAACAAATTCAAATCCATCGAGGGTTGGCGTCATATCTATTTTGATGGCAGATGCTTCTGCATGCTTGACCGTATTATTGATACATTCTTGTGCAATGCGGTATAACTGCGATTGAATGCGCAATGAGAGTTGATCTACGCGATTTGAAACTTCAGTACTACACACGATTCCCGTGTCTTCCTCCGTGCGTTCAAGCAAACTTTTCAGCGAACGCTTCAATCCAATTTTTTCAAGATAAGAAGGATGTAGCTGGTGCGATAGCTCTCTGGCGTGCTGGATGATTTCTCCGAGTCGCTCCTCCATGTTGTCAATATGTGGCAATTGTCCCTTTTTAAACAAATTAATTTTTGATTTTGCCACAGAAAGCGACTGTCCAATGTCATCATGTAGATCTCGGGAAATGCGGAGACGCTCGTGGTCAAGGCTTTCAATGAGTTGTTGGCTGAACTTCTTTTGTTGGGCGCGCGAAAGGCGCAAATGACGCAAATAAAAGAATACAATCGTGGCTATGACCAGAAAAGACCCGATAATAGTGATTAATATAATTTTGGATTGTTTCAGTCGATTTTCTTTCTCGAGCATATTTGTAATTGCACGTTGTTCTTTAAGTTCTGCTTCCTTTTTTTCAGTGGCATAAATTACCTGGAGCTGAGCAAAGCGTTCCTGGTTGGTGATTTCGTCGATACTGTCGCGCAAATTCACGTATTGTTCAAAGTTTTTTAGCGACGCTTCAAAATTGTTCAGTGCTTTGTGTGTCTCTGCAAGCTGTGCATAGCTTTCTATCAGATCGTGTTCATTATCATAGGTCTTTGACAGGTTTAAGGCTGTATCCAGATAACTGAGCGCTTCTGTGTGGTTTGCTCTGTTTCTTGCCACTTGGGCTTTTATGAAATAGGGTTTGGCAACGTGTTGAACAGCCGAGATTCGCTGAAAGATTTGCAAGGAAGAGTCCGCGTGTGCCATCGCCGCTTCATTTTGTTCATCAAAAGCGTATCCATTGCTGAGGTTGAGGTGCGTAACAGCAATGTTATAGGGAAAACCGAGGCGATGTGCATTTCGAAGGGTCTTTTTAAAATGTTCAATCGATTTTTTGTAGGCCTCCGTTTTATCGTACAATAACCCTATATTGTTTTCTAAATTAAAAGACAGCCTGAAGTTATCAATTTCTTCTGCGAGTGCCACGCCTTTTTGAAAGTCTGTCAATGCACCGTCGATCTGATCGTTTTTGAACTTAATCAATCCGATATTATTTAACAGCATACCTTTCAAATAATTATCGTTTAAGGTGTCGGCATAACCAAAAGCTTTCAAATAATATTCGAGGGCTTTTCCTTTATCGTGTTTTCGTTCATGAATGATTGCTATACCGTTATAACATTCAATTGCGTTTTTGTAGTCGTTACGTCTCAAAGCATGATCCAGTAGCTCAAAAAATTTGTTTTCTACTACTGTCAACTCTTCCCTTTCCATGGCTATGAAGTTTTGTCGAATTTTGGTGGCGTGCCATAGGGTAGTGTCACCTGATTGTTGAGCTAATAACAGTGTTGTATCATAGTATTTTCCTGCTCTGTCGAGTCGGCCAGAGTAAAAGTTGAAGTTGCCATAATATTGATAGATTAAGCCTTTTTTAGCGCGATCATCCTGTTGTTCAGCGATGTTTATAGCTTTTTTACCGTAGTTAAAAACACTGGCAGAATCGTAATAAGTGCTCGTTCGAATGCGATCAGCTAATTCCTGAAAACTGGGTTTTTCCTGACCGGTCACAGCAATGGCATGCAAAACCAACAGCAACAAGAATAAAACGTAGCGCGCCATTTTTACAACTTTCAATTTAAATGAAAATTTCCCTCAGCGCCTCAGGTCTTAGCAGTTTAGCACCGCAACATTAAGGCGTTCTGGTTAAGTAAAAATACAATAACTCTAACAACGAACAGCAAACTGTGGACAATATTTTGGTTGGAGGTATTGAGCGGAACCTATTCTCCAGCTACGGCTCAAACAGTTACTTACACTACGAAAGCGCTATTTTAAAAGACGAACATCGCTTTCGGCCATACGAACAACATGTTTATAAACTTTTTTTAACATTTAAATCCGAAAATATTTTCTTATATTCGGAATGAACTAAAAATCATTTAGCGATGGTTGAATTGAGTAAAAAAATATTATTGAAGGTGAGTTTTGATCAGCAGCTCTTTCACAAGGAGCTCGTCAAAGCTGTGAATTGGATCCAGCGATCGGATGATTTTCAAAAATTCAGAGCATGGTGTATGGCTGAATTTGGTCACCGATATCCTGCTGTACTTCAACAAGTATTTAGTAACTAGTAATTGATAAAAGTTAAACTGGAGAGGGTTTGCAGCCCTCTTTTTTATGAATTTAAGTGTCTGATATTCCGCATTAAACCGCTATATTTCGTTCGTTTTACGGGACTTTTTCTAAAAATTTCATTAAATACCTCCCGTGTCAGCTCTTTCCAGTCACGTTCATCCATTGATTTTAAACTTGGGTGAGGCTCAAAAGCGGGCTCTTGATGTTGTTTTGCAAATCGATTCCAGGGGCAAACTTCTTGACAGATATCACAACCGAACATCCAATTTTCCATCTGTCCTTCTGCTTCCTTAGGCAATATTTCATCTTTGAGTTCAATTGTCATATAGGAGATGCACTTTTTAGCATCAATTTCGTACGATTCAAGCGCATCAGTAGGGCAAGCATCAATACATCGCGTACACGTCCCGCAATAGTCCTTTATTGGACCGTCAGGCTCCAATGGAAGATCAATAATCAATTCGGCAATAAAGAAAAATGAACCCTCTTTTGGATGGATGAGGTTGGTGTTCTTACCCACCCAACCTAAACCTGACCTTTTTGCCCAGGCTTTGTCCATAACCGGCGCCGAATCGACAAAAACCCGACCCTCTATGTCACCAATGGACTCCTGAAGCTCAGTAAAGAACTGTTTGAGTTTATCCTTAATCACAAAGTGGTAATCCTTACCATAAGCATATCGCGATATTTTAGGTGCTTCATCAGGTTGGATGTCCTCGGTGTAATAATTGTAGAGCAGGGAAACCACAGATCGCGCACCGGGAACCAGTTTTCGTGGGTCCAGGCGCTTATCAAAATGATTTTCCATGTAGTGCATTTTGCCGTGGTTGCCCTTTTTAAGCCATTCCGTAAGGCGCGGTGCCTCTTCTTCCAGGAAATCTGCTTTAGACACACCACAATACATGAAGTCCAGTGAACGCGCAATCGCTTTCACCCTTTCAGTGTTCTTTGCTATTTGATAGCTATCCAAATCAAATAAAACTTTATTGAATGATTAAAACAATCCTCCTTGTGATCCGCCCATTGTTTTCCCGAGGTGTTCAAAGCTTTTTGCCGTGACTTTACGACCGCGTTGCGTACGCACGAGATACCCCTCCTGGATTAAAAACGGTTCGTAGACCTCTTCAAGTGTACCGGCATTTTCACCGACTGCAGTAGCGAGGGTTGATATGCCCACAGGTCCACCATCAAATTTATCAATCAGCGCAGATAAGATTTTATTATCCATTTCATCTAGTCCGTTTTCATCCACGTTTAATGCTTTCAACGCAATGTTTGTAATTGCAATGTCAATGGTCCCATCTCCTTTAATTTGCGCAAAATCACGCACTCTTCTCAGCAATGCATTCGCGATACGAGGCGTGCCTCTGCTCCTACTGGCAATTTCGTAAGAGGCCTCCTCATTAATCGGAATATCTAACAGGTCACAAGAACGCTGAACAATCAGCTGTAATGTTCCGGCGTTATAATACTGCAGTCGGGAATTGATGCCAAAACGTGCACGTAACGGAGCGGTTAACAATCCTGATCGTGTAGTTGCTCCTATAAGTGTAAATGGATTGAGAGAGATTTGAACCGTACGTGCATTGGGACCACTATCAATCATAATATCTATTACGAAGTCTTCCATTGCCGAGTACAGGTATTCTTCAATCACGGGGCTTAATCGATGAATCTCATCAATGAAGAGCACGTCGCCTTCCTCCAGATTCGTTAATAAGCCAGCAAGATCACCGGGCTTGTCCAATACGGGTCCAGAAGTGACTTTGAACCCCACCTGCAACTCGTTGGCAATGATATTCGCCAAAGTAGTTTTTCCGAGTCCAGGAGGGCCATGCAAAAGCACGTGGTCCAATGGTTCATTGCGTTCTTTTGTAGCCTCCACAAAGATACCCAGATTTTCGACCACTTTCGGTTGTCCTGTAAAATCCGTAAATGATTTGGGCCGCAGGACACGGTCAAAATCGCCGTCTTGCTCCTCACTTTCTTTTCTATAGTCAAAATCTTCTTCTTCCACGTCCTTAACTCTTCTCTCAAATATAACAAAAGCCCAGTACACAAATTGCACTGGGCTTCAAATATTATTTTATCCTGAACTAATGTTCTTCCTCGCCCTCCATCAATGGCGTTGTTTGTGGGATAAAGTCTTCATCCATACCAGGCTTCGAATAGTCATATGGCCATCTGTGCACTGTTGGCAATTCTCCTGGCCAGTTTCCGTGAACGTGCTTCACAGGGGTCGTCCATTCTAAGGTATTAGATTTCCATGGGTTTTGTGGTGATTTTTGTCCTCTGAAAATAGAGTAGAAAAAGTTAAAGAAAAACACCACTTGACCAAAAGCTCCAATAATCGCAAATATGGATATAATCACATTGAGGTCCATCATCATTTCAGCAGATGTAGGATTAAAACCTTCATAAACTGAATAATCATAATAACGTCTTGGAGCACCACCTAAACCGACGAAGTGCATTGGCAAGAATACTCCATAACCACAGATAATCGTGATCCAGAAGTGGATATAACCCAACCGATTACTCATTAGTTTACCAAACATTTTTGGGAACCAATGATAAATTCCGGCGAACATACCAAAGATGGCAGAAAGTCCCATCACAACATGGAAGTGGGCCACAACGAAATAGGTATCGTGCACCGAGATATCCAATGCTGAATCGGCGAGAATAATTCCCGTTACACCACCGGTGATAAATGTTGAAACCAACCCTATCGCGAAAAGCATTCCAGGTGTATAAACAATCGTACCCTTCCAAAGTGTAGTAATGTAGTTAAATACTTTCACAGCAGAGGGTATCGCAATCAACAATGTAGTAAACACGAAAACACTACCGAGAAACGGATTCATTCCTGTTACAAACATGTGGTGTCCCCATACAATAAATGAGAGGAACCCAATCGCCAGAATAGAACCTATCATGGCACGATAGCCAAATATCGGTTTTCTGGCGTTCGTTGAAATAATTTCTGAAGATAAACCAAGCGCAGGTAATAGTACGATGTACACCTCAGGGTGACCCAGGAACCAAAATAAATGTTGATACAAGATCGGGGATCCACCAACATTATCCAGCATTTCTCCACCTACCACAATGTCACTCAAGTAGAAGGACGTTCCCATGGTTCGATCCATTAACAACAATAATGCAGCAGAAAGCAAAACTGGGAAAGAGAGCACACCTAATATAGCCGTCACAAAGAACGCCCAAATAGTCAGCGGCATACGTGTCATTTTCATTCCTTTCGTTCTCAAATTAATCACTGTAACAATATAATTCAGTGAACCAATTAACGAAGAGGCAATAAAAATCGTCATAGACGTCAACCACAAGGTCATACCCATTCCTGAACCAGATACTGCTTGAGGAAGAGCTGATAAAGGAGGATAAACCGTCCAGCCCGACATTGCAGGTCCAGACTCAACAAACAGAGAGACCAACATAATGATTGAAGAAATCGCGAACAACCAGTAGGAGATCATATTTAAAAGTCCCGAGGCCATATCTCGCGCTCCGATTTGAAGAGGTATCAGTAAATTGGAGAATGTACCCGATAGACCACCCGTCAGCACGAAAAAGACCATGATCGTACCATGGATCGTTACCAAACCGAGATACATGTCTTGATTCAGTATTCCATCTGGAGCCCAACGGTCACCCAAAAATACATTCAAAAAATCTGAAGATTCTCCAGGCCAACCAAGTTGGATACGAAAAAAGACGGACAACATCATGGCCACTAATCCCATAAAGATCGCGGTCATCAAGAACTGTTTCCCAATCATTTTATGATCCTGGCTGAAGATATACTTAGACACAAAGCTTTCTTCGTGATGATCGTGTCCGTGATTTGATTCTTGCGCTACAGCTGCCATTTCTTACTTATTTAAAATTTTGCTAATATTCTATTTATTTCTCCTCTACGCGTGCTGCGATAGTCTGGTATTTCTTCAACAATTCAGCCTCTTTTTCGGCACGCTCTGATTCAGAAAAATTCAACCAATCTGAACCGTCATAAGTTTTATGTGCTTTTTGCCAGTTCAAGTATTCTTCCGGCTCGAGCACTTGCACTTCCATTTTCATTTTATAGTGCGAACCACCACAAATCTTGTTACACATTAGAATGTATTCAAAATCTTCATTGTTCAGTTTTTCTTTCATATCATCCGTTGAATATAGCGGCTGAAACTTAAAGTGCGTCGTCATACCTGGAACCGTATTCATTTGAACGCGAAAATGCGGGAAATATGCACTGTGAATAACATCTTTCGAACGGAAGCTCAATGCATAGTGTTGACCTTTTAGAAGGACCAAACTATCCTCAACAATGATGTCGTTGTTTGCGAGATCATCCAATGAATCATTATACGTGGCCGACATGGCCTGAAGGTGACGTGCCATACGTTCTTTTCTACCCAGTTCCTGACGTAAAGCATTTCGTTCATCTCTTGGAAGAACGATGGAAGGATCATTCAACTTGTTTTCTATCATTTCAATACCTTCCTGTCCAGGACTGCCTACCATCATTCTGTTCAGCGCGCTATCAATATTTGCACGTGTCATGATAGCGTAAGGATTCTGAGGAGTCGTCAATTTATAATCAAATCGTCCCAATTCATTATCCATTCCAGAATATCTGGCTGTCCAACCAAACTGATAGCTAAATACTTCAATTTTTACAGATTCATCATCAGCAGTTGTCGTTATATCATTCCAGGTACGCAGACCAAGGATTATAATTACGGCCAATACCGCTGCAGGGATGACCGTCCAAATCATTTCTAATTTGTTGTTGTGTGGATAATAGAAAGCCTTTGCTCCTGGCTTTTTGACATATTTCCAGGCAAAAACAAACAATAGCGTATTTGTTAAAAAGAAAATCGCGACTATGATCACAAAGTTCAGGTTCAACAGCCAGTCAATATCCTGGCCATGTGCCGTTGCTGCCGGACCCAGATCAACGAAACCATATTTGATCATCAACCAAATGAATCCTACGTACAAAAGGATCATAAACAACAGCATCATGCGAGAATTGAAGATATTATCCCGGTGTGGAATTTCTTCTTCTCGTTTACCCGTTTGTTTTGCTGTCAACTCATTTACGCGTACTAATTGCGCTATTGCAAGTACACCTAAAATGATAACCAACAAAATAATCAACTTACTACCCATGTCTTTCTAATTATCGTATTTCAAAAAATTATTAACTCTTAAATCTCGTGATGCAAGGATTCATCCAGGAAGGGATGATTCTTGGCCGTAAGTGGTGATTTTGACAAATTATTCAATACCACTCGGATAAAAACACCTAAGAACAGCAGCCCCATTCCAATTTCTAACAATCCCATGTGTGCAGTTGGTCCCATAGAACCTCCCATCACCATGACCCATGTATCGAGCCAGTGTCCCACAAGAATTACGATTCCAACGAACGTCAAAATGCCAGCATTTCGTTTTGCATCTCTTGACATCAAAATTAACATCGGAAACGCAAAATTTATAAAGAAAAGACCAAAATACAAGGCTTTGTAATTTTCTATACGCATCAGATAATAGGTTGTCTCTTCGGGTATATTTGCATACCAGATTAACATGTACTGAGAGAACCAAAGATAAGACCACAAAAACGAAATGGCAAAGGTCCATTTACCGAGGTCGTGGATATGACTTTCGTTCACCTTTGGCAAATAACCTAATTTTTTCAAGTAGAGCGTAAGCACAACGAGTATAATCATCGCGCTACACCAAGACCCAGCGAAAACGTACCACCCAAAAAGCGTAGAGAACCAGTGAATGTCAATAGACATCAACCAGTCCCATGAACTCGCAGAACTAAAAACGGCAAAGAAAACAAGGAAAACTGCCCCCTTGCGGTAATTCGTAAAGTGCAAGTCTACAGCACGATCAGGGTGCTCATCTTGTAGTCGCGAACGCTTTTTAAATCCATTCCAAAAAATCAAATAAATAGCCATATAAATCACCGTTCTAATCCAGAAGAACACTTGATTCAAGTAGGCTCCTTTACCAGCAGAAAGCTCATCGTAATGTGATCCACCTTCTTCCATCACTTCAGGATCCATCCACTGATAAATGTGTGCACCCTGCATGAAGCTAAGTGTTAGCAGTGTAATCAACATAAAAGCTATACCGATAGGTAAAAAGCCTGCAACCGCCTCTATAAGGCGCTTAATTGCGGCATACCATCCCGTTTCTGTTGCATATTGCAGGGCCAGGAAAAACAGCGCACTCAATCCAATTGAAAAGAAAAAGAAACTATTCGACAATAGATTTGCCATAAACTGCTGACCAAGGTGTCCATACCCGGAAGCAACGATGATTCCAATTCCTGTAAAGACAATACCGATAACCATCAATACCGTCGTCCATACTTTGGCTTTATTTGAAACTTGATATTCCATTATATCCAACTATTTACTTCGTTAATCCAATTTATTCTTGTTCCGTACTTTCCTGTTCAGCACCCTCTTCTTCAGTAGATTCTTCTTCAATCCCTTCTGCACCCATCTCATCGGAAGTAGCTTCAGAATCCTCAGAAAAATCACCATAATCATCAAACCTAAACTGGTTTACATAATGTACGAGTGTCCAAATTTCTTTTTTATTGAGAATCATAGAGTGAGCACCCATGGCACCCTTTCCATAATAGATCGAATAAAACACTTGTCCGTCCCCTAAATCTGTAAGGTTTTTGTAATTAGGGACTCCAGCGTATGCACCGCTCTCTACCATTGGGCCTTTACCTTCACCATTTTCACCATGACAATGTTGACATTTTGAAGCGTAAATTTTTTCACCTCTGTCCAGAACGGCATCCACATTTTCAGCTGTCAACTGAATAGGGTTTTTATCTGTTTTCGCCTTTTTATATTCTGTATCGACACTATCGCTGAGGGTCCACCCTTCTGCTTCATATAAACCGTGTGTAACATTAGCTGCCTTACTAGCCTTTCGGTGGTACGGTAACATCATCGCCACTTCTAAAGAGTCCGTTCCACGGTAAGGAATCGTTCGGTGAGGAGGACGCAAAGCACTTTGCTGAGTTTTGTATTTTTCCACCTCTTTCCCCTGAATATGACCATAGTCAACATACGGCTCTACAGCTGGTGAACGATACATATCTGGCATGTATTCCAAACCTGAAGAATCAGGATCGGTGACACATGATGAAACGACAATCATACCAGCACCTAATGCGGTAACATAACTTGCTATTGCCTTTAATTTTTTCTTCATGGCAAATTATTTAATTTCTTTTTGATCTAGTTCAACTACTCCTGTTTCCTTCAACATCGCCTCCAATTGATCCGATTTGTAGGATTCATTTTCAGATAAACGTAACTCCATTACAAAACGATCATCTGTTGTACGAGGATCTGGATTTTCAGCCGGCATACCAGGAATGGTATGGTTTCTCAACAAATAAGTAATTGCCATTCCATGAGCTGCACATAGTACTGTAAACTCAAAAGTAATCGGTACGAATGCAAGGAAGTTTTCTAAATAGCTAAAACTCGGTTTACCACCAATGTTCATTGGCCAGTCCTGAACCATGAAATAGTTCATCCCGATCGTCGCTAACATTAGCCCTGTCAGACCATAAAGAAAGGCCATAATACCCAGGCGCGTATCTTTAACACCAATAATGGGATCAATACCATGTATGGGGAATGGCGAGAATACTTCATTCACCTTAATACCCTTAGACACCAACTTCTTCGCGCCCGCTTTGAGCACTTCATCGTCATCGTACATTGCATATATTACAGTATCTGCCATGTCCTTAGTTATTATTATTGTTATTCATTAAATCTTTCGCTTGTTCAGCCCAATCATTCTCAGCTCTACCCAGTTTTGCACCGGTTATTTGCTCGAGCGTAGAAATATCTTCTGGGGTTAATTTAGCGATTTGTTCAAGCGTAAATATTCCTATATCATTCAATTTCGTCTCGATGACTGGACCTAATCCTTTAATTTGTTTCAAGTCAACTTTATCTTCTTTGCTGGCCGAACCAATGCGATCGAGGAGTTTATTTAGCTGAGTTTCGTGTTTATCCTCAGAGGCTGTTGTTTCAGTTGTTGAAGACTGACTTCCCTCGTTTGAAGATGTGCCAGATGCCGTTCCCTTATTCGCTAAATGTTGTTCACTTAAACTGAAAGCAGGACTGTGCGCATCCCCATTTTTAAACGATTCACCAGAACCTCGTAAAATCGATTTAATCTCATTCAAAGCAAGTACCGGAAAGAATCGTGCAAACAATAGGAAGAACACAAAGAACAAGCCGATCGTTCCAACGAATACACCAATATCAATGTGCGTTGGGTAGAACATACTCCATGATGAGGGTAAGTAGTCACGGTGAACGGATGTAACTATAATAACAAAACGCTCAAACCACATACCGATGTTGACCACAATTGAGATCACGAAGGTAAACAAAAGACTTCTTCTCAATTTTCTAAACCACATCAACTGGGGAGAGACCACATTACAAGTCATCATCGAAGCATAAGCCCACCAATAAGGTCCCGTTGCTCTGTTTATAAAAGCATAAGCTTCATATTCTACTCCTGAATACCACGAAACGAAAAGCTCTGTCAAATAAGCAACACCCACAATTGAACCCGTTACCATAATAACGATATTCATATATTCGACGTGTTTCGTGTGAATGTATGCTTCTAACTTCATCGCCTTACGCATCACTAGCAGTAATGTTTGTACCATGGCAAATCCTGAGAAAACCGCTCCAGCAACGAAATAAGGAGGGAAAATCGTGGTATGCCAACCGGGGATAACAGAAGTAGCAAAGTCAAATGATACAATTGAGTGTACAGAGAATACAAGTGGAGTTGCTAATCCTGCCAATACTAATGATACCAACTCAAAGCGATTCCAATGCTTTGCTTTTCCGGTCCAACCGAAAGAAAGCATTGAGTACATGCGTTTCGGGATCGGTTTTTTCACGCGATCACGAATTGTTGCAAAATCTGGAAGCAAACCGATATACCAAAAGACGAGCGAAACAGATAAATAAGTCGAAATCGCAAAAACGTCCCAGAGAAGTGGCGAATTAAAGTTCGGCCATAACGAACCAAACTGGTTAGGCAAAGGCAATACCCAGTAAGCCACCCATATCCTACCCATGTGAATGAGCGGGAACAAACCTGCCATAAATACGGCAAAAATAGTCATCGCCTCAGCTGACCGGTTAATGGCCATTCTCCATTTTTGACGAAATAACAACAATACGGCAGAGATAAGTGTACCGGCGTGTCCAATACCAACCCACCACACAAAGTTTGTAATATCCCATGCCCAACCGACAGTTTTATTTAAGCCCCAGGTACCAATTCCAGTACCGAGTAAATACAAAATACATCCCACACCATACAAACCAATGATGGCTGCGATGGCGAACAGAATATACCAGGTTTTGGGCGCTTTGTCTTCTATAGGCTTACAAACGTCCTCAGTAACGTCGTGATACGTTTTGTGACCTAATATCAGGGGTTCTCTGATTGCTGCTTCTTTATGCATTACAATTCAATTTATCGTTTAATGATGTGTATTCGTTTCATGTTCTCCCTCATGGCTATCATGCCCTCCATGATGCGCACTTTCTTCCAGTTCTTCCTGGATTTCAGCGAGGTCCTCATTATCTTCGTTTCTCACCTTAACTTTGTACCAAATATTGGGTTTAACTCCAATTTCTTCCAATGCTTGATAAGCGCGTTTATCTTCAGACGATTTTCTCACTGCTGATTCTGAATCATTCCAGTCACCAACTGTTATAGCATCTGCTGGACAAGCTTCAGAGCAAGCCGTTGTAACATCACCGTCTTCCACAGGTCGTTGTTCTTTCTTTGCATTCAATTTACCTTCCTGAATTTTTTGAACGCAGAATGAACATTTTTCCATCACACCTCGAGTACGAACAGTAACATCTGGATTCAGAACCATTCTTCCGAGGTCGTCCTGAGCGGGGTTCACTTCGCTAAATTTCTTGTATGAAGGATAGTTGAACCAGTTAAAGCGACGCACTTTGTAAGGGCAGTTATTTGCACAATAACGTGTTCCAATGCAACGATTGTATGTCATTTGATTCAAACCTTCATTGGAGTGTGTAGTTGCCGCAACGGGGCAAACCGTCTCACACGGTGCGTGGTTACAATGGTGACACATCATTGGCTGATGGACAACCTTAGGGTTAGATGCAGGCTTTTCGGCATCATCATAACTAAATGTGTCCTTATCTTCGCGTTGACCGACAGTTGCTTCCTCTCCTGATGCGTAGTAACGATCTAAACGCAACCAATGCATTTCACGCCCTCTTCTCACTTCATCTTTCCCAACTACGGGAACATTATTCTCTGATTGACAAGCAACAAGACATGCTCCACATCCAAAACAAGATGACAGATCAATAGTCATTCCCCATCGATGTCCAACGTTTTCAACTGGGTGTGCATCCCAAAGGTCAAATTCTTTTAACGGTGCCTCTACGTGATCTCCTTCATTATTAATCTTTTGAAGGGTCCAATCGGGGTTATAAGCTTCTTTGGAATGGTGCTTATAGATATCAAATGTAGTTTCACGTACAATCGAATTACGACCCATCACCGTTTGGTGAATTTGCGTGGTTGCAATAGGATAAGTGCCACCCGTTTTTTCAATCGTAGCTGCATTCGAGAAGAGTATCGAATCTCCTACAACTTTAGCCATTCGGAAAGCATTCTTACCGATCGGCTTTCTATTACCATTTTTATCTTCTGCATACCCTCCATATTCTTTTGTTTGAAAGGCTGCTTTACCAATTTTTTCTCCATTTTCACCACGTCCATAACCGAGTGCGAGACCAACTGTTCCAGTCGCCTGACCTGGTGAAGGATAAACGGGTAATTCATAAACAACATTGCCCACCGTAATTTTTGCTAGCGAAGCGCCGTGTTCTTGATCTATTTCTAAATTGTAACCCTTCGCTTCCATGGTAGAAGGGTTCATCGTAATATAATTATCCCACGTCACTTTCGAAATTGGATCTGGCATCTCTTGAAGCCATGGATTATTCGCATGATCTCCAGCTCCGATAGCAGCTTTTTGATACAACACGACCTCCCAATCTCCTGCAACTGGTAAATCTTTTTTCACATTATTCAGCGCTCCATCATTAAACGAAGGTTCAGATGCATTCGCGGCTGTTTTTGACATTACACTATCGTGTACAGTCTTGTTCCAGAACATATCAAAGTTTGGATATGCGCTGGTATCGTATCCATTGTGTCTCCAGGTTTCCTGCATGAAGTTGAGAAAAACCTTGCTGTCCTTACCTTCGCGACTAGCATTATCAGACCAAACGAGGAACGACTCCTGAGCCGCCACGGTGTCGTGTAAAGGGCGTATTGTTGGCTGAGCGATCGCATATTCATTCGCTTTTGGAGAAAAATCATTCCAGGCTTCCAACGCATGGTGATCTGGCACAATAAATTCGCATTTTGTTGCCGTTTCATCAGCGTACTGCGCGAGCGATACTGTCAAATTCACATTCTTCAGTCCTTCAGCAAAACCCTTACCAGTTTTCGCAGAGTAAACAGGGTTTGTGTTGTAGAAGAAAATTGCATCTGGTCCCTTTCCTTTAGCGACGTCAGCAACAAGTTTATTCATCTTATCATCTTCAGAAGCAAACAGTTGAATTGGGTTATTCAAATTGATAGTTTCACTGTATGCACCGATCAATTTATTCAACTTATTCACTAATACCTGGATACCAACACTGTTNGATCCAGAAACAACGAGGCCCGATCCCTTTTTCAAATCGGAAGCCATCTTTTTAACCATTGCAGCATCAACAGATTTTGGTAAAGTAGAATCAACTCCAGTTGACCCCCCTCCACAAGCTTTTATCAGAGTTGACAAAACTGCTGCCTCCTCAGAAGGTTTGATCATGATTCGTTCGTCAGCATTAGAGCCTGTAATCGACATGTTCGATTCAATCTGATAATGCTTAGACATCCAGTCATTATCTGGATTTCTTCGCTCTCCATATTGCTTAACAAACTGTGTTGATAACAACCACGAATTGAGGAAGTCTGCACCAAAACTCACAATTGTTTTTGCTTTTGAAAAATCATAATCAGGAATGATTGCTTTTCCAAAAGTACTTTCGTTGGCTTTGCGCATGCCGTGGTATGAAACCGCATCATATTCGATATGTTCAAAACCAGCGCCACTTGTTGCAGCAGAAACCAGTTGATCCACATCATTTTCAGCTGCAGCTTCTGCCATATCAATGGCTTGTTGATGCTTGTTTTTACCCTCCACGTAATCGCCAAACTTTCGGATCGCACGGTAAGATGAAGGTGAGGCTAGTGTGTTCGACACAACAACAACCTTCCCTTTATTAGCAATAATCTTGTCAAGCTTTTTCTTGATAGCACTATCCACTTCTGCAGTTGCAGTTGGTTCACCATTCGCCTGGGCGTACTCTAGACGCTCGCTATCGTACAATGAAAGAACAGAGCCTATAATCTGAGGATTCACAGTTCCTTTCGTGAATCCGTAATCTTTATTTCCTTTTATAAAAATAGGACGACCTTCTCGCGTTTTAACGAGAATGTTCGCATAAGAGTTTCCGTCGTAATAAGTGGAAGCATACCAAGTAGCAACACCTGGGGTTACTTCTTCCGGCTTGTTTACATAAG
>P_1C_Liq_1_UnCtyDRAFT_1000129_pt1 | contig 17425 bp, 16 predicted proteins | sample Pon1CUnioCityCA_2_FD_10230 | JGI IMG/M metagenome (IMG submission 10230) | reverse complement strand
AAACGCATTTCTTTACTATCCCCTTGAACATCTTCCTTAGTGAACTGAAAGGGTGCATACACGTCTTGTAGCTCCATTTCGGTGCTAGGTTTCACAATTTCTTCCCCATAAGCCTCTTCCAAGCCTTTTTCGATTTCCAATTTATAATCCGCGCGAATTTCCTTTTCTAGTTCTTCATTCAGCACTCCTTGGGTGTAAAGAAAGTTTTGGTAATTCACCACCGGGTCTTTCTGCTCCCATTGGTCGAAGAGCTCTTGGGGTACATATTTCGTTCCTGAAGCCTCCTCATGCCCCCGCATTCGGAAAGTGATACATTCGAGCAAAATAGGCCGCGGATATTCTCTTACTGATTGGCTTAGCTCCAACATCTTTTGATGCACTTCCAACAAATTGTTTCCTTCCACTTGATGGGCCTCCATACCGTAGCCAATACCTTTATCGATAAACTGCTTACAGCGAAACTGCTCAGAAGAAGGAGTTGACAAACCATAACCGTTATTCTCTACAATGAAGATTACCGGTAAATCCCAGACGGCTGCTACATTCAGCGACTCGTGAAAATCCCCTTGAGAGGTGGCACCATCTCCCGTAAAGGCTAAAGTGGCTTTTCCTTCTTGCTTTATCTTCTTTCCTAATGCAATTCCATCGGCAATGCCTAATTGAGAACCCAAATGGGAGATCATGCCAACAATATGGTGTTCCCGGCTGCCAAAATGAAAAGAACGATCGCGGCCTTTAGTAAATCCTCCCGCCTTACCTTGAAACTGCTTAAAGAGCTTAGCCAAAGACATCTCTCTTCCGGTAAAGACTCCCAGATTTCGATGCATGGGCAAAATAAATTCATCCTGTTGCATGGCAGCTGTAGCTCCTACGGAGATTGCCTCCTGCCCGATGCCGGAAAACCATTTAGAAATCTTTCCTTGTCGTAACAAGACCAGCATTTTCTCCTCAATCATGCGTGGCAAAAGGATTTTTTTATAGAGTTCTATTAGTTTTTGATCAGAAAATTGACTGCGATCGTAAGTAAAAGACATAGTGAGCTAGAAGCTTGATTTGATCCCAAATTTATGTTTTAAAGCCTAAGTTTGTAGTTGAATCAATTGGATTTATTAACAGCATGAACGTACAAGAGATAATCGTAGGAGTTTTAGCAGTAGCAGCGATCATCTATTTGATCTCCTTCTTGCGAAAGCAAACTCAATCGCACAATTGCGACGAATGCGGTTTGATGGAAATGCAGAAAGAGAAAATGCGAAAAAAGTCTGCTAAAGACAGTTAAAGCCAAGTTCCGAACCATTCTACTTCACTACTTTTGAAGGCCATGAGGCCTTTACTCTCCAATTTCAACTACTTGATCGCCAAAATGGGGCTTGCCCTTCTGGTGCTCAGTCTATGCCGCCTTTTATTCTTTGCCTTTAATCACTCCTATTTCAATACTTTAACCTTTACCCAACTTTGGGGCGGCTTGCGTTTTGACTGGATGACGGTCACTCTCCTCTATGCTCCATTTCTGTTGAGTATATTGGTTGATTTTAGAACTAAAAGTAAGCTGCGAAAAGGCTTATTTCACTTTTCCAACAGTTTAGCCATCGTCTTTAATACCATAGACTTTGAGTATTTTAAGTTTACCCAGAAACGCACCACTGCAGATCTCTTTACCAGCAGCGGACTGGAAAATGACTTATTAAATCTGCTTCCTACCTTCTTTTTTGACTATTGGTACTTGATCTTGCTTGCTATGCTGTTAATCGCATTTTCAGAATGGCTCTACCGAAAAACTGAACCCACAAGCTATCAAGCTCCAAAATTCCCCCTTTACCTCGCCTTTTTGCTCCCTGTGCTAGGCTTTTACATNATNGGCTTCCGCGGTGGACTACAGTTGCGTCCGCTGAATGTAATCCAAGCAGGACAATACGCCCAAGCCAAGAATATGGCGGTGGTTTTAAACACCCCTTTCACTATCATTAAATCCGCTTATAAAGAGGATATTGAGCGAAAGAGCTATTTTACTGAGGCAAAGGCAGAGCAGCTCTATTCTCCAATAATGCAACTGAAAGCGGACAGTAGCTTTAATCCCATGAACGTGGTTTTAATTATAGCGGAGAGCTTTTCTAAAGAATACATTGGGGCTTTTCACGAAGGTGATGGTTATACTCCTTTTTTGGATAGTTTGATGCTACATAGCTTGGTTTTCGATCAAGCTTACGCCAATGGGAAAAAATCGATCGAAGCTTTGCCTTCCATCTTAGCCGGCGTTCCCACTTTAATGAATACCGCTTATGTGAGTTCCAAATATGGCAGTAATCGACTAGAAGGTTTAGGAACGCAACTGGGAAAAGAGAATTACCGCACCGTGTTTTATCATGGAGGAGAAAATGGTACCATGGGTTTTAACGCCTTTGCTCGCTTAGCCGGAATTGAGGAATATGTAGGAAAAGATGAATATCCTAAGGAGGGAGATTACGATGGTAATTGGGGAATCTTTGATGAGCCTTTTTTACAATTCTGCGTCGAAGACCTGAGTAAAGGTAAACAGCCTTTCTTCGCTACCCTTTTTACCCTATCCTCTCATCATCCTTATACCGTTCCCGAACCTTACAACGAAAAGTTTGAGGAAGGGCCCTTGCCCATTTTAAAGTCTGTCCGCTATGCGGATCATTCCCTAAAGCAATTTTTCGCAACAGCCAAACGAACCGATTGGTTTCACAATACCCTTTTTGTGATTACGGCTGATCATACTTCCCAGACCTTAAGAAGAGAATACAATAATCGCTTGGGTATTTATGCCATTCCGATGGTTTTTTACCACTCTGAAATGAGTGAGGGCAAGCGAATCTCAACCCTCACCCAACAAAATGACCTCTATCCTACTATCTTAGATTTTATTGGTTGGGAGGGAAAATTAGTGGCTTTTGGAGGATCAGCACTTAAGCCTGAACAGGAAGGATTTGTAGTGAATTACCTGAATGGTCTGTATCAGTATGTAAAGGGAGATTACGTTTTACATTTTGACGGGGAAATAACCGTAGCCTTCTATGATCGAACCAAAGATCCTGAACTTAAACGCAATTTAATAAGTGAAGAAATTCCTGACCAAGCTAAACTAGAAAATGAGCTTAAAGCTCTCCTTCAGCAATATCATACTGCTTTAGCAGAAAACAAGTTGATGCCGTGATTAAGCTTCATAAAATACAATTTGTCATTAATCCCAAGTCGGGAGTAAAACGAAAACTCCAATTAGTAGATCAATTGAAAAGGGAACTGAAGCCGGAAATCCAATTTGAAATTCACTTTACAGAAGGCCCCGGTCATGCAACTGACTTAGCTAAAGAAGCGGTAAAACAAGGTGCTGATGCTGTGGTGGCGGTTGGAGGTGACGGTTCCGTTAATGAAGTTGGGAAAGCTTTGATCAACACCAAAGTAGCCTTAGGTATTATCCCAATGGGCTCAGGAAATGGCTTTGCACGACATTTAAAAATCCCCCTAAACCTTGAAGAAGCTATTCAAAGGATTATGGCCTTCAAAACAAAAACGATAGATACTGCCAGTATTGACGGTCAAGCCTTTTTAGCTACCGCTGGATTGGGCTTTGATGCTCAGGTCGGTTGGAAGTTCGCCAATTTTGGGCGACGTGGCTTTCTTTCTTACATGCAAGTCACCACTCAAGAGTTTTTTAACTTTAAACCTAAGACCTACCATTTGGAAATAGATGGAGAAAGGATAGAAACAGAAGCTTTCTTGGTCAACTTTGCCAATGCAGGACAATATGGCAACAACGCTTGGATTGCTCCTTCCGCTTCCCTCTCGGATGGAAAACTGAATGTTTGCATTTTAGAACAATTTCCTTCCCATTTGGCCCCTGATATAATTTTTAAGCTGTTTAACAAGCAAATCGAGAAATCGAAGTACTACAAAGTAATTCAAGCGAAAGAGATCAAAGTACTTAAAGCAGAGCAATACCACATGGATGGCGAACCAAGAAGGAGTTTAAAAGAAATGACCATTAAAGTGGTACCAAGATCATTAAAAGTGGTTGTTTGACATCTTGAGAATCTGTTTTTCCTTAAACCAAATGGTCGCTTTGCAGTTAAGTTTTAAATGGCAACAAAGGGAAGAATCAATTTAGTCTGGCTTAAGAGAGACTTACGCTTGCAAAATCATGCGGCATTTCAAAAAGCAGAAAATAGGGGCCTACCCTATTTTGCTCTTTACCTTTTTGAGCCAAGCCTCATGGCACACCCAGATCAAGCCTTGAGACATTTGCAGTTTGTTTATGCCTCTTTACAAGAAATGAAGGCGAAGTTAGCCGTTAAGGGGATTAAACTTTTAATCTGCGAAGGTGAAGCTGAAGAGATCTTTCAAAGTTTATCTAGTCATTTTGAGATCCAAGAGGTTTTCAGCTATCAAGAAAGCGGAATCGCCATAACATGGCAAAGAGATAAAGCCATTGCTAAACTTTTCAAGAAAAAAGGAATAGCATGGGCTGAATTTCAACGTGATGGAATAATTCGTGGAATTAATAACCGAAAGGGATGGGATCAAGCTTGGTACAAGCAAATGGCATCACCGCTGATCGAAAATAAATTTATAAAACAAGCTGATTTTGGGATTGAAAATCCTTTTCCGCTAAGTGATGCTTTACGAGTAACTTTAGAGCAATACCCCGATCATAATCAGCCGGCTGGTGAAGATAAAGCGTGGCGTTATTTGAAAAGCTTTGTCAAAGAACGTGGAAAAAATTACCATCGACACATTTCCAAGCCTTTGCAAAGTAGAACTTCCTGTAGCCGTCTGTCGCCATATTTAGCGTGGGGCAATCTGAGCATAGCTCAAGCCTATCAGTTTGTTGCCAAACATCCTAATCGCAAAACCAATAAACGAGCTTTTCATGCTTTCTTAACTCGCCTTAAGTGGCACTGCCATTTTATCCAAAAATTTGAGCAGGAATGTGAATACGAAACCCATTGTTTAAACAGAGGTTATGAACTATTGGAAAGAGAGAATAACAACGCAAAGATCAAAGCCTGGAAAGAAGGAAAAACAGGCTTTCCTTTAGTAGATGCTTGTATGCGTGCGGTAACCAAAACAGGATGGATCAATTTTAGAATGCGTGCCATGTTAGTCTCTTTTCTTTGTCACCATTTAGATGTAGACTGGCGGAAGGGAGCTTATCACCTAGCGCAGCAATTCTTGGATTATGAGCCCGGCATTCATTATCCTCAATTTCAGATGCAGGCTGGAACAACCGGCATCAATACGGTAAGAATGTATAATCCGGTTAAGCAGTCGCAAGATCATGACCCTGAAGGTATTTTTATAAAACAATGGGTTCCCAAACTGAAAGAAGTCCCGGCTGAGTTGATCCACGAACCATGGAAATTGTCTAAAATAGAACAGTCGCTTTATGGAATAAAGATCGGAGAAGATTATCCCGAGCCCATCGTAGATCTATCAGAAAGCGGTAAGCAAGCTCGTAAGAAAATTTGGGGTCATCGTTCTCACCCCATGGTAAAACAAGAGAAAGAACGTATTCTTAAGAAGCACACCCGCAACACCAAAATAAGAAGAAAAGAGGCTGAATAAAGGAAAAATTGCACACTTAAATTTTATTACTACATTTGTAGTCGTTAAACTACTTTTGTAATATGAAAAATTTAAGCGAAAAGGAACTGGAACTCATGAATCATCTATGGGAACTTGACTCTGCTTACATGAAAGACCTTGTTGCCAAATACCAAGAACCCAAACCGGCCTATACCACAATTTCTACCATGGTTAACCGATTAATTGAAAAGGGTCACATCGGTTTCGAGCAACAAGGAAGAGACAAACGCTACTTCCCGAAATTGAAAAAACCCTCCTACTTTTCAAGAGAGATCAACAAAATGGTAGACAAGTACTTTAACAAGTCAGTGGCACAATTTGCTTCCTTTTTTACCAATGAGAGTAACTTAAGTCTAGAACAGTTAGAGGAATTGCAAGAACTAGTCGATCGACAGATCGAAGAAAAAAAGAAAAAGTCATGATGCTTTACCTCCTCAAAAGTTACTTACTCTCTGCCATCTTAATTGGGCTTTACTTCTTGTTTTTGCGAAATTCAGGACAATGGAAATTTAACCGTTTTTATTTACTGACTTCTCTTCTACTTTTATTGCTATGGCCTAGCGTTAACTTTCAGTTTGAAACCGAAACAATGCCAATGCTGCTGCAAGAAGGCACTCAACTAGTAAGCAGCGGTCTGAAAAAAGCCAGCTTTATTAATCAGCCAACCAAGACCTCCTATCCGCAAGAAAACTCTTTAAGTAGCTACTTACTAGGAATCTACTTTATAGTTTCTGCTTTTTTCTTGCTTCGTTTCTTTACTAAACTCTTTTCTCTGCTCAATAAAAAGTTGGTCAAAAAAGCGGAAGGCGAACTAATTTATGAAGCGGAAGGCGAAATACCCTATAGCTTTTTCAATCGATTATATTTACCTAAAAGTCAAGCTATAGCTGACCAAATTATCCAACATGAGAAGGTGCACGTTCGGCAATGGCACAGTTTGGATGTTTGCTTCCTAGAACTTATTCTCTGCTTCTATTGGTTCAATCCACTTTTGTGGGTGTTTCGGAAAGTGATCAAAGAAAATCATGAATTTTTAGCCGATCAAGGTGTGCTTAAAAACCAACCAAACCCTGAATACCTCCAATTGATCCTTCAGTCTCTAAAAAAGCAAAACCAACATTATCTAAGTAATCCTTTCTCTTATTTATCCATTAAAAATCGAATTAATATGATTCAAAATCCACCCAAATCAAAGTTTAAAAAAAGCGTAAAGCTTACTCTAAGTCTGCTAATCTTAACTACTGTGCTGGCCGCCTTTAGTTTAAAAACAGATAAAATTGAGGCTGAGCTGAATCAAAAAGTAAAGTCCGGCACAGGGATGAGCATATTCAAAGTCCCAAGAGGACTTCCGATTGAAAAATCAAAAATTCACAAAGTAGCAGCCGGATATGGTAATCGAACTCACCCGCTAACTAAAAAAGAAAAACTACACCGTGGAATAGACCTTTTGGCCCCGGAAGGTACGCCCATCCTAGCCACTGCCGATGGAGTGGTAAAATGCAGTAAAACAAATACAACGGGCTATGGTAAACATGTAATTATCCAACATAATGGCACCTACTCTAGTCTGTATGCTCACCTAAGTGCCTTAAAGGTAATAGCCGGCGAGTTAGTGAATCAGGGAGACACCTTGGGAATTATTGGGACTAGTGGTACTTCACTAAGCGTCCACCTACATTATGAGATAAGAGAAGATGAAAAAGCCATAGATCCAATGAGATTTTTAAAACTAGAAGCCAAAGGACAACACTAATTTAACCCTAATTAATCTAGCTTTGCAATGCAATAAATTACCTTTGCTAGTATGAACACACACCCTTGGCACGACGTAAATGTTGGTATTGAGGCACCAGAAATTGTAAGTGGCATCATAGAGATTCCCAAGAATTGCCGGGCTAAATACGAACTCGATAAAGACTCCGGATTATTGAAATTAGACCGAGTACTTTTCTCCTCCATTAACTACCCCTATAATTATGGCTTCATCCCACAAACCTACTGCGATGATCATGACCCTTTAGACATTCTGGTACTGTCGCAAATAGATATTGTTCCTTTATGTGAAGTTGAAGCTCGGCCCATCGGAGTGATGCACATGATTGATGAAGGTGAAAAAGACGATAAGATCATTGCTGTGGCAGTAAATGACATGAGTGTTAATCATTTGCATGATGTAGATCAGTTGCCTGAACATGCCATCAGAGAATTACGGAGCTTTTTTGAAGACTACAAAAAATTGGAAAACAAAACGGTGGTAGTGGAAGAGTTTCAGGGAAAAAAAGTCGCTCAGGAAGTAATACAAAAAGCGATTGAGGATTATAAACAATTGAGAGCTAAAGATTAGAAAAACAGATCAAAAAAGAAAAGGCCCTTTGCAAATGCTAAGGGCCTTTTTAATATCCTAGATTTAAAAGCTAGCCTCCGAAATCATCAAAACTAATGTGCTCTTCAGGAATACCCCAATCATCACACATTTTGATCACTGCTGCATTCATCATCGGAGGACCACAGAAATAAAATTCAATTTCTTCTGGCTCTTCGTGCTTCTTCAGATAATGATCAATAAAAGCTTGATGCACGAAACCTAAGAAACCATCACCATCATCATCAAGCGAATTTTTCTCGTTCCAATTATCGTCTTCCGTAGGCTCTGACAGCACAACATGGAATTTGAAGTTTGGAAATTCTTCTTCAATTTTTCTAAATTGATCGATGTAGAACAACTCTCGTTTAGATCGACCCCCGTACCAATAAGATACCTTTCTACCAGTTTTTAGGGTGTGGAATAAGTGGAAAATATGCGCTCTTAAAGGAGCCATTCCTGCACCACCACCAATGTAAACCATTTCCTTGTCAGTATCCTTAATAAAGAATTCTCCATAAGGACCTGAAATGGTTACTTTGTCTCCGGGTTTTCTTGTAAATACATAAGAAGAACAAATTCCAGGATTTACATTCATCCACGCATTCTTATCTCTATCCCATGGTGGGGTAGCAATACGAATATTCAACATGATGATGTTTCCTTCTGCCGGGTGATTGGCCATAGAATAGGCACGGAATATCTCTTCGTTATTCTTCATGGTTAAGTCCCATAGACCAAAGTTATCCCAGTCTTCTTTAAACTTATCTGCACCTGCAGGATCATCAGGATGTGGCGCTATGTCCATATCCTTAAAGTCACATACTACTGGTGGTACATCAACCTGAATATATCCTCCCGCTTCAAAATCAAGCGTTTCTCCTTCAGGAAGCTTCACTACAAATTCTTTAATGAAGGTAGCTACATTGTAATTGGAAACAACTTCGCACTCCCATTTTTTGATTCCGAAAATCTCTTCCGGAATCTGAACTTCCATATCCTCCTTCACTTTCACTTGGCAACCAAGCCTCCAATCTTCTTGTATCTCTTTTCTTGAAAAATAGGGCTTTTCAGTTGGTAGTATTTCACCACCACCACTTTTAATCTGACACTTGCACATTGCACAAGTACCACCACCTCCGCAAGCAGAAGGAAGAAAAATCTTCTGATCACTTAAAGTACTGAGTAGGGTGCTACCTGCGTTTACTTCAACTTTCTTCTCACCATTGATGGTAAGGGTTACAGGTCCTGATGAAGTAAGTTTTGCCTTTGCCCATAACAATAATGTTACAAGAAGAAGCACTACGATTAAAACTACCGCTACTGCGGCTCCTACTGTTGCTGTATTTAATGCTAATACCATCTGTATCGTTTCTTTTATAGTTCAATTCCCATAAAACTCATGAATGCAATACCCATAAGTCCTGTTAAAATAAAGGTTATACCCAATCCTCTTAGTGGGGCAGGTACGTTTGAATATTTGATTTTTTCACGGATTGCAGCAATTGCAACAATAGCTAAAAACCAACCAACACCTGACCCTAAGCCAAACACAGTTGCCTCAGCAATGTTCGCATATTGACGCTCCTGCATGAATAGACTACCTCCAAGAATAGAGCAGTTTACTGCAATAAGCGGTAGAAAGATTCCTAAAGCTCCATATAAAGCAGGGGCAAACTTCTCTACCGCCATTTCAACCAATTGTACCATAGAGGCAATTACTGCAATAAACATGATAAAACTCAAGAAGCTTAAATCAACTGTAGCAAACTCTTCACCCAACCAAACTAATGCTCCTTCTTTAAGCACGTAGTTTTCGAGTAAGTAGTTAATCGGGACTGTAATTCCCAAGACAAAGATTACTGCTGCTCCAAGGCCAACTCCTGTCTTCACAGTTTTAGAAACGGCAAGGTATGAGCACATTCCTAAAAAGTAGGCGAAGATCATATTGTCGACAAAAATCGACTTCACGAATATATTAACGTATTCCATAGCGCTTCTTTGTTATTAGTTTTCTTCTATTAGTTTGGTATTCTTAGAACGTTGCACCCAGATAATGATTCCTACTGTGATCAAAGCCATCGGAGGCAGAATCATCAATCCATTATCTGCATAACCGAAATCATATAGGAAATCAGGAACAATTTGAAAGCCCCATAAGGTTCCTGAACCAAAAAGTTCTCTTGCAAAAGCCACTGCCAACATGATCCATGCGTAACCTGCCGCATTTCCAATTGCATCTAAAAATGAAGGCCATGCTTTATTACCTAAGGCAAAAGCCTCTAAGCGTCCCATAATGATACAGTTGGTTATGATCAATCCGACAAAAACGGACAATTGCTTACTTACGTCATATAAATATGCTTTCAACACTTGATCTACCAAAATTACAAGTGTTGCAACAATCACCAATTGTACAATAATTCTAACACGACTAGGAATCAGGTTTCTTAACCATGAAACAATCAGGTTTCCCCCAATCATTACAAATAGTACAGAAACCGACATCACGAAAGTGGGCTTTAACTGTACGGTAATTGCTAAAGCTGAACAAATTCCCAATACCTGTATGGTAATCGGATTATCATCATTCAGCGGATCTGAAAGTAACTTTTTATTCTTTTTTGAAAAAAGAGGCTCTTTGGGCTCTTTTGCTACAACTTGTGCTTCTGCAGTTTCACTCATAATGCTATAGTTTTAAAGTGCGGCTTTTTGATTTCCTTTGAAATAAGGCACGTATACCTTTAATGTTCTTTCCATCATTTCTCCAACACCTTTGGATGTGATTGTTCCTCCTGATATGCCGTCAACCATGTGAGCATTTCCTTCAACGTCAGTGCCACCTTTAGCAACTTCTATTGAAACAAATTCACCATTAGTATTAAAGATGCTTTTACCTATAAATTTATCTTGAAAAAAGTCTTGATTGATTTCTGCACCCAATCCCGGTGTTTCTGTTTTATGGTCAAAGGTTGAACCATAAACTGTTTCCATATCCTGATCCAAGGCTACATAACCCCAAATTGGACCCCACAGTCCTTTACCTGCTAGTGGGACAATAAACTTTCGCTCTCCTTTATCTTCAAAAACAAATAAAGGATAAAGCCTATCTGCAGGTGCTTCCGTTTTATATTGTTTTACTACATCAACATCAAACGGACCCATATCTTCAGGGGCTACGACTTCCCCTTGGGCATTCAACATTTTTTGCTCAACAATGTACTGCTTAAACTTTTCCTCTGCCTCTGAAGGGGTGGCCTCTACTTTGACTGATGCAAGAATATTTTGCATTTTCTCAAGCTTTACGTTCTCTTTCTGCATAGGCTTTAGAGACTCGGCTACAAAAGCTAATAGTCCCGCCACTACAATTACTAAGATTGCAGAGAAAGTAAAAGTGTATGAATTTTTATTAACGTCCATGATATTTTGCTTTATGCTACTGCTAGCGTTCTCTTTTTTCTTCTTTTAATGTTTGCTTGAATTACATAGTGGTCAATTAAAGGAGCCATAACATTCATAAATAGAATGGCCAACATAATTCCTTCAGGATAAGCCGGGTTGAAAACTCGGATCATGATTCCTAATATCCCAATTAAGAAACCATATACATATTTACCTGTCGAAGTTTGTGCTGCCGATACCGGATCAGTCGCCATAAAGACGATTCCGAAAGCAAATCCTCCCATAACCAAATGGTAATGCGCAGGTACTTCCATAAATGGATTCACTGCGAAAGCGTTAAAGATCAAGCCCATTACATAAGCTCCCAAAACACCTGACAACATGATCTTCCAACTTGCGATTCCTGTTATTAAAAGAATAGCAGCTCCAATTAAAATGGCTAGTGTAGAAGTTTCACCGATAGATCCGGGGATGAAACCCATAAAAGCATTCCAAAAGGTATCGCCATATTGCGCCCCTGCTGCGTTGACGAATCCACTCGATTTTTCAGTAGCTTGAGCCAATAATGTTGCACCTGTAGATCCATCCGCGTAAGCAACTGCTTCGTTGGTTCCTTCACCAATCCAAACTTTATCTCCTGACATCCATGTTGGATATGCGAAGAACAAGAATGCTCTAGCAGTTAGTGCCACATTCAAGATATTCATTCCAGTTCCACCGAAAACCTCCTTGCCTATGATCACTGCGAAAATAGTCGCTGCTGCTACCATCCATAAGGGAATTTCTACGGGTAAACATAAGGGGATGAGCATTCCTGATACCAGAAAACCTTCGTTTACTTGATGCTTGTTAATAATCGCGAAGATAAATTCTACTCCCAAACCTGCGGCGTAAGAAACCACAACAATTGGTAAGACTTCAATTGCTCCATAAATTACCTTGGTCATGAAGTCAGCCTGCTCACCTAGAGCAAGGTAATACTGGTGACCGGTGTTCCATATTCCGAATAATAATGCCGGAAGTAGTGCTACAACCACCATGATCATGGTTCTTTTCATGTCGATGCCGTCACGTATGTGAGAGCCAGTCTTACCGGTAGTGTGACCAGGAACGAACATGAAAGTTTCCAATGCATCATAAGCAGGATAGTACTTCTCTAACTTACCACCCTTGTCAAAGTTTGGCTTAACTTTTTCTTCTAAGAAATTGTGAATTGCGTTACTCATTGTTATAAGATTTTATTTACTTAACTCATTTCAATGCGAAGCTTTGATAAGCCTTCGCGAACAATGGTTTGGGATGGTATTTTAGAAGTACAAATGGTTTCGCAAAGTGCAAAGTCTTCCGGAGCTACTTCGTAAATTCCAAGTTCCTCCATCAACTCTACGTCTTCAACCATAATGGCTTTGATCAATTGTACTGGATAAATGTCAAAAGGGAAGACCTTTTCATATTCTTCAGTAACAACAAAAGGTCTCTCTTCCCCATTCATATTTGCATTCAAATCAAATTTCTTCCCAGGAATTAACCAAGATGGCAATGCTCTGGAAAGACTAAACTTACTTGGATCAGGCTTGATCCAACCAAACATTTCAGGCTCTCCGCCTTCAGGAATGGCTGTTAATTGGTAATCATAAAAACCGAGGTACCCATCAGCATGAATCTTTGTGCCTGTAAGCACATTCCCGCTGATAAACCTGCTGTTTCCTTTCTCCGCATTCTGCTCAAACAAATCTTTTGTAGATGTACCTAGAATAGTTCGGAAGTATTTTCGATTGCTGATTTTTGAACCGGTCAGTGCGATTACTCTTCGAGCATCCAACTTTCCTGTTAGAAAGAGCTTTCCTATAGTCCAAACATCTTGTGGCTTCAAGGTCCAAATTACATCTCCTCTACCAACTGGGTCAAAGTGATGTATTTGAACTCCTACATTTCCTGCAGGATGAGGGCCACTTACTTGATGATGAACAACATTTTTTGCGCTAGTAAAAACATCATCAGCTTTAGTCGCTGCATTTGTGGTCAAGTGAACTTTCCCTTCCGTTAGTTTAGCAATTGCATCGATTCCTGCTTGAAAAGCTTCTCCTTCTCCATGCAGAATGAAATCATTGTCTGGCGCGAGAGGAGATGAATCAAAGGCTGATATAAAGATTGATTTTGGCTTATCTTCAGGGTTTGCAATTACATCATAAGGACGCTGCTTAATAAAAGGCCAAAGCCCTGCAGAACAAATCTTATCAACAATAGCATCTCGCTCCAAAGAATTCGGATCAGCAGCTTTAAAATCTTCGTAGCGAATTTCTGAATCAGCTAAAATGATTATTTCTAAAAGCTTACGCTTGTCTCCACGTTTTACTTCAACTATTTCTCCACTAACAGGAGAAGTGAACTTTACCGCCTCATGATTTTTGTCATACATGATGGTAGTACCCGCTTTGACCTCATGGCCTTTCTTTACCACAACCTTGGGCTTTATTCCCTCAAAATCAGTTGGTTTTATGGCCACTGTTTTGGGATGAGGAGCATCAACTAACACCTTATCAGCCTCTCCTACCAATTTAATGTCTACTCCTTTTCTGAGTTTCAGCACATTCGACATAGTTTCTTTTTCAGTTCGATTTTGGGCGCAAAAATAAGACTTATCTCATTTTTTATTTCTGTTTTTGCCGCTTTTTTAAACTTTTATTTAACAATAAATTAAGGCAGTAAATTTTTTACCATTTTAACTCATTAACCACTAATGCTTGCTATCTGTTCGCATTGATTATTTTTACCCTATAATTTTATCTTATGAAGCAGATGCTATTCCTTTATTTAAGCTCTATCGTTTTGCTGTTTTCTTGCGCCAATAAGGGCTTAATGAGCAGTGAAAAGGCAGTTACGAAGCCCGCCTCCAATGCCAACAATACCCGTGACCTTCAAACAAATGAAGCTTTACAATCAGAGGTCAATAATGCCATTCAATACAATGATCACATCTACAAAAAGAACATAAAAACAGCGCAACTTTACGTAAAAGATCAACCGCTTTCTTTTCCTGTTATTTTTCTAAACGACAACAAGCAATTACAATTACATTTTGATGATCTAGATCAAGAATTTCATACCTACTCTTATGAATTTGTGCATTGCAATGCTAATTGGCAACCTTCAGACCTGAATCCGCAAGAGTATATTCAAGGATTTTTTCAAGGATTCATTGAGGATTACAATTACTCTTTTAATACCCTATTTCAATATATACACTATCGGCTTGAGTTCCCAAATCGAGAAATTAAATTTATAAAATCGGGGAATTACGTTTTAAAGGTCTATGCCAACAATGATCCTGAAGACTTGATCTTAACACGACGCTTTTTTGTGGTAGATAAAAAAATTAGTGTTACGCCAAGAATTAAAATTGCTACCCTAGCAAGATTTAGAGATTACAAACAAGAAGTAGATCTCACTGTAGACCTTAGGAACTACCAAGTGCAAGACCCCTATGCTGATCTAAGTGTTTTTATTATGCAAAATAGAAGGTGGGATAACGCCATCAGTAATTTGAAGCCCCTATTTGTAAAAGGAAACGAACTGGTCTATAATTACGAAGATAAAAACCTTTTTGATGGAGGAAATGAGTTCCGTTTTTTCGACACTAAAGATTTTCTTTACCAGGCCATGAATGTTGATGGTATTCAGATTATTAATGGTAAAAATCATGTTTGGGTAATTCCTGATGAACCAAGGTCTTTTAGGCGTTACTATTTTCAAAACGATATTAATGGCCAACGGTTGGTCAAACGCGACAACAGTCAAAATTCCAATAAGGAAGCAGATTACATGTACACCAACTTTACGCTAAAAAGGGAAACACCCCTATTGGGAGGTGACATTTATGTTTTTGGTGAGTTGAGTGAATGGGAGTTTAAGGATGAATTTAAAATGGAATATGTTGAAGTGGAAAAAGAATACCGTTTAGAAACAGTTCTAAAACAAGGCTACTACAACTACATGTATGCCTTTCTTCCTAAAGGAGAGACAGAAGGAGACCTGAGTATGATCGAAGGAACGCACTCAGAAGCGGAAAATAATTATTATATCTTGGTCTATCATCGAAATCAAGGTGAGATCTACGACAGATTGGTAGGTTTTGCTTTACAAAACTCGAATGCACCGCAAGCCAACGGACCTCAAAACTAAAAGCAAATGGCGCCTAAACTTAGTAGACAAGTCGTAGTGAAAGCAGTAACGAAATTTTTAGCTGAATACTCTCGCACGGATGAGAATCATTTTATGTTTAGTTACAACATATATATTCGAAACGAGACAGCAGATCCTGTTCAACTTCTTAGTCGACATTGGTACATATTCGACTCCAACAACAGCATTAAGGAAGTAAAAGGCGAAGGTGTGGTTGGACAACAACCTATAATCCAGCCCCAAGAAGAACATTCCTATCAATCTTTCTGTGAATTGAGTTCAGATATTGGGCTAATGTGGGGAAATTATTTGATGAAGAACTTAGCAACCGATAAGCTTTTTGAAGTAAAGATACCTGAATTCCAATTAATTACCCCTTCACGACTAAATTAACAACCAGAGGTTTGAGCATAAAATTTAAGCTGTCCTTTCTTTTACTTTGCTTGTTTTTTATCCCTAATATGCTTGAGGCAAAGCAGGATAGCCTGCTAAATTCGACAACTAGTTTAAAGGTAGGGTATAAAGATTCTCCGCCCTTTGTTTACCAAAATTCAGCAGGTAAAATAGATGGAATCAGTGTCTTTTTAATAGAAGAGCTGGCGAGAGAAATGGCGCTTACGGTTGAGTACCAAGCTTACGATCTCGAAAATTTAATTACAGCTGTTGAAAAGGGTGAAGTAGACCTGAGCATTAATCCCCTTACGGTTACTGCAGAAAGGTTGGAGCGGATGGACTTCAGCCAACCTTTCGCAATTAGCAATTTAGCTATTTTGATGAGAAATGAAAACGATAGCCAACTTTGGTTGATCTTGAGCAACTTATTTTCAATAAATTTCTTGAAAGCAGTTCTACTCTTATTGCTTGTCATTTTATTTTTTGGATTGATTATTTGGGCCTTTGAACGTAAAAAGAATCCACATTTTGAAAAAGGAGCCTCAGGTCTTTTTAGTGGGCTTTGGTTCTCTGCAGTTACCATGACTACCGTTGGTTATGGAGATAAAGCACCTGTGACTGCTGCCGGTAAAATAACCACCTTAATTTGGATGTTCACTGCTCTGATTATTATTTCCGGATTCACGGCTTCCATTGCTGCCTCTCTAACAGTAGGTCAATTGGGCAGTGAAGTAAACAGCATGGCTGAGCTAAGAAAGCTTAGAACAGGAACCATATCTAATTCATCTAGTGAGATCTTCTTGAAAAAGAAACAGATGAACCTCTCAACTTTTAAAAGCGTAGAAGATGGTCTAAAAGCAGTTAAAAAGGGGCAAGTAGATGCTTTTGTTTACGATGAGCCCTTAATGCGTTTTCGACTACAAGAGAGTATAGAATCAAATGAACTATTGATACTTCCTTTTACTTTTAAACGGCAATATTACAGCCTCGGTTTTCCCAAGCATAGTGTTTTGCTAGACCAACTCAACCCCAAATTGATTAACTTGATAGGTAGTAAAAGTTGGCAAGAAAAGGTAAAACAGTACGGACTAGTAGAATAGGTTTAATATTTAAGAAATGGCAAATAAAACACAGGCAAACCATAATTCTGTGCTTGAATTTTTAAGCTCTGTAGATCCTCAAACGAGAAAAGAAGACGCCTTCACTTTGCTCAAGATCATGGAAGAGCTAAGCGGAGAAAAAGCGATAATGTGGGGAGATAGCATCATCGGCTTTGGTACTTATCATTATAAATACGAAAGTGGTAGAGAAGGTGATTTTTTAAGAATAGGCTTTTCACCCAGAAAAACTGCCTTAAGTCTATACTTTTCATCAGGAATTAACCGCTATCCAACCTTATTGGAAAAATTGGGGAAGCATAAAACCGGAAAATCTTGTTTGTACGTAAAAAAATTAGCGGATATAGACCTAGCTGTTTTAGAG
>P_1C_Liq_1_UnCtyDRAFT_1000128_pt1 | contig 17441 bp, 24 predicted proteins | sample Pon1CUnioCityCA_2_FD_10230 | JGI IMG/M metagenome (IMG submission 10230) | reverse complement strand
ATAAACAACTAAAAGAAGCTGCTGAAAAAATTATTAAAATAAGAGAAAACCCCAATTTAGGGAGACTAGAAAAATTATTTAAAGAAGCAGACATTGTTGCAAATTATAGTTTCAAATTAAATGAATTTAAAAAAGAAATGGAAAAATTAAATAAAAAACCTGAAGAAATTTTGACACCTGAACAAATTGACAATGCGCTGAAATGGTATGATAAGCACCAAAATCATGTAAACGGGTTAGTTAACGGTGTGGCAAAATTTCCACCAAGATTAAATGAAGATAAACGTGATTGTCGGTTATGGAAGCCTGAACACTGGAATTGGTTCTTGGTACATTATCACTAACGGAATGTAAAATATCCAAAGATTTTGGTGGAATGCAATCATAATAAAAAAATAATGCAATCATAATAAAAAAATAATATAAAATGGTAATAACGGGAATAATTATTGGAATAGTGGTAATATTAGGAATAGGATATTATATTCATAGAAAATATATAAAAAACCACACTAATTTCTAATTAAACATGGTCTACATAATGTTTAATGGCCAGCATGCGAGATTGTGTCCCTCGTAGTGTGGGTTCAAATCCCACTGTAGACCCAAATTACCCCTGTGGTGAAATAGAAAACACGATTGGCTTAAAACCAATTACCTTTTGGTTTGCAGGTGCAACTCCTGTCAGGGGTACAAAATACCTTCATAGTTTAATGAATAAAATTCTTGATTACGACTCAAGAGATATGGGTTTGAATCCCATTGAAGGTTCAATACTTATTACAAAAACATAAATTTGGAAAAACAGTATAATATAATATTAGACCCTGGTCATGGGGGAGTAGATGAAATAGGAACCTATGTAACAGCACCTAACAAAATGTATGTATTTCCTGATGGTACCACATTGTACGAGGGAGAAATTAATAGAAAAATAGTACAACATTTAGCCAATGGTTTTAGATCTAACCCCTATGGCAAACATAGAATTCACTTTACAGTTCACCCTCTAGATGCATCAGATGTACCTTTAAGGGATAGAACAAATTATATAAACCAATTTAACCCTAAAAATACTATTTGTTTGTCTATTCATAATAATGCCTTTAAAGGGCATAATAACACAGGGAGTGGGTTTGAAGCCTATACTTATTTTGGGCAAACAAACTCTGATATATTATCAGAAGACATTTATAAAGCAATAAAACCTACTTATGAAGAATATGGTTTACCAATTAGAACAGATAAAGTATCTGATGGTGATTCCGATAAGGAGATAGAATTACATATGACAAGAGAAACATTATGTCCTACTGTATTATTAGAATATGCTTTTTTTGACAATTATGATGATGCTAAATTATTACAAAATGATAATTTTCTTAAAGATATAGCCTTTTCAACTTATTTTGGTATAATGAATTACCTACATAGGGGATTATAAAAAATATATATTTGAGGACTATATATACGCTCTTCTTTGGACTTGGGTTCGAAACCCAACACCTCCACAAATAAATTTTACATAAAGGGGGGTGACTAGGATTTGACAAGGAAAAAAGAAATGTATAAGAGAATATATTAAATTTAACTGACAACGTTAAATTAGCAGCCTAGAATAGGCCTGAATTGATATTACAAGGTAATATTAATCCACGTTACACCCGAAACGAAATTCGGGCATTTGGCCCGATAGCTTAACGAATAAAGCCGTGCACTTCTAATGCACCGATGGGGGTTTGATTCCCCCTCGGGTCTCTAATTAATTTTAATTTTTCGATATTTTTTAAAGACCATGTGGTTTACCCATATAAATTTCATATATTTAGGTATAATAAAAAATATAAAAAATATAAAAAATGGGAAAAGGAAAAGTTTATTTTAGCAATGAAGATGCAGCACACGATTTCAATAGTAGAATAGGAGCTGGAGGGGTAGAATTAGAAGAAAATGGTGTATCAGTAAATACTGACCATGCAAAATATGATGGAGAAGACCATTATGGTATGGATCATAATGATTCAACAAAAGATTAGTAATTTCTTTTAAAAATTACGTGGATTATATGATTAAATTTCGTATATTTATGTATAATAAGGAATAAAAAAGTACATTGAAATAAAATATTGGAGTGGTAATAGGATTGAGTTACTTCGTAGTTCATAGGTAGAACAATTGTATCACACACAATGGGTAGTGGGTTCAAATCCCACCGAAACCGTAAAGGTTTATACTCACCTAGTCCTTCCCTCCAAACTTATAATAAGTGGTAAGATAAACAGTTACTTCGTATGCATTAGGAGCACGTTGTTGGAGGTTCGAGTCCTTCACTCCCCGCAAAGTTAAATAAAATATTGGGGAGTTAGCTCAAGTGGTAGAGCGCGTAGAAATCACACTGTTATCAATTTTCCCTTATAATATTATAAACAAGCAGTAAGTAATTGGGTTACTTCGTACCAAACTTCTAATTTGATATACAAACCATACCCATTACAATTTTCTCTTGTTTTTTCACATTAGGGGTTAATCATTATAGATTAGCCTCTTTTTATTTTAAATTTAAATATTAACTCTAAAAATTAGAAAGTTATGATGTATAACCAAACAAAAACACCAAGAAAACCAGATACTAAATCACATGAAGGTGGTGCTTCATATAAATTAGACCCTAAATTAGAATTATTATCTATTTTAGCAACAGGGTTTGGTAATCAATTTTATGAAAGATTATCAGATAGAGAAACTAGATTAGATAATTTAGTTAAAGAAATCTCTAAAAAAGACCCTACATTTGTTGCTAAAGCATTAGTGTATACAAGAAGTGTAACAGGACAAAGAAGTGCAACCCACTTTGGATCTAATTCTTTAACACCTTACCTTTCAGGTAATGCTCTAGGTAAAAGATTTTTCTCTAAAAGAAATAAAAAATCCAATACCGGAGGTATTATCTATAGATTGGATGATATGCTAGAGATATTCTCTTGTTATAAACATTTCAACCCAGGTAAACCAATGCCTAATTCTATGAAAAGAGGATTTAAAATGGCTCTAGAAGAAGCAGATTCTTATGAATTAGCTAAGTACCAAGGTAAAAATAAAAACACCTCTTTAATAGATATTGTGAATTTAGTTCACCCAACACCAAAACCTGAAATGCAAGAGACATTTAGGTTATTAATGGAAGGTAAACTAAAACAACATAATACTGTTGAGAACAAAAACACTTCTTCAGGTATTGAGATATCAAAGAAAGTAAAAGAAGGCAAAATCACCAAAGAGGAAGCTAAAACTGAGTTAAAAGAGAAAAAAGAGGAAAATTATGCTGAATTAATTTTAGAAGGTAAAATAGGTTATTTAGCCTTATTAAGAAATCTAAGGAATTTGCTAAAAAACAGTGATAACAATGAAGTAATAGATGCTGCTTGTAAATTTCTAACTAATAAAAAAAGAGTTAGAAAATCATTAGTATTTCCTCACCAAATTGATTTAGCATTAGAGATGATGTTATTAGAAGGGGCTGATGTACCTACTAAAGTTAAAAAATCATTAGATACTGCTTATAACTTAGCAATACCTAATCTTACAGAATTATTCCCATATGGTAAAACAGCTGTAGTGTATGATTCATCTGGGTCTATGACTTTCCAATCGGCTAATATTAATGGGAAAAGAAGTCCTAAAGCTCCTTTAAAGAAAGCAGCTTTAATGGCTGCAACTTTGGGTAAAGGGGTTGATGCTGAAATCTTCCATTTTGCTAGCACATGCAGAAAAGTAGACTACAACCCATTAGATAGTATTAATACAATTTCTAATTTATGTAGAAGCAAAGCAGGTGAAGTTGGTATAGGGACAAATTTTGATTCTGTATTCAATAAATTAAATGGTAGGTTTGATAGAGTATTTATTATAACAGATCTCCAAGGAGATAGATTATTAGAGAAGTGGAAATATGGAAATACTCACATATATTCTATTGATTTATGTGGTTATGGATCTACAGTGTTCAAACCAGGTGAGAAAGTTTATCAATTATTTGGATATAGCAGTGAAACATACGAACTTATTAAAAGAGTAGAGGTTGATCCAAAAGCTCTTTTAAAAGATGTAGAATCTATTGTAATATAAATTCTCAAATTTAATATAAAAGGCCTATCGAAAGATAGGCTTTTTTTAATAAGAAATTAGGATACCACAATATATTTTATTATATTTATACAAAATAAAGTTATGACTAAATACTCCAAATCATTAATTGTTGATAGCGCCTATATAGCGAGAAGTATAATATCTGTAGAGAGAGCATTTGCTATCCATTACAAAGGAAATGCTGAAGTAGTACATCACCACCCTGAAAGGTTCAAGTTAGTTAATGCAGATTTAGAAATATATAAACCCTCTGTTATTAGAGTATTTAGTTATATTAAAAAACCATTCCAAAAAGTACCCCTTACAAGGTATAACATATTTAAAAGAGACAACTATGAATGTGTATATTGTGGTCAATCTGATAAAAAGCAATTAACATTAGATCATGTTTATCCTAGATCTAAAGGAGGTCCTAATACATGGTCAAACTTAGTTACTGCTTGTAAAAAGTGTAATGGAGAAAAGGATAATTTAACGTTAGAAGAATATGGTAAAACTATACCTAAACCCCACAAACCTCATTATTTAATGTTAATGAAAAAAATAAACCATATATATGAAGAATGGAAACCTTTCTTATTTTTAGATTAAAATTATTTGGTTTTTCTTGTTAAATTTTTTATATTTAAACAAATAAAATTATGGAATATTATGAATATTTTGGTGTAATTATATGGATAGTAGGGCTATCATCAGGTTTCATTTACTGGGTATATAAGGTTTTTTTTGATTTAAAAAACATGTTACCTATGTTAGCAGTAACAGGTTGGATTATGTGTCCTATATTTGGAGTATTTTCTTTATTGTTATTAATAGTTTGTATAGTTGGGTTTATATTTTTACTACCTGGATTAATAGCAATTTGGATGAGTAAGAAGTTAAATAAAAATGGAGGAAAAACAATACAAACACAATGATACAGGGGTAGGAATAGATACAGTATTCTTAATAACATTCGTAATATTAAAATTAACAGGAAATTCAGATTATTAAAAACATAAACATACAATGGGAAGATATCAATCAACAAAAAGATTTATGTTACCTAATAGAAAAATAAAAGTAAAAAAACCTAATATAAATAAGATCAAAACCGAGTATCAAGAGAGTGACTCAAAAGAGGTATGGTTGGATGGAGTTTTAACTAATTTTATATATGGTTTCCTTCAAGCATCAATTATTGTAACCATTACCCTAAGAATTGATTTAGCTGTATTACTAGTATTTTTAATTTTCTATTTTTTCTTAGGAAAGGTCGTAAACAGACCCAAATATATAACCTCATTAGGTAAATTCATAGTCTTCCCAGTACCTACAGCTATAGGGGCTTTTATAGGATATAAAATGGGTCCAATATTATTAAATTTATTAAGCTGATTTTTATGAAACTAAAGTTTATACTCTTTTTAATTAAATTATTGAAGGTAGATGTTTATAAAATATCCCCAACCCATGATATGTTTATTCAACCCAAACATAAGGAGATAATTAAATTAAGGTCCAACAATCAGTATTCATCTTATGGAATGGATTTTTATTCTAAAAAACACTTAGAACAAGAATCTATCAGGAGGTCACTTAATAACCTTGGGGAAGAAATATATAATAAAAACTTATATTCTTGGAGAAAAACCTCTCAACCAGGACCAATGGGAGAAAGAACCCACTCGGAAGTAGAAATAGAAATATTAAAACCAATAAATAAACAAAATAAAAAATAATATGGAATTACCCAGATTAAAAGATTATAACAAAAATAGAATATTAGAGGTCTATACAGCAGTACAGTCAGAAGGAAGCAGAATGGGATACCCAACCATTGTGCTACGTACTTCAGGATGTACTCATCGTTGTTTCTTTGGTGATGGGGGGTGGTGTTTCCCTAAAAACACCCCGATTTTAATGTCAGACTATACTTATAAAAATATTCAAGATATTAAAATAGGAGATAAGGTATTAACTTTTGAAAAAGGTTTTATACAAGAAACAAATGTTGAAAATTTATTAGAAAGGGAAAAGGAAACTATTAACCTATTGTTAGAAAATGGAGAAAAAATTGAATGTACCCCTGACCATAAGTTTCCATCATTTGTAAAATCTCATAATAGATTTAAAATTTTAGAAGCTAAAAATTTAAAGGGAAAACTAATTAAACAAATTCCCAATTTAAATATTAAACCTAATATTGATGAAAATTATAAAAAAGGATATATAAAAGGAGTTGCAGAAGGAGATGGTTCTTTTCAATTACCATATAGATTTAAGTTAGAAGGAATTGATGAAGAAATGGTAAAATCCTTCTCAAATTTTGTAAAAGAGATTTATGGGTATGATAATAATTACAAACACTTGATTCTTGATAATCATAAAAAGGGAAATACTCACAATAAAGGGTATTATAGATATTTTATTTCTAATAAAGAAATTATCTCTAAAATACAAGAATCCCCTACTGTTGAAGAATCTCATGGTTATATTGCAGGGATATTAGACTCAGAAGGAAATACCTCTGGTAATATTACAATTCATCAAAATAATGAGGAATTTATAAACAAGATAAAATCCTATACAGATGCTGAAGGGTTTAAATCTTCTATTTTAACCCAAACTATAAAATATAAGGGGGTTGAAAAATTAATTTATACTTTATCTATATTAGGAGGATATTCCGAAAAAGTAAGATTTATAAAAACTTTTTATCCCCAAATAAAAAGAAAAAGAGATACTGCTCTTAAATTTACTAGAGGAGGGGATAAAGTAAAAGTAATAGATATTTTAGATGGACATGATTCAACTAAAGTTTACACTCTAACCACCAATCAGGGTTATTATATTGCAAATAATACATTTGTTAAAAATTGTGATAGTTGGTATACATCAATCCACCCTGAGAAAGCAAAATATAACTTTAATGATGTTATTAAAGCCTATGATGATAACCCCCACATTTCCGAAATGATGTTAACTGGGGGTTCTCCAACAATGCACCCTGATTTGGTCAACGAATTAACAATATTTGCTAAAGAAAGAGGTATATTAATTACAATAGAGACAGAAGGCTCACATTATTTAGAGACAGAAGAACCAATAGGTTTATTAAGCATATCACCTAAATTATCAAATAGTATCCCTAAAATAGGAGCAAAAACACCCCAAGGACAAATAGTAGATGAAAAGTTTATTAAACGACACAATAAATTCAGATTAAGATATGATAATATAGCTAGATCTATAATGTACCATGATGATTTTCATTTTAAATTTGTTATGGATAAAGAATTATCTGCATTTAATGAAATGGAAAAATTTTTAGAAAAAACGGCTCAAGAATTATTTGATTTAAAATGGATGATGATGACTAAAGAAGATATACTTGATTTTCTAAAAAATAAAACATGGTTAATGCCTGCAGGTGATGATAGAGAACCTTTATTTGAAAGTTATGGGCCTGTAATGAATCTCTGTAGAGACACAGGTTATAAATTTACAGGTAGACCCCACATAATAGCCTTCTCTACACAGAGGGAGGTGTAAATATTTTAAATAATTAAATAGATATTATGAAAAAACAAGATGCAATAGCTATAATATGGGACCTTAAAAAAGATTTAAAACCATATTGTACATCAGTAGAAAAATATAATGAGACATTAACAAATTTAGGATACTTAGAAAACTATATAAACAATATTCAAAGATAAATGGAAAATAAACGAAGAAAAAACCATAATGATTTAGAAGTAGTACAAACAGGTTTTGCAAATGGGGTAGCCCCAGGTTTTCCCCTAAGTGATTCTGAAAAACAAGAAATGATTCAAAAAGCCTCCAAAGCTTTTGGAGAATTTTTAGACGCTTTAAAATGTGATTGGAGAAATGACCCCAATTCAATGGAGACTCCAATGCGTGTCGCAAAGAAATATGTTTTAGAGCAATGGTCTGGTAGATATAATAATCCCCCATCCATAACCTCATTCCCTAGTGATAACTACCAAGGAATGGTTTTAGAATGTAATATACCTTTAACAAGTATGTGTTCTCATCACCATGAATCTATATTAGGTAGGGTCCATATAGCTTATATCCCGGGAGAAGGGGGTAATGTTATAGGATTAAGCAAACTTAATAGATTGGTTGAACATTTTGGTAGAAGGGGAGCAATTCAAGAACAATTAACTATGGCTATACATCAATCTGTAAATAAAGTATGTGAAGGGAACATTGGGGTTGCAGTTTCTATAATAGCAACACACTCTTGTGTATCATGTAGAGGCACAGGCCATAGAGGTGCATCTATGGTTACTAATGAACTCTCAGGAGTATTCAGAGAAAAATCTGAAGTTAGAAAAGAGTATTTTGATTCTATTAGTATGGCTAATAACCTTAAGGATAGTCATTAATTTTAACTTTTAATATACTTTAGTTACGCTTTTAGGGGTTTCTTATATTTATAATAAAAATATAAATTATGATAATATATTTAACCACTAATCTGATAAATGGTAAACAATATATAGGTAAAGATAGAAATAATAACCCCCACTATTTAGGTGGGGGTGTTCTTCTTAAAGAAGATATTCAAACTTTTGGTAAAAGTAAATTTAAGAAAAAAATCCTTGAGGTTTGTTCTTCAATAGAAGAATTAAAAGAAAAGGAAGTATATTGGTTAGAATATTTTAATGCTAAACAAAACCCTAATTTTTATAATAAAACCAATAAAAGTGGGGGAAGTGATAATGGTCCTACTAAATCTAAAGTATATTTAAATAGAGGTAAATCCATATCTAAATCAAGAAAAGGGAAACATTACCCCTTAGCAAGTGAAGCCCAAAAGGGTATTAAAAAACCTAAAGTGAGTGAAGCTTTAAAAGGTAAACCCAAAAGTAAAGAACATAAAAAAAACCTAAGTAAAAGTAAAAAAGGAACCCCTAGTAAAAGAAAAGGCAAACCAGATTATAAACAACGAGGGAAACAAAAACCTGGAGCAGGTCGTAAAGGAGGTAATCCTTTTCTAAAACCACTAAGTAAAAGTGTTATAAACATAGAAACCGGAGAAATATTCTCTACAGTTAAGGAATGTAGAGAAAAGCTTGGAATTCATAAAAGAAAAATGTATTTTATGCTTAAAGAAAAAAATAGTAAATTTAAATATTATAATGGGGGGATTAATATATAAAGTAAATTTTAACGTAAGAATACGTGATATACAACACAGAGATATTATATTCACATAATACCATGAAAATAAAAGAGTAATTAATATACAACCAAATTAAACATTAAATTATGAACAAGTATTGGCAAGTAAAAGCAAAATTAAAAACAGAAAATGATCAAGGTAAAGTTCAAGTAATAAATGAAATTTATCTAGTAAACGCAGTTTCAGCAACAGATGCTGAATCTAAAGTAGTTGAATCCAAAAAAGACCAAAATGAACAAATGGAATTTTTGGTGGTGGAATGTAAACAAACTAAAATTTTAGAAGTTATAGAATAATGGCCCACAATAGTATAAGAGGTGATTTTCACCAAAAAGAAGTAGCAAGGTTAGCTCGAAGGGTAATCTATAATGCTGGTTTTTTAACCCGGGATGATCTAAAGGTATTAGAATACCTATCAAATAAAGGGACATACCCTAATAAAAAATTAATTTTTAAAAATAATAAATAATGAACAATACAATAAAAGTTTTAGAACATTTAGAGACAATAGTTCAAGACCTTAGAGAAAATGGAGAAACTGATTTAAGAATTATCTTAAATCAAATTAACTCCCTTAAAGAGGAAGAACAAAATAAAACTTCTGTTCCTTTTATAGACCAAGTAGAAGAATTTAATGAAGTTATGGGTAAGGGTTATCAAAATAGAAAAACCCCAACCATAGATAAGGCAGATGCAAAATTTGTTGTTAACTTTATTAAAGAAGAGTTAGAAGAGATGGAAGAGGCAATTGAAAATAAAGATATAGTTGAAATATTAGATGGCCTTATAGATTTAACTTATGTAGGTACTGGTTGTGGGACATTAGTTTTTGGTCTCAAAGACAAATTTAATGAGGCATTTAATGAAGTTCAAGCATCCAACTTATCAAAAGTATGTGATAATGAACAAGAAGCCCAAGACACAGTCATTCATATGTTTAATAAAACAGGGGATAAATACTTTTATAGAAAAGTAGGTGATAAGTTCATTACTTACAGAAGTTTTGATAACAAAGTTGGTAAGGCTCTTTCATATTTCCGCCCAGACCTTAAAAAATTCTTTACCCAAGAAGAGATAGATAATTGTAAAAAATAAACACTTTTGTACAAAAAATGTTACAGCGAAAGATTAGGTAAAAACAAACACCTAATCCATTTATGGGATGATGTTGAGGGGTATAAGCGAATTAATTGGTTAAATAAAGCCTATCAAGAATGTCTACCTGAAGATGAAGAATATAAAGGACTAAATGAAGAATCTCTTAGAAAAATTTCTAAATGGAGCTTCTCAAAAAACCCTAAATATTCACAATATAATACTGAAGGCCTTCATTTTCATGATATGAAACCATATCAAAAATTCCTTATAGAGAAATATGGGGTAAATGATGAACCTTCTAAAGACCATAGAGAATTATATTTTGACATTGAGATAGAGATAGGTGGGGCTTTAACAGAAGAATATATAGAGAGAGCCCCCATGCCCGTTACTTCAATAGCATGGTATTATAGACAGGAAGATATTTGGGTTATTGTAATTCTTGATAAAGAAAACCAAATTCAATATAAAAAATCAAATAACCAAGAAATAATTCCTGTAGAAAATGAAAAAGATTTATTAAAAACATTTTTGGGTAAATTTAGAGAGATAGACCCTGATATATTAATTTCTTATAACGGTGATTTTTTTGATATTCCTTATCTTTATTATAGAATGTGTAAAGTATTAGGATTAAGTTGGGCCAATATGTTATCCCCTATTGATAAAGTAGAATGTAAGAGGGGAAATGATTATTGGTTCTCGTCAGACACTTATGTAAGAATAGCAGGTGTGGAATCTTTAGATTATTTAAAGTTACACAAAAAATATAGTTGGAAAGATGAACCCAATTATAAATTAGGATTTCTAGGAGAAAAACATGTTAATTTAGGTAAAATAGAGTATACTGGAAATCTAGATAGGTTATTCCAAGAGGATATAGACAAATTTATAAAATATAACTTTAGGGACGTTGAAATTTTAAAAGTAATGGAGGAAAAACTCCAATATATTGCTTTAACTAAAAATATCTCTCACAAAGGTAAACATAATTATAGTGAGGTTTATTATAACAGTACTACTCAAGATGGGGCTATATCAGCTTATCTTTTATCCCAAGGAATTATACCTCCCCCTAAAGACCCTAATCCAATTGTAAAAAAGAATTACGCAGGAGGATATCTATTTTGCTCCATGGCTGGGTTGCTCAACTATATGTTTGATGAAGATTTAACTTCATTGTATCCCTCAATCCTAATGTCTCTAAATATAGGGAAGGAAACTTTAAAAGGAAGGATAATTGATTCTGATGATAGAAATAAGAATCTAGGATTAAATGATTTAAAACAATTAGAACCAGATCATGTTTTATTAATTGAGAATAAAAGCAGAACAAAAAGGGCCGAGGTTGAAGCCCAACAATTAATTAAATTAATAGAGAAAGAAAAGTGGGCCATATCAGCAAATGGAACATTTTTTAGAACAGATAAAAAATCCGCTTTATCCATAGTTTTAAACAAATGGTTTGAAGAAAGAGTTTACTATAAAACTAAAATGAAAGAAGCTTATAAAGTTGGTGATAAAGAGAAAGGGGATCATTATTATTTGATGCAATTTACAATGAAGATTTTACTTAACTCAACTTATGGGGCTTTATCATTAAAAGGATTCAGGTATGGTTCTATCATATTATCTGAAGCAACAACACTAAGTGGTCAAAGAATAATATGCGAAAGCGCAGCTAAAGCAAACAGACATATAAACAAAGTAATGAATAATCCCAAAGAATTAGAGAACTTTAAAAAGGAATTGAGTCTAGATTAAATTATTATATTTATAATTAAAGACCATATAAGGAATTTAATTATGAAAAAGAAAACTACTGAACAGTTTGTTAAGGAATCTAAAAATATCCATGGAAATAAGTATGATTATTCTCAAACAGAATATAAAAACATTATGGATAAAGTCACCATTATATGCCCCACCCATGGAAAATGGGAAGTGTCCCCCGATAACCATGTAGGGAAAAAAAGTGGATGTCCCAAATGTAAGGGATTAGGATTAACAAAAGAAGAAAAAATATTAAAAGCTCATGAAATCCATCAATATAAATATGATTATTCTTTAATAACTTCTAAAAATATAAAAAACAAATCAACATACCCTATATTATGCCCAGAACACGGGGAATTTAAACAAACTTGGGGCAATCACTATAATATGAAACAGGGTTGCCCTAAATGTAATAAAGGAGGAAGAAAAAAATTTTTACCTGAAGGAGTTAAAAACAGTTGGGGAGAAGATTACACCAGAGAATATATGAGTAAATATTACCAGGATAACAAAGAAAAATTTAAAAATATTATCCCAAATAAAGAAAAAAGAAATAAAAGAAGGAGAGAAAGATGGAAAAATGATCCTAAATTTAAATTACATTTGGGATTAAGAAATAGGATAAATGAAGGAATTAAAAAATATAACTATAATAGGAAGAATAAATCAATTGAAGAACTTGGTTGTTCTATTGAAAATTATATATTATATTTAGAAAAATTATTTGATGGGAATATGACATGGGGAAATTATGGAAGTTATTGGGAGATAGACCATATTAAACCTCTAAGTAAAGGAGGAAGTTTCCATTATACAAATACCCAACCTTTAACAATTAATAAAAATAGAAGCAAAGGAAACAAAATTATATGAAATTATCACAAGACACACCAGAAGAAATATGTCCCTCAAACCTAACTAATTATGTAGTCTATTCTGATACAGACTCTATTTATGTCTATGCTGAACCTCTTTTAGAAGCTCTTTACCCTAACTTCAAAGAGCTACCAGGAGAAGAAAAAGATAACATATTAGAAAAAGTTGCTATAAAATATCAAGATGTAATTACTAAATATTATGACACTTTGACCCAAGATTGTTTCAACATTCAAGAACATAGATTAGAAATGAAAACTGAAGCTGTAATTAGGGCAGCTTACTTTAGAGCAACTAGGAGATATGCCCAATGGATAACAAAAGAAGAGGGGGTAGTTAAAGAAAATTTAGATATAAAGGGTTTAGAGTTTCAAAAATCTAACTTTCCTCCTGTATTTGGGGAATTTTTTCATGGTATTGTAGAACAAGCTTTAAAAGGCGCTCAAAAAGATGATATAATACCCCAAATAAAGGATTTTAAAAAGAAAATTTTAGAAGGAGAAATTCCATTACCCAAATTAGGAAACCCAACAGCAATTAAAAAACTAGACAAATATACCGGGAAGAAAAAAGTTAAAAAACAAGTGTTTACACCCATAAAAAAAGGGGCACCCGCTCCTGTTAAGGCCTCTATTAAGTATAATGATTTACTTAAGTTATGGGGGTTAGATAAAAAATACCCATTAATAACCCAGGCTGATAAAGTAAAATGGGCCCATTTAAAAGATAATTCTTATAAAATAGAGGCCCTTGCTTTTTTTGAGGGTGAAATACCTGAAAAAATAGATAATTTTTTAAGTCAATATGCAGATAGACAGAAAATTTTTGATACAATATTACTAAAAAAATTAGAAGGTTTTTTTTCGGATCTTTCTTGGGAATTTGAATTAAATCCTCATATTGAAAAATTCCAAACCATTTCTGTGTAAAACCAAAAAAGGTTAATTATATTAATATTAAAATAAAATTAAAATGGTAAATAAACAAGTTATACAATCATTTATATCAAAATACTATTTAAATGGGTTAAACCCCCAAGTAAAATGGAGAATTGAAAATAATACTTTAACTGTATATGCTGGGGAAACAGGGAATGCCTGCAAGGTTACATTAAAAAACTTCCAATTTGAGGATGCAGAGTTCGGAATATTTGATACAGCTAAATTAAATAAACTAATTAATATTACTCATGGTGATCTTTTAGTAGAGACTGAAAAAAAACATAAACTTCATACAAAATTAAAAATTTCTGACCAAAATTATAATCTATTATATACTTTAGCAGATACTCTGATTTTACCTCAACCAACCTACTACAAAGACCCAGATACTTTTGAAATAAAACTTAATTTAACCCAAGATAATATAGGGGATTTAGTAAAAGCAAAAAGTGCCTTATTAGAATCAGATAAAATGTTAATTAAATCATCAATAAATTCAGATGGGGATCCAATTTGTAGTTTTATTTTTGGGGACCAAGAAGGATTCTCAGATAAAATTACCTATAACATGGTAGGAGAGATAAATAAAAATGATGTTGAATTACCATTTAATTCCGAAATTTTTAGAGATATATTAAATGTAAATAAAGATTCAACCCAAACTTCATTAAAAATAAATTCTCAAGGGATGATTAAAATGAATTTTCAAACAAATGATATAGATTCTGAATATTATCTTTTAAGAATTGAATAACCTTATTAGGAATATTAAAATAAAATTATTATATTCACGGACAGCAATATGAAATGTGCGAAATATAGCACTCAGCTTGTTGCAAATTGTGCTTTCGTTTTAATGAAGCACAACTAAAATTGTTTATATGGCTAAAAAGAAAAACCAAGTTATCAAAGATCCAAATTTAGAACCTTATTTTATAGAACAAAATGCCAGAGGGTTCATAGTAAAAGAAAATAAACACCCCAACCCTAATTTCAAAAGAACAACCAACCCAGGAGTACCTTATCAAAAAGTAGTACAATATAGAAAATCAATCCCTGGGTGTTTAAAAACTATTATTGATTTAAAAATGAAAGACAAAGGAGACTTTCACAGTATAGAACATTATTTAAAAGAGTATAATAAATGTAGAACAAAAATAGAAAATATAAATCTAAACTTAAATAATAAATAAAAAATGGAATTAAGAGCTTATTTTAACGCAGTATTTGTTAAACCTATAGAAGAAGAAGAGACCTATGGTAATATTATTGTCCCTGACATTGATAAAGAAAATAATGAATTAGGGGAAGTAGTAGCAGTAGGCCCTGGCCACCATTCAGTGACAGGACAGTTCATAGAAACCGTAGTTAAAGTAGGAGAAACCGTTATTTTACCTACTATGGGTTTTACAAAATTTAAATTCAAAGGAGAAGAATATTACGCTGGTAAAGAAAACGAAATACTAGGAGCAATTAATAAATCAAAAAAAGAAGAAAATAATGAGTAAACAAATTTATTTTGATGATGAATCAAGAGAAAAAATTCTTAAAGGAGTTAATGTTTTAGCTAAAGCAGTAAGCTCTACTTTAGGTCCTAATGGTAGGAATGTTATTATTAAAAAACAGGGAGATGTACCTTTTTCAACAAAAGATGGAGTGTCTGTAGCGAAGGAAATAGAACTTGATGATAAAATAGAAAATGCTGGAGCTGAAATGGTTAAACAAGCTGCCTCAAAAACCAACAGCACTGCAGGTGATGGTACAACCACAGCTACTTTGTTAGCTAAAGAGATAGTAAATGAGGGAGTTAAAACCTTAAATAAAAACACCCAAGTAAACTTTCTTAAAAGAGATATAAATAAAGCTGTAGAACAGGTAATAGATATGATAAGGAATAATATAGCCCAAGATATATCTAATGAAGAGCAATTACAACACATAGCCACTATTTCTTCAAATAATGACCCTGATGTAGGGAATTTAGTAGCCCAGGCTTTCCAAAAAGTAGGTACTGAAGGTGTAGTTCATGTTGAAGAATCCAAAACAGGAGAAACATATTTAGAGACTGTGGAAGGGATTCAATTTGAAAGGGGATATAAATCTCCTTATTTTGTAACCAATAATAATAATATGACTGCTGTTTTAAATAACCCTTATATTATAATTGCGGATCAAAAATTTACTAAAGTAAAATCATTATTGGCTTTATTAGAAAAAATATCTTCCCAAGGTAGGCCCCTGTTAATTATTGCAGAAGATATTGAAGGAGAGGCATTAGCCACATTAATTGTAAACAAAATGAGAGGAATAATGGATGTTGTAGCGGTTAAAGCCCCTGAATTTGGAGATAGAAGAACTTTAATTTTAGAAGATATAGCAACTCTTACAGGTGGGAAGGTTTTCAATTCTAAAAAGGGTATGAAATTAGAGAGCTTTAGTTTTGATTGGCTAGGAGAAGCTAGGACAGTTACAGTATCCAAAGAGAATACTACTATTGTTGATGGTAAAGGAGAAACCCAAAACATTGAAAATAGAATTGGAGAACTTCAAGATCAAATACATAATTCCTCTAGTGCATTTGAGACTGAAAAGTTACAAGATAGATTATCTCAATTCACAGGGGGTGTAGTAATAATCCATGTGGGAGGAAATTCGGAAATAGAATTAAAAGAGAAAAAGGACCGTGTTGATGATGCTTTACATGCCACTAGAGCAGCCCTTGAAGAAGGTGTAGTCCCTGGAGGTGGTGTTGCCCTACTACACGCAAGAGAAATTTTAAGGAAAAACAAAGATGAAGGGTCTCAAATAGTATTTAATGCATGTGGTAAATGTTTTGAACAAATACTATTAAACGCTGGGTATAAACAGGATGATATTTATTACATAGCTACCCACCAGTTAGTTAAATCTCGTAGTAAAGATTACTGGAAAGGTTATAATATTCAAACTGGTAAAGTAGAAAATATGAATGAGGCTGGTATTATAGACCCATTCAAAGTTACAAGAACCGCAATTGAAAATGCTTCATCTATAGCAAGCACCATATTACTTACAGAATGTATAGTAGTAGATGATAAAGAAGAAGAAGAAAAAAATTCAAACCCAATGATGGGGATGATGTAAATTAATAATAAATAATAAATTAAACTATGGGAAGTACAAAAGAACAACTATTTGAACAAATTAATGAGAATTTTGATAACTTTGTAGTGGCACATCAGGGCACCACAAAGAAATCTCAACGAGAGGCTAGAAAAGCCCTAGGTGAGGTTAAAAAGTTAGTAACAGCTTATAGAAAAGCATCTATAAACGAAAGTAAATAAATTTAAATTAATTTAAAAACTTTAATAGGGTAGCCTTGGTTACCCTATTATTTTTTATTATATTCATAATATGAAAGAACACAG
>P_1C_Liq_1_UnCtyDRAFT_1000127_pt1 | contig 17461 bp, 15 predicted proteins | sample Pon1CUnioCityCA_2_FD_10230 | JGI IMG/M metagenome (IMG submission 10230) | reverse complement strand
TCCGCCCCGAGCGAAGCGCACCATTCCGGGAGCAGGCCGTAAAACCCGCCGTTGGAGAAGACCACGACTACCGTCTGCCGTGAATCCCGAGCCTTCCCCACCGCCGCCCGGAAACGGGCAGTGAGCCCCCCGGGCGTATCCACCGCGGCCGCATCCACCCCCGCCGCCGCCAACGACCCGAGGAGCGCGCCCCGATCGAGACGCTCCTCCGGGGGAAGCCGCTCCTCCCGGTGCAGGGGTGCGAGGGTGACCGCCTCCGCCTCCGCGAGGACCGCGGCCAGCTCCGCCTGAAAACGGCAGGTGAGACGCTCCTCCCGGGGAAGCCGCTCCTCCCGGTGCAGGGGTGCGAGGGTGACCGCCTCCGCCTCCGCGAGGACCGCGGCCAGCTCCGCCTGAAAACGGCAGGTGACCAGCGTATTGCTCCGAGGCTCGACAAAGGCATGAACCGATCGACCCGGAAACCTTTCCCGCAGGGAGCGCAGGGTCTCCCGGAAGGCCGAGGGATGGTGACCGAAGTCCTCCACGAGAACCACCGATCCGGCGTCCACCCGTACTTCCTGGCGCCGACGCAGTCCGCGGTATCCGCGCAGGTCGAGAACCGTGCCCGCGGGCAGGGAATCCGGCAGGAGCGCCCGGCAGCCGAGGACGGCAAGGGCGAGATTCCGGGCGTTCGCCTCTCCCCAGAGAGCCGCTTTGACCCGGAGGGCCTCCCCGCCGCCCACGGCCGACCCCGGGGAGAGCACGATTTCCTGCCCGTAAGAGAGAGGCTCCCGCTGGAGGATCCAATCGTTTCCCTCCCCGCAGCCCACCGTGACGGTCGACGCCCACGGCACCTCGAGCAGGGAGCGCAGCTCGGGATCGTCCCCGTTAGCGAGCAGGATGCCTCCCGGAGGAACCACCGCGAGACCCTGACGGAAGGCCCGCCGGACCTCCTCGAGGTCGCGGTAGAGGTCAGCGTGGTCGAACTCGAGGTGGGTCAAGGCAAGAACCGTAGGACGGTAGTGCACGAACTTGGGCCGCTTGTCGAAAAACGCGCAGTCGTACTCGTCCCCCTCCACCACGCAGGGGACAGCCTCCCCCGCGGGGAGGACGAGAGCCGGGGAACCGTCCGCGAGGGCACCTCCGACGAGGTGACCCGCGCCCTCCACGCCCAGCTGTGCGAGGAGATAAGCCGCCGCCCCCGTGGTCGTCGACTTGCCGTGCGTCCCCGCGATCACCAAATTGTCACTTGCCGCCAGCATCCAGCGGCCGAGAAAGGCGGGCAGGGAAACAAAGGCAATCCGGGGCCGGGCAAGGAGCCACTCCACCTCCGGGCACCCCCGGGAGAGGGCATTGCCCACCACGAAGAGGGCGTCCTCCCAGTCCGCGAGCACCCCGAGCTCTCCCGCCGGGTGCACCGGAATCCCCTCCCCCGCGAGGAGATCCGACATGGGCGGATAGACGCCCCGGTCGGACCCGGCGACCACCACTCCACGCCGAGCCAACCCGAGGGCGAGATTGCCCATGGCAGTGCCCCCAATGCCGAGGAGGAAGACCCGGGGTGGCAGGTTCACCCGCGTTTTTTCTCCGGCCGCGGTCCGGGGGTCAAGCGGGCGAGCCGCCGCCCCTGGCCTCCCCCCCTCAGAGCTGCAGGAACCAAGTGAGCACGAACGGAGCCACCCCGAGGATCAGGGTGAGCACGGAAAGGCCGACGAGGGCGGTCCGATCGAGACCGGTCAGGCTGCGCGGCTCGGGCAGCGCGGGCGTGGCCGAGCCGGCTCCCTCCGCGCTCCGCCAGACGCGGAACACCGCCTCGCGCACCCATCCGAAATAATAATAGATCGAGAGGACCACCCCGACCACCGAGAAGGCCAGCAAGGTGTACAGGCCCGCTTGGAACGCGGCGATGAAGAGGACCAGCTTGCCGATGAAGCCACCCAGCGGGGGGATCCCCGCCAGACTGGCCAAGCCCACGGTGAGGGCCGCCGCGAGGAGGGGCTGCCGCTTGGCGAGGTCCTCGTAGTGGTCGAGTTCCTGGTCGGCATCCTGGCCCTCGGAGAGCAGGGCCATTACCCCGAACACGCCGAAGGAGGCGAGGAGGTAGGTGAAAAGGTAAAAGACGATCGCCCCGACCGCCCAATCCACGGTCATCGCCGCGACCACTCCCATGAGGAGATAGCCGGCGTGGGCAATGCCCGACAGGCCCATGATCCGCTTCACATTCCGCTGCGGCAGGGCCGTCAGGTTCCCGTAGAGAATCGTGAGGACGGCAACGGTCGAGATCAACGGGATCGTCCAACCGGAGAGAGCCGCGAAGGGCCCGGTCACGAGCGTGAGCAGCACGATGATCCCCGCCGCCTTCGAGGAGACCGCGAGGAAGGCGGAGACCGGCGTGGGAGCACCCTGGTAGACATCCGGAATCCAGATCTGGAAGGGGACCGCGCCGACCTTGAAGGCAATCCCGGACAGGACGAGGAGACTGCCCGCCAGCACGAGGGTATTGTCGGGATGCGCGGCGATGAATTGGGCCAGCGAGGGGAAGTGCAGCGGGTCACTCACCGCCCCCGCGAGGTCCGGGCTCCCCGCCACCCCGTAGAGAAGGACAATCCCGAAGAGGAGCAGCCCGGAACTGAGGGCCCCCATGATGAGATACTTGAGGCCCGCCTCGAGGGAGTAGCCACTCGTGCGGGCATAGGCGACGAGGACATAGAATCCCACCGTGACGGTCTCCAACGCCACGAAAAGCAGGACGAACTGGTTGCTCTGCACGAGAAGCATGAGCGCCGCCGTGACGAGCAGGGTGATCGCGAAGAACTCCGTGCGGGCGAGGTTCCGCGCCCGGAGGAAACGCGTGCCGAGGTAGCTGACGAGCAGGGACCCGAAGAGGAAAAACAGCCGCATCGTCTCCGTCAGCGGAGTCTGCACGAGGAGTCCGCCGAAGAGTTCCTCCCGCCCACTGGGGAATCCCCCGAAGTAACTGAGGCCCATGAGGACGAGGAGCAGGACCTGCCCCCACAAAGCCACGCGGAAAAGGAGGAGCAGGTCCTGCCTCCGGAAGACCATCTCGAAGACGAGGAGGAGGAGACAAAGGGCCACCAGGTAGATTTCCGGGAGCAGGTTGCCCCAGAGGTTGGAGGCCGCGATCTTTTGAAAAGCTTCCAGGTTCATCGTACTGCACTCCCTTCCTGGGCGGCCGGCGCGGTGGCGGCCAGGCGGGAGGACTCGGTGGCATCGTGGGGAAGGATCGTCTCGGAGGCCTCGGCGGCCGCGGGCTGGAGGCCGGGAAGGTCGGCGTCGAGCGGACCGGTCACCACGGCGGGGAAAAAGCCCACCACGAGGAGACCGGCCAGCAGGATGCAGGCGGGCACCCGCTCACGCACCTGGAGGTCCTGCACCTGGTTTTCCTCCCAATGCTCCTTGAGGGCATCGGAGGGCTCGGCCATGAAGATCCGGGAGAAAGCCCGCAGCCCGTAGATCGCGGAGATGATGATCCCGAGGGCCGCGGGGATCAGCGCCCATGCGTAGGTCTCCCAGAGGGAAATGAAAATGGTGAATTCCCCCCAGAAGTTCGCGAAACCCGGCAGGCCCACACTGGCAAAGGTAGCGGCCGCAAAGAAGGCGGCGAGGATCGGGGCCTTCCCGATGAGGCCGCCCATCTCCTGCATATCGTAGGTCTGGGTGCGGTGGTACACCGCGGTGGAGAGCATGAAGAGCAGCGCCACGGAGAGCCCGTGCCCGAAGAGGAGGAGCACCGCGCCCCCCACCCCGACGGTGCTGAAGGCGAGCAGGCCGAGAAAGGCGTAGCCCATGTGCATGACCGAACTGTAGCCGATCATCTGCTTGAGATCCCGCTGGGCCATGGTGACAAAGCCGAGCAGGACGACATTGCCCAAAGCCAGCCAGACGAGGAGCCCCTGCCAGTTCCCGGCTCCCTCCGGAAGCAGCGGATAGGCGATCTGGATGAGCCCGTAGAGGCCAAACTTCTTGAGCACGCCGGCGTGCAGCATGGCCGTCGCCGTGGGTGCGGCCGCGTAGCCTCGCGGCGCCCAGCTGTGGAAGGGAAACAGCGAGACGAGGATGCCGAAGCCGAAGAGGAGGAGGGCGAACGCGTTGCTCGCCACCGTTTCGCCGAGGGGCTGGGCCGCCAGCGCGTCGCGCAGAGCCGGCAGGCTGAAGCTTTCCGCTCCGGACTGGACGTAGAGGAGGAGGAGACCGAGCAGGGAGAGGAGAGCCCCGAGGGTGAGATAGATCGTCATCTCGATGGCCGCCGACCGGCGCCCAAACCCACCCCAGATCCCGATCATGACAAAGGTCGGCACGAGGGCGAACTCGTGGAAGAAGTAGAAAAAGAAGATGTCGACGGAGGAGAAGGTGCCCATGAGGCCCGCCTGCATGACCAGCAGGAGGGCGATGTAGAGCCGCAGGCGGGGAGCATTCGACTGGAGGGCGTGCAACCCGGCGGCAAATCCGACGATCCCGGCGAGCAGGAAGAGGGGCAGGGAGATCCCGTTCAGGCCGAGGCGCAGCTCGATGCCGAGGGAGGAGAGCCCGGTATCGATGGCCGTGAGGAAGCGGTAGCCATCCTCCACCGGGGCCGATCCAAAGCGGAGGGCGAGGAAGAGGGCAACCGCGAGGGGCACGGCGAAGCCGAGGACCCCGAGCGCGCGCACCGCACCCTCCCCGGTCCGTTCGGGGAGAAAGAGCAGGAGGATCCCCAGTCCAAAGGGCAGGAAGATCGCGAGGTAGAGGAAGAAGGCGTCCATGGTACTCGGGGAGGGGCCTCAGGTGGCGGCAAAGATCCAAAAGAAGACGATACCGATCAGGAACCAGTAGACATAGCTGTGGACGCTGCCCACCTGCAGGCTCCGCAGGAGNGTTCCCGTGAGACCGGCCACCCCGGCGGCACCCCGCACGAGGAGACCGGCGATGAGGAAGATGTCGAGAAAGCCAAGAATGTCGGCGAAGCGCTGCTGCACCTTGGCCACATACCAGTCATAGAGGTCGTCGAACCAGCCATGGCGCTCGACCGCCTGGAAGACCGCGGGGTGGTTGACCTCGAGGCGGTCCGCCGAGGGGCCCCGGCCGTAGTAGAAGAAGGTGAACGCGAACCCGGCCAGGACGCAGGCAAGGTTCAACCACTCCACCCAACCGGCACCGGAGGCCTCGTAGACCGCGTGGGCGGCCTTCCAGCCATCATTGCCGAAGCCCTGCACCATGAATTCGACGGCATGGGTGGGCAGGAGGGAGGTCATCGCCCCACCCAGCCAGCTGCCGTCGAGCCCCGGCTGCACGAACCAGCCGGCCCCGAGGGAAAGCACCCAGCCGAGCACGATGAGGGGGAGGGTCATCCAGACACTGCTCTCCCGGGCCTTTGCCGCCTTCTCGCTGTTCGGCTTGCCGAGGAAAACGACGAAGAACATCCGGCCCATGTAGAGGGCCGTGAAGAGGGCCCCGAGGACGGTGAGGATGTAGGCACCGAGGTATTCGCCGCCGGAACCGTTCGCGAAGAGACCCCACGCCGAAGCGATGATGGTATCCTTGCTGTAGTACCCCGCGGTGAAGGGGACGGCCGAGATGGAGAGGCTGGCAATGAGGAAGGCGATGCCAGTGATCGGCATCCGCCGGAGGAGGCCCCCCATCTTGAACATGTTCTGCTCGTGGTGGCAGGCGTGGATCACGGAGCCGGAGCAGAGAAAGAGGGTCGCCTTGAAGCAGGCGTGCATCGCCATGTGCATGATGGCGAGCCCCGGAAAGCCGAGCCCGATGGCCGTCGCCATGTAGCCGAGGTGGGCGAGCGTGGAGTAGGCGAGGCTCTTCTTGATGTCATCCTGCCCCAGCGCCAGATTCCCGCGAAGGTCGTCATGATCGCCCCCGACCAGAGGATCCAGTCGAGGGTGAAGGGGGAGAGGATCCCGAAGATTCGGACCATGAAGTAAATCCCCGCCGCCACCATGGTCGCCGCGTGGATGAGCGCGGACACGGGGGTCGGGCCCGCCATGGCGTCGGTCAGCCAAACCTGCAGGGGCAACTGGGCACTCTTTCCCACGAAACCGCACATGAGAAGGAGCCCGATCCCGGTGACCACGTCCTTCTCCCCACTCGCCACGAGCGCGGACATCTCGGAGATATTGGCCGTCCCAAAGTAATGGTAGGCCCAGACAATCCCGATGAGGAAGCCGAAGTCCCCGACCCGGTTGACCACGAACGCCTTCTTCGACGCTGCGGAGGCGAAGTCCTTGTCCCAGTAGTGGGCGATCAGCATGTAGGAGCTGAAGCCGACCAGCTCCCAGAAGATGAAGAGCATGAAGAGGTTGTCCGCGAGGACGATCCCCAGCATGGAGAACATGAAGATGGACAGACCGGCGAAGAATCGGCCCTGGGCCGGGTCGTCATCCATGTAGCCGATGCTGAACAGGTGGATGAAGAAGCCGATGAAACCGACCACCGCGAGCATCGTGGCGGCCTCCGCGTTGAAGAGGAAGCCCATCTCGATCCGGAAGTCCCCGAGGACCAGCCAGGGGATCGAGGCGGTCAGGGACCCGCTCCCCGACCACGCGAAGATGAGCACGAACGCCAGCACCATGATGATGCCGGCGGCGACCACCGATACCCATTCCGCTGCCTTGCCGGAACGGCGGAAGAAAAGGGTGATGACCGCGGCGGAGGCCAGCGGGACGAGCAGGAGGACGGTGGCGAGGGTGCTGAGGCCTTCCATGGGATCAGTGACGCAGACTGTTGAGCTGTTCCACCATGACCGTCTGCCGTTTCCGGAACAGCGCCACGATGATGGCCAGGCCCACGGCGATCTCCGCGGCCGCCACGGTAATGATGAAGAAGACGAAGAGGTTCCCGTCCATGATCCCGTTGAAGCGGGAGAAGGCCACCAGGGCGAGAATGGCGGCGTTCAGCATCAGCTCCAGCGACATGAAGATCACGAGGGTGTTCCGGCGGAGAAGCACTCCGAAAAACCCGATCGCGAAGAGCAAACCGGAGACGAGCAGGAAGGCGTTCAGGGAGAGCATGGGGAAGGAGTCAGGAGTCGGCGCCGGCGGATTCGGCGCCCTCTTCAGCCGCCCGTTTCTTGCTCAGCACGATCACCCCGATCATCGCGATGAGCAGGAGGATCCCGGTGAGCTGGAAGGGGAGCATGTACTTGGTGAAGAGTCCGTACCCGTACGCCTTGACCTTCTGGGCGAGGCCGAGGGGCTCGTCGGCGGCCGGGTAGTCCGGCACGGCCGGGAGCGCGCTGAGGAGCTGGCCGGACAGGCCGTCCCCGGCGAGCACGGCGATCAACCCGAGCACGAGGAGGAGCAAGCTCACCCCGGCGGCCGCCGCGGTCACGGTGTTCGGTCGCAGCTTCTCCACCTCACGCACATCGAGGAGCATGATGATGAAGAGGAAGAGCACCATGATCGCCCCCGCGTAGACGAGGATCTGCAGGACGGCCAGGAAGAAGGCCTCCAACAGCACGAAGAGGCAGGCCATCCCGATGAAGGAGAGAATGAGAAAGACCGCACCCGCCACCGGATTCGGGGTCACCACCATGAGGAAGGCGGGAACCACCGTGAGAAGAGCGAAGAGAATGAAGAAGATGTCCACCGGATCCCAACCTGCAGTTTCCCTCCTGAGAGAGAAGGCAAAAATTGGCGCCCGCGGGAAGGAGCCCGCTCAGGAGTGGGCGTAGCCGCGCGCTTTCGCCGCGTCCTCCGCGGCCCGCTTCTTGTCCCACTTATAGTGGTGGTCCGGAAGGGTTCCCCCCAGCTCGTAGAGCTTTTCCTTGTTGTTGACCATCTCTTCCCGGGAATAGCCGGTCATCGAGTAGACGTCCTGCAGGAAGATGGCCTCTTCCGGGCAGACCTCCTCGCAAAGGCCGCAATAAATGCACCGGAGCATGTCAATCTCGAACTCTTTCGGCGCCTTTTCCACGTGGGCGGTCTCCGCCTCCGGGTCGATCTCGCCGGGAGTGATCCGGATCGCCTTGGGCGGGCAGACGAACTCGCAGAGCTGGCAGGAGACACACTTTTCCCGGCCGTGCGGATCGTGCACGAGGGTCGGTACCCCGCGGTAGCCCTCCGGGAGGGTCGGGCGAACCTCCGGATACTGGAGGGTCACCTTCTTCCGAAACATATGGGAGACGGTCGTCTTGAGGCCCGACACGATCTGGGGGAGGTTGGACCGCTCCGCCAGGCTGAGGGGCTTTCGCTCGAGTACCTTGGTTTCTGCCATGGGTCGTGGGGGGGACGGTGGTGGGAGGGGAGTGGAGAGAAGGTGCTACCAGAGGTCGTGAATCGCGACCGCGGCAGCATTCACGATGAGGTTGGCGATGGCGAGAGGCAAGAGAACCGTCCAACCGAGTTTCATCACCTGGTCGAAGCGGTAGCGCGGCAGGGTCCAGCGGATCAGCACAAAGAAGGTGATCATGCCCACGACCTTGACGAGGAACCAGAGCACGGAGAGGACCGAACCGATCCAGCCCGCCGGCCAAGGATTCGCGAGGAAGGGCAGGAAGTTCCAGCCACCGAGGAAGAGGAGGACGAAGAGGGCCGAGCCCACGGCCATGGCCCCGTACTCTCCGACGAAGAAGAGGCCGAACTTGAAGGAGCTGTATGGAATCCGCCCACGAGATCGGTCTCGGACTCCGCCATGTCGAAGGGAAGCCGATTGGTCTCCGCGAAGATCCCGACAAGGAAGAGGAAGGCGCTCAGCGGGCAGGTAACGAGGAACCACATCGTGTTCTGGGCCTCCACCACGCTACTCAGGCTCAGCCCGGCGTCGGATCCTGGGGCGTTCATCCAGAGAAAAACCGGGAAAATGGAGAGCCCGAGCGACAGCTCGTAGGAAATCATCTGGGCCGAGCTGCGGATTCCCCCAAGGAAGGAATATTTACTGTTCGAGCCCCACCCTGCGAGCACGACCCCGTACACCGAGAGGGAACCGATCGCGAGGACGAAGATCACCCCGAGATCCATCGGGGCCAGCACCAGCGGAATCATCTCTCCGGTCAGCGGGCTGGTGTACTGACCGAAAGGGATCACCGCGATGACCGCGAGGGACGGGACGAAGGCGATGAGGGGGGCCGCCCAGAAGAAGGGGCGATTCACATAGGGAGGGGTGAAGTCCTCCTTGAAGAGGAACTTGAGCCCGTCCGCCGGGAGCTGGATGATCCCGAGCCGGGTAAGAAGCGGCCCGATCACGGGAATCGGCCGGATGAAGGGGGTCGTCGTTCGGTTCGGGCCGATCCGGCCGTGCTGGTAGGCGGAAACCTTCCGCTCGATGAGAACCGAGTAGCCGGCAATCGTGAGGACGACGACCAGCATGATGGCCGCGTAGAGAATCTTCAGGAGGAGCGGGACAAGTTCCATGGCTTCAGCGGGTGACCTCGGTCAGGAGGCCGTCGTCGCGGCGGGAAGGGAGGCAAGGAAGGAGTCGGCCTCGTACTTGAGGGATTGGCGCTCCGGGAAGGGATGCCGCGCGTGCTCTCCAGGGTCGAGGGCCACCCCCTCCGATGGGAGGGTGCGGAAGCGCAGGCCGGCAAAAGGTCCCGGCTCGGCGGACAGCTCCTTCCAGGCATGGTCGGGCTGCACGGAGGCCACCGGGCCATCCTCGAGGAGGGAGTTCAGCGAAGCCAGTTGCTGCAGGTCGGTGAGGAGGCCGGCCGGACCCGGCACCACCGCCCGGAACTTCTGCAGCCGGAATTGCTGGTTGATGAAGGTGCCGGAGCGCTCGAACACGGTGAGGGAGGGCAGGGCGATGAAAGCGTGCTCGTCGGCCGGCGAGGCGTGGGTCGCCATCCGGACCCAGGCAACCTTGCGGACCTGCTCTACGGTGAGTCCGCAGGCGAGCGGGTCCTCGTGGATGCAGAGGACGGTGTCGATCTCCCCGCGGTCGATCGCCGCGCCCAGCTCTCGGAGGTCCGGCTTGGGCAGTTCGTCAAGGAGGCCGGTGAGGAGGGCACCCCGCGTGTTCGGGGTGCGGTCCGCGCTCAGCAGGAGACCATCCTCCTCGCCCCAATGGCGGACCGCATAGCGCTGGGCCCCGGTCCGATCGGCGATCCGCCGGAGGAAATACTGCTCCTCCACTGAGGAGTGGGTCGAGGCGACCACCGCCACCCGCTCGGAGGGCCGGAGGAGGCGCTCGGTCTCGCGAAGCGCCTGTACGGGGGTGGCCTCGATCCCCCGGACGAAGGGGGTCGTCAAACGGTCCTCGGCCTCCACCTGCTTGTAGAGGTCGCGGCCGCTGTCCGTCATCCAGGTATCGTTCACCGCGTCGTTCTGCCGCGGGGTGATCCGGTAGATCTTGCCCTCCCGCGCCCAGACCTGGGTGTTCGCGCCCACGCTGCTCTCCGTACAGATGCTGTCGACGGGCTTGAGGAACCACACCCGCATCTGGAACCGGAAATCCCGGCTGGTGAGCGCGCCCACCGGGCAAATGTCGACCGTGTTCAGGGAGTAATTACTGTCCAACTCCCGCCCCGGGTAGCAGGTGAGCGTGCTGTAGCTGCCGTGGTCGATGAACCCGAGCACGTCGTCCCCGGGGATCTCCTGCATGAAGCGGACGCAGCGCGAGCAGAGGATGCAGCGCTCGTCGTCGAGGATCACCCGGGGGCCGAGCACAGTGCGCTTGGGCTTGGGGTTCTTTTCCTCGATAAAGCGGGAATAACCCCGCCCGTACTCCGTGGCGTACTCCTGCAGCTTGCACTCGCCGGCCTGGTCGCAGATCGGGCAGTCGAGCGGATGGTTGACGAGGAGGAATTCCATGACCCCGTGCCGGCAGTCCCGGACGAGGTCGGAATCCGTGCGCATGCGGATGCCCTCCGCCACCGGTTGGTTGCAGGCGATCCCGGGCTTCCCACCCCACCCGATCTTCGGGCTGCCGTCCTCCTCCAGGATCGGCTCTCCGGTCGCCCGGTCCTTCATGGGCCAGCCGAGCTCGACGAGGCACATCCGGCAATTGCCGACCACGGAGAGCTTCTGGTGGTAGCAGTAGTGCGGGATCTCCTTCCCCACGTGCTCCGCGGCTTCGATCATGGTGATTCCCTTGGGAACCACCACGGGTTCGTCGTCGATGTAAACAGTGACGGTGTCGCTTCCGTTGGTCTCGGCCATGGTCTCCTCTCAGTCCTCGGGTCGGCCGGGGTTCAGGCGACCGCTGCCGTGGTTTCCTGCTCACGGGCCGCCCGTTCCCGGGCCTGGCGGCGGGCGTAATCGATGAACTCGTCCCGGAAGCGCAGGATGAAGCCCTGCACGGGCCAGGCCACCGCCTCCCCGTGCGCGCAAATGGTCCGCCCTTCCACCTGGTCGGCGATCGACTTGAGCAAGTCGGCGTCCTCCTCGCGGGCCTCCCCCGCAATCATGCGGTGGGTGATCTTTTTCAGCCAAAGGGAGCCTTCCCGGCAGGGAGTGCACTGGCCGCAACTCTCGTGGGCGTAGAAGGCGTTCAGGTTGGCCAGGGCCATCACGACGTCTGTGGTGTCGTCCATCACCATGACGGCGGCGGAACCGCTGGACGAGCCAAAGTAATTGCAGCCGTCGCAGTCGAGGGGGATGTCCTCCACGCCCCAGTCGACCTCCGTACCGTCCTGCAGCTTGCCCCGGTAGCGCTGGTCGTACTTGATCACCTTGGTGGAGGAGCCTCCCGGGATGAAGCCGAGGAGCGAGCGTCCCTCCCGGAGACCGCCCCCCATATCGTAGATGAGATCCCCGAAGGTGTAGGCCCCACCTTCCACCTCGAAGTAGCCGGGGTTGTTGACGTGGCCGGAGAGCGACCAGATCCGGGTCCCCGTGCAGTTCGGCACCCCAATCTTGGCATATTCCTTCCCGCCCAGCTCCACCGCGTGCTTCACTTGGCAGAGGGTCTCCACGTTGTTGACGATGGTCGGGCACATGTAGAGACCCTTCGCCGCGGGGAAGAAGGGGGGCTTGAGGCGGGGGTAGGGCCGCTTGCCCTCGAGGGATTCAATCAGCCCGGTCTCCTCGCCACAAATGTAGGACCCCGCCCCACGGTGTACGATCAGGTCGCAGCTGTACCCGGAGCCGAGGATGTTCTCGCCCACGAGGTTGTTCGCCCGCGCCTTCTCGATGGCCTCCTCGAGGATCCGGGCGCCCCCGAACATTTCCCCGCGGATGTAAATGAAGGCGAGCTTCGTCCCGGTGGCGTAGGCCGAGATCATCATTCCCTCAATCAACTGGTGAGGGTCCTTGTGGATGAGCTGGCGGTCCTTGAAAGTGCCGGGCTCGGACTCATCGGCGTTGCAGATCAGGTAGACGGGCTTGTCACTGTTCGGGTCGAGGAAGCCCCACTTCCGGCCCGCCGGAAAGAGAGCCCCTCCCCGGCCGCGGATGTTGGCGTCGAGCACCTCCTTTTTGATCTCCGCGGGCTCGCGCCGGATCGCCGCCTCGAGGGTCTTGTACCCTCCCCGCGCTGTATAGTCCTCGTAGGAGCCGGTGTACCCGGGCTCGTCGGCATGGCTCAGCAAAAGTCGTCGTTCTTTCGGATGGGGCATCGTTTTTCCTTTCAGCTTCCCGATTTCGTTTCCGACCGGATCATCTGGATGAGTTCCTCCGTCCGATCCTCGTCGACGTTGTGGTACAGTTCCTCGTCGATCTGCACTACGGGTGCCGTATGGCAGCTGGCGATGCACTCGACGTACTCCACGGTAACCGCGCCGTCCGGCGAGACTTCGTCGAGCTCGCAATCAAAGGCTTCCCGGAAGCGGTCACAGACCCGGTAGGCCCCGTTCAGGGCACAGGAGAGGGTGCGACAGACCTTCACGTGCCGCTTGCCGGTTGGTTCCCGCAGCAGCATCGGATAGAAGGTGACGAGCTCGTAGATGTTGATGGGCTCCAGCTCGAGCCGGGCGGACACCCACTCAATCGCTTCGTTGGAGAGATAGCCCTTCTCGCCTTGAACGATGTAGAGTACGGGCAGGGCCGCGCTGCGAATTTCCGGGTAGCGGGGCACGACCCGATCGATCTCCGCCCGGGCTTCCTCGCTCAGTTCAAAGGTGTCCGTCGCATTCGTTTCCATGACTGTCCTTCCGCAATGCCCCCGCCTTCAGCGGTCGCATTCACCCAACACGAAATCGAGGCTCCCGAGAATCACGGTGATGTCGGTGAGCATGTGCCCAGGCACGATTTTCGGGAGCACGCTCAGGCTGGAGAAGCTGGGGCCGCGGATCTTCAGCCGGTAGGGCACTCCCCCACCCTTCGACACCACGAAGAAGCCGAGCGCCCCTTTCGGATTTTCCGCCTCGAAGTAGACTTCGCCAGCGGGCATGCGCGGCCCCTCCGTCACGAGCATGAAATTCTGGATGAGCTCCTCCATGCTGGTCACGATCTTGTCCTTGCGGGGCGCGAAGATCTCCTTCGCGTCCTCCGCGTACCAAGGGCCGTCTGGAAAATCGGCAATCACCTGCCGGAGAATCCGTACGCTCTGCCGGAGCTCCTCCACCCGCACGAGATAGCGGTCGTAGCAATCCCCGCGGGTACCAATCGGCACGTCGAAATCCACCCGGTCGTAGCCGAGGTAGGGGCGATCCTTCCGCAGGTCGAAGTCCACCCCACAGGCCCGCAGGTTGGCCCCGGTCAGCCCGTAGGCGAGGGCGTCCTCCTTCGTGATCACCCCGACCCCCTCGGTGCGATCGAGGAAGATGCGGTTGCGGGTGAGCAGGCGCTGGGTCTCCTCGAGGATTGGCAGGAACTGGTCGAGAAAGGCGGAAACACGATCGAGCCAGCCCTCGGGAATGTCCCGGGCGACCCCCCCAATCCGGGTGTAGGAGGTCGTGAAGCGGGCGCCGGTCAACTCCTCGAAAAGAGTGTAGAGCTTTTCCCGCTCGGTGAAGGTGTACATGAAGGCGGTCCAGGCGCCCGCGTCCATCCCGTAGACGCCCATGCCGAGAAGGTGGGAGGAGATACGGGCCAGTTCGGAAATGATCAGGCGAATCGCCTCGCAACGCGGGGGAACCTCGAGGCCGGCGAGCTGCTCCACCGCCATCGCGTAGGTCACGTTGTTGGCCAGGGGGGAGAGGTAGTCGAGGCGGTCCGTGTAGGGAACGAACTGGTTGTAGGTCATGTTCTCCGCGATCTTCTCGTCCCCGCGATGCAGGTAACCGATCACGGGCTCGCACTTGGTCACCGTGTCCCCGTCCAGCTGCATGAGGAGTCGGAGAACGCCGTGCGTCGTCGGGTGTGAGGGACCGACATTCAGGCCCATCTCCTCTCCAGCGCCGTCATTGGCCTCCGCCCGCCGCTCGGCCAGCTCCCCCGCGCGGGCCCCCATGTCCCCTACCGAAATTTCCTTGGTCTCCGCCATGTCAGTCCTCGATCCGTGGTTTGTCGCCCGACCGGTCCTCGAGGGTCTCCGGCTGCTCGGGGCCCTCCAGTGCGTCAAAATCCTCGGGGCGGTGGTGGTGCTCGGTCCAACTTTCGTCCCGGCCGCGCGGCTCCGAAGCGCTCATCGGCTGGCCCGATTGGGCAACAAAGGGTCCCCCCATCATCGGGGCCGGCAGCACCTTCGCCTCGGTCGCCTCCCCCACCTCGGAATCGGGCAATTCGGTCTCGATTCCGGCCAAGGGGAACTCCTTGCGCAGGGGGAAGTAGGGGTAGCCGTCCCACATGAGGATCCGCCGCAGGTCCGGGTGGTCCGTGAACCGGATCCCGAACATGTCGTAGGTCTCCCGCTCGTGCCACTCGGCCGCCGCGAACAGCGACACCACCGACGGCACCTCGGGCTCGTCGTCGTCCAGGCAGTCCACGGAGACCCGGGCATACTGGGCGGTCTTCGGGTTGAGCAGGTGGTAGAAGACGGTGAAACGGGGCGATTCCTCATCCCAGTCGACCGCGGTCACGTCCATCAACATGAGATAGCCGTATTCATCCCGCAGGGTTTTCAGGAGCGGCCGGATGAATTCCGCGCGGCACCGGGTGGCGGGATGATCCGTGGTCGGCCGGGGCTCAAGACCCTCAAAACGCGGCCCGAGTGAATCCAGCAGCTCGCCGGTCCCCGTCGCGGGACCGGAATCAACTCCTTCTCCAGCGCTCATGCCCGCAGCTTCATCTGTTCCTCGCGACCTCCCAGGAGTTCCCGCGAGGAGTGCTCGGTGCGGATCTTCTCCTGCAGGCGCATCATCCCGTCGAGGAGCGCTTCCGGGCGCGGCGGGCAGCCGCTGATGTAGACATCGACAGGTACGACGTGGTCCACGCCCTGCATGGTCGCGTAGGATCGGTACATTCCGCCGGTCGATGCGCACGCACCCATCGCGACCACCCACTTCGGCTCCGCCATTTGGTCATAAATGCGACGAACAGCCGGCGCCATCTTGTAGGTCACTGTCCCCGCCACGATCATGCAATCCGACTGCCGAGGAGAGAACCGCATCACCTCCATGCCGAAGCGCGCGATGTCGAAGCGCGAGGCCGAGGCTCCCATCAACTCGATGGCGCAACAGGCGAGGCCCATGGGCATCGGCCAGACCGAATGACTGCGCACCCAGTTGATGACGGCATCCGCTTTGGTGACGACGACATCACCCTCGACCTTGGAATTGTACCCCAATTCGGTCCCGTTTTGCTTCATAACTGTCCGGATTTTGAAAGGTGGAGGTGGTGAGTCCAAGGGGACCAGCGGCCCGCTTTGCTCGAGCGAAACCTTGGAACCATCCCGAAAGGACGCAAGCAAAAGGTCGTTTTTTTGGTCTCCCGCACCCCTTCCTTACGGCCGGAGGGTGGCCGCGTTGCAATCGGACCGCACCTCCCTATTCTTCCCTGTCTTGATGCCCGGTATTCCCTCATCGCCCTCGCCATGGCCGGTCCCGTCCGGCCCGCTCCACCCGCCGACCGGCCGTCCATGAGACCGGGCCCCTCTGCCATCCAGCTTCGCGGCGTCCGTCAGAACAACCTGCGCGATCTCGACCTTGAGATCCCCGTAGGGCGATGGACCGTGATCACCGGCCTGAGCGGTACCGGGAAGTCCTCCCTCGCCTTCGAGACCCTCCACGCCGAGGGCCAGCGCCGCTACGTGGAGACCTTCAGCGCCTACACGCGCCAGTTCCTCGAGATGATGGGACGGCCCGAGGTCGACACCGTCGACGGCATCCGCCCCTCCATCGCCATCGAGCAGAAGAACTCGGTGAAGACCTCCCGCTCGACCGTCGGGACGATGACCGAACTCTGCGACTTCTTCAAAGCGTGGTTCCCCACCGCTGCCCGCTTGGTGGATCCGGCCGACGGGCGGGAAATCCGTCGGGATTCCCCGGAGACCGTCTGGCAGGCCGCCCGCGGGGAAGCGGGGAAGGAAGCGGTGCTCGTTGCCTTTCCGGTCCGGTGCCCCGACAACCACGAACCCCGCGAGGTCATCGCGCCGCTCCTCCGGCAGGGCTACCTCCGCGCCGTTCGCGGGGAAACCGTCCTCCGCCTCGAGGACGGTGGGGCCGACGACCTTGCCCCGGGGGAGACGCTCTGGGTGCTCCAGGACCGCGTCCGCCCCCGCCCGGACCAGCGCAACCGCTTCCTCGAGGCCTGCACCGCCGCCTTCCGCCAGGGGAAGGGTACGCTCCGCCTCTTCCGTGGGGACGGCGGCTCCCTCCGCTCCTTCTCGGAAACCCTTGCCAGCCCCGTCACCGGCCGCCGTTTCCGCGACCCGGTGCCCTCCCTCTTCTCCTACAACTCCCCGCTCGGGGCCTGCCCGGCCTGCCGCGGTTTCGGGCGGCAGATCCGGATCGACCCGGAACTGGTCGTCCCCGACCCCTCCCTCTCCCTCGCCGAGGGGGCCGTGCGTCCCTTCCAGGGCAAGGTCTACTCCAACTGCCTCGAGGACCTCCACCAGCACGCCCCCCGCCTCCGCATCCGTATGGGCGTGCCCTGGTGCGAACTCTCCGAGCGGGAACAGCGCCTCGTCTGGGAGGGAGAGGCGGACTACGATACCGAGGACGACGACGCCTGGCGCTTCCAATGGTACGGGATCGACCGCTTCTTCGGGTGGCTCGAGCGCAACGTCTACAAGATGCACGTGCGCGTGTTCCTCTCCAAGTACCGCTCCTACGACACCTGCGCGGAGTGCGGCGGTGCCCGCTTCGGCGGGGAAACCCTCTGCTGGCGCTGGCACGGCCACACCCTCGCCGATCTCTACGAAATGGAGATCCACGAGCTGGCCCGCCTCCTCGCGTGGGAGTCGCCGCCCTCCCCCAGCGGGGGCCTCGACCCGGCACCCCCCGCAACCAACGGCAACGGATCCTCCAGCCATCCGGGGGCCGAAGTCCTCGCGGAGATCCAGCGTCGCCTCCGCTTTCTCGAGCAGGTCGGCCTCGGCTACCTCACCCTGAACCGGGCCACCCGCACCCTCTCCGGGGGAGAGACCGAGCGGGTCAGCCTGACCACCTGCCTCGGCACTTCCATGGTGGAGACGCTCTTCGTGCTGGACGAGCCCTCCGTCGGCCTGCACCCGCGGGACATCGACCAACTCATCGAGGTTCTCCGCGCGCTCACCG
>P_1C_Liq_1_UnCtyDRAFT_1000126_pt1 | contig 17594 bp, 16 predicted proteins | sample Pon1CUnioCityCA_2_FD_10230 | JGI IMG/M metagenome (IMG submission 10230) | reverse complement strand
ATATCGTAATGCGTTTCGGTGACATTCCTAAACCTTCCGGACTGGTAATTTTATCAATGCTCTCTAATACATTTTTGTAGTTTAAGAGCGGTTCTCCCATGCCCATGTAAACGATATTGCTAAGTCGTTGATCATATCGCGATTCCGATAGGCGCATTAAGTGAACGACTTGGTCGACGATTTCACCGGCAGAGAGGTTCTTCAGCAGTTTTAATTTACCCGTAGCACAAAATTTACACGCCAAACTACATCCGACTTGAGAAGATATGCAAGCTGTCATTCTGCTATCAGTAGGAATAAGAACACCTTCTACCACTTTCCCAACCCCTACGTTGAAAGCACACTTTATAGTGCGATCAGCACTCACTTGTTGTTCGTCCAGTGAAAGATGATCGATAAAGAACTCATTTTCCAGTTGATCGCGAAGCGGTTTGCTCAGATTAGTCATTTCTTCAAAAGAGAGTGCATTCTTCTGCCACAACCACTCGTATACCTGAGAGGCACGAAAGGACTTTTGCCCCATTGCTTCGAGTGCAGTTTTCAACTCCTTTTTCGACATTTTTCGAATATCTTTTCTATTCTCTCTCATAAGCTATGATGCAAATTTCGATTAATATTTTGAAAAGAAAAACTGTACTGCGGATTAAATATCCAAAAAGCACGTAAAATGTGACTTTTATCACCACATAGCTAAGTTGAACTTATTATCTTTGTGATATGGGTTGGAAAGAAAATCGATTATACAGTATTCTTAAGGGACGCTGCCCCGTTTGCCATGAAGGAAAAGTATTCACTTATAACCAGGTTTTTCATCCTGGGAAATTTGATAAAATGGAGGAGCGCTGCAGCGAGTGTGGTCACAAATATGAGATTGAAACAGGCTTTTTTTATGGAGCTATGTATGTTGCATATGCTTTAACAGTCGCGCTTTCGGTTGCTACTTTTATACTTACCTACCTCATCTATCCTCCAACACCTTATTGGGTGTATATCATTAATATTTTAGTGGTATTAATCGTTATGGCGCCAATCACTTTCCGCGGGGGCAGAATGGTTTGGATCAACTTATTTCATAGCTATGACCCGAAAGCCATCGAACGACACCAACAAGAACAAGAAAAACAATCATCATGAGTTCATTTCAGTCGATCATTCAGAGTGAAGTTCCCGTACTCGTCGATTTTCACGCAACGTGGTGCGGTCCTTGTCAGACTGTTGCTCCGATCATTGACGAAATCAAAAATTATTACGGAGATCAATTACGCATACTAAAAGTTGACGTTGACAAAAATCAACAGGCCGCACAAAAATATAAAGTGCGTGGAGTACCGACTTTTCTATTATTCCAAAAAGGGGAAGTAGTCTGGCGCTCTTCTGGAGTACACTCTCGTGCTGATTTTATGAAACAAATTGATCCACTCCTTTCTGCATAGCTCAACGGTTAAAGTTAGGCTATTTTTTGCTGAGCCACTTCATTTAAAAAGCGAATGTACGCTTCGAGGTTTGAACTCATCATAATTTTTTTTGCTAGTTGTCGTTCTCTCTTTTTCATAACCTTTATTTTTTCTATTTACTGATTCATGAACTGTGCCAAACTTTAAACCTTTATATAATTCATTCATTGATGGCTGAATTGTATTAACTTTGTAGCATGGATCAACGCTTTGGTAAGGCTTATCGCCTCTGTAGTAAAAAAGCCATAGACGTGCTCTTTAATCAGGGGCAGCGGTTAAAGAAATACCCGCTTGCTGCGCGCTATGAGACGGTCCCATTATCGACTGTCAAATCGTTTCAGGTCGTTATATCTGTTCCCAAACGCATTCATAAGACAGCACCAAAACGCAATCGATTGAAGCGTCTCATTCGTGAAAGTGTGAGAAAAAAGAAACACATCATTGAGGAGAATATTCCACAACAACAAAAACAAATTGCCATTGCCATTATCTATCAATCAAAAGAAGAGGTAGCGCAATCGAAAATTGAAAGTTGTATCGAACACATATTCCATGAAATAATCAAACGTTCAAATCAATAAAGCGATACTTTTTTCGTTAATTTAGAGCAACTCAAATGGATAAAATGATTAAAAAACATGCTTTTTACATAATTCTGCTGTTCCAACTTCCCTTCTTTGCTTTTACTCAAAGTAATGGCTTCGAGGTGATTAAAAATCTGGAAATTTTGGATCATATTTTTATGAATTTGGAGAAGTATTATGTGGACGAACCACAAACGGGTGCTATTTCAAAAGCAGGAATTGATGCGATGCTCAGAGAGCTTGACCCTTACACCGTTTACTATCATGAATCAAACATTGAGGATTATCGCATGATGACAACCGGTCAATACGGTGGTATCGGTGCTTCGATTCGTCAGCAAGACAACGATGTTATTATTGCAGAACCCTACGAAAATATGCCTGCGGACAAAGCTGGTTTAAAATCAGGTGACCGTATTATTAGTATTGATGGCAGATCTGTAAAGGATCAATCTACAGAACAAGTTTCTCAAGCACTGAAAGGGGCTAAAGGCTCGACTATAGCAGTAGTATATGACAGACCTTACAAAGGTAAAGACACTGCTCTAGTTACCCGCGCAGAAATAAAACTACCGGATATTCCTTATCAAGGTTTATTGGATAATAATATCGGATATGTTAAATTGAACTCCTTTACAAAAACGGCTTCACGCGAGGCGGGTAAAGCTTTTGCAGCGTTAAAAAGCAAAAATATGGAGAAGTTTATCCTTGATTTGAGAGGAAACGGTGGTGGTTTATTATTGGAAGCTGTAAACATCGTGAACTTCTTTGTTCCAAAGGGTACCGAAATTGTAACCACGAAAGGACGCATCCTCGATGAAAATAGATCATACACAACAAAGCAGGAACCACTCGATCTCGACATTCCTGTTGTAGTTTTGGTTAACGAAACCTCGGCGTCAGCCTCTGAAATCGTTGCTGGTGCTCTTCAGGATCTTGACCGTGCTGTAGTCATCGGAAAAACGACATTTGGAAAAGGATTGGTCCAGCGGACCGTTGACTTAAAATACGGCGCGAAAATGAAACTAACTGTTGCAAAATACTATACTCCTTCCGGGCGCTGTGTTCAAAAACTCGATTACTACCATAAAAACGATGGAGAAGTGAATGAAGTACCAGATTCACTTATACGGGTTTTTAAAACAAAAAATGGTAGAGAAGTCATTGATGGAAGAGGTATTGAACCAGATATTATCATTGAAGGAGAAAAAATGCCACGGTTCATTAAAACTTTATTACAGGAAGATGTTCTCTTTGATTTTGCTACGGTATTTGCCCAGCGCAATGAAGAAATCGCTTCTCCACAATCATATGAGGTTTCAGATCAATTGCTGAAGGCGTTGGAGGACACAATAATGAATCGTGAATTGAATTATGCTACGGCTACACAACGTCAACTGGAAAAGACGATGGCGACCGCGAAGAGAGAAGGTTACGATCAGAAGATTATTGATGAGTATGAGGCGCTTTTCGAGAAAGTGGCATCTTCAAAATCGGAAGATTACGAACTCTTCGAGTCAGAAATCAAAAGGTTGTTGCGCAATGAAATCGTTGGTCGATATTATTATCAAGAAGGAAAAGTGGTGGATAGTTTTAAAGATGATAAAGATTTACAACGGGCTATTGATCTGTTAGAAGAGCTGCAAGATTATAAGAACATTTTATCGCCTGACGAATAATCAATTTATGCTCGATCGACTGTTCGGTTTTAAAGTTCATCAATACCTTCAGGCATTAGGGTTGCTCATTGTGGCGGTGGGCTTACCGCTCAATAAAGTTGTTATGTCAATTGGTACGATTTGGCTAGCCAGCAATTTGGTATTAGACGCTCGCTTTAGCACCTACTGGAGTCGATGGAAAGAAAGTCGTCTTTTTTGGCTTGTTACGGCGCTGCTCTTGATGCATTTGATCGGGTTGCTCTACACTGAAAATTTCAGTTATGCATTTCACGATATTAACGGAAAGCTCCCACTTTTTGTAATCCCTGTTTCAATTATCGCTTTTCCTATTTCACGAAAATCGCTACATGCTGTCATAGGCGCTTTTCTTGTAGCACTTCTGATCACCAGTCTTATTAATTGGTCGATGCAAACCAATGCCGCAGACTTTCGTTCGCTTTCACTTTTTGGGTCACATATTCGATATACTGTTCTGGTAGCAATTGGTATTTCATGTTGTGTCCAACTCACCTTTTACTATAAAAAGTTGATTTTCATAGCAGCGCCACTGGCCTTGTGGTTTATTTATTACGTATACGTTAGTCAAGTTTTTGCTGGTTACTTAGCTCTTCTAATAGTTATTTTCAGCCTTATTTTTCACTTCATTTTTCAGTGGAAAAGTCGACTACTTAAATACTCTCTCATAAGTGTTCTCTTGCTCTCTATTGGCGTAATCGGATACCAAGGGTTTCGTTACCTCAAAACGACCCCCTCAGTCAACTTTGAGACCTTACCTTCTTTAACGATAAATGGAAACCCATACCGCCACGATAGCACACATCAATGGTATGAAAACGGACATCATGTTTTATCCATGATATCAGAGAAAGAATTGCGTCCGGCATGGAACAGAAATTCAACTTATCCATACCATGGGATCAATGACAACGGTCACAAAATCAAGCATACCCTATTTAGGTACATGGCATCTAAAGGTTTAAATAAAGACAGTGCAGGGTTCAGCAAAATGACGGATCAAGATATACGAAATGTCGAGAAAGGGTTTACCAATATCAGACAATTATCAGGTTCTCCGCTGGCACGTATGGAAAATTTTAAAAATGAATATCAACAGTATACCGTCGATGGCAATCCCAACGGAAATAGCTTTTTACAGCGGTTGGAACACTTGCGCATCGGCTGGAAAATTGCTAAGGATCACTGGTTAATAGGTGTGGGAACAGGTGACGTCCAAGATTCATTTGACGACTATTACGAGCGTTTTAACACCCAATTATCCCAAAAAAACTGGAACAGGACACACAATCAATTGCTGACCTTCTGGATCACATTTGGTCTCTCAGGACTGTTCATTTTCTCTTGGCTTTGGTTGTGGTTAATAGCGAAAAGTATTCAGTACTCCGAATTTTTAGCGTTGAGTTTTAGTTTAATTGCCTTGGGCACTTTTGTGTCTGAGGATACGATAGAAACCCAACAAGGGGTCACATTCATTGCTTTCTTTCTGGCCATCGTTCGTCTGCTGTTTCAATACAACGAAAATCAGCGCAAATCGCCGTAGAGTTTGCGCTCTATAAATGAATGACTATATTCGTTCAATCATACAAACAAAGGGAAACAACTTCAAATTATGGCGACGGTATTCGAAACAAGATTGATAGGAAATATAGGAAAAGATGCTTCAGTTAAAACAATGGATCGAGGGGTTGTAGCTATAAACTTCCCCGTGGCCCACAATAAGAATTGGAAGGATAAACGGACGGGGGAATCTCGAACAAAAACGACTTGGGTTAACTGTACTATATGGAAAAAAGAGGGAGCAAATATGCGTATTCTGGATTTCTTAAAGAGCGGAACGCTGGTTGAGCTCACAGGAACACCTTACGCTAAAGCGTTTCCACAGGATGATGGTTCAATCAAGACTGAAATTCGGTTGAATATCTCGCGTACGAACATTCTTCGTCCAAGTCATAAGAACAGTTCGTCGAATAAAAAGGAAGAGGGTGGACAACAATCGGACAGTCGCAACAATTACAACGACGAAAATGACTATGGCAATTTAGATAACTTCACCATCAATGAAGACGAATTTTAGCTTGGATACATAAATGTCGTGTAAGTAGCTAGTGCTCTGTAGCGAAGGTCTTTTCTCAATTTTAAGGGGATTGAGTAGCTTCGGAAGATCTTAGATAGTTGTATGATCCTTGCTATATACTGGTTTTAACAGTTTCAAGGCCATCAAACGACACTCACTGGTTTTTTATGATCATCGACGGCAACCATTGTAAATGTTCCGTGTACGGCGCGTTCTCGTTTTTCAGAATACATCTCCTCTACAAAAATATCGACGCCAACTACGATACTTGATTGTCCCACTTTCTCAACATTTGCCACGAGTTCCACTAATGTACCACTGGGAATAGGTTTGCTGAAATCAACCCTGTCAGAACTGACAGTAACAACTTTTTGCCGGCTGAATCGCGTTGCACAGATGAATGAAACCTCATCCATGAGTTGTAATGCCGTTCCTCCGAAGAGGGTGTCGTAATGGTTAGTCGTGTTAGGGAAAACCGCTTTAAAAATACGTGTTTCGGCGGCCTTTATTCGTTTTGAAATAGCTTTTTCCATGTTATTTTTGGATTTCTTTAGCTGGTTTGCTTTGATAGCGTTTGAAAACATCTGGGTTTTCGCTAAGTTCTCCGTCTGGATAACGCGTAGGAGATACCTTGTAGTAAATAAAGCTCACGAGAGCAGCACCGATATCAGCAATGGGAAAAGACATCCATATTCCATCAAGACCGTACGCAAATGGTAGCAATAGCACTAAAGGAATCAGGAAAAATCCTTGCTTGGTCAAAGCCAGAAATAATGCGGGAAGAGCTTTCCCAATGGCCTGAAAATAAGCACTAATTATTAAGCTAACCGCCAGGAGCGGCGTTGCCAGAAAGACGGTGCGTATGACGGGCGTAGTATCTTCGATGAGTGCTGTGTTATTCGTAAAAAGACTGGCAATGTCTTTGGCAAATACCATTAAAAGGATAAAGATTAATACAGAGATGGCGGAAGCCCATCCAATTGAAAGGCGTACAATCGACTGAACCCGTTCTTTTAATCGCGCACCGAAGTTATAACCTACAATAGGAACAAACCCTTGCGTGATTCCAAGTACGGGGAAATTGGCGAACATTAAAATTCTGTTTACGATGCCATACACGGATAATCCGCGTTCGCCGCCATAGTAGAAAAGCGAGTTGTTGAGTACGAGGGCTAAGATACTAATCACCCCTTGACGTGCAAGTGTAACAGCTCCTAGTGAACTGATTTCTTTTATGATTTTACCATCAGGACGAAAATATTGAATATCGAGTTTTAATTCTGATTTACCCCTAAGAAAATGTACCAATGTAAAGGCAGCACTCGCCGCGTACGAAATCGTTGTAGCCCATGCAGCTCCTTCAATACCCATATTAAAACCAACCATAAACAAAGGGTCTAGAATTAAGTTGGAAATGGCGGGAACAATCATGGCATACATCGCAACGCGAGGGAAACCTTCTGCACGTATGACATTGTTACTCATCATGGCCCAAGCGAGAAAAGGAACTCCGATCAGTACAATATTAAAGTAAGTAATTGCAGGAGCTTTAACTCCTCCTTTTCCTCCAAATATGTTGATGATTTCATCAGTAAAAAATGATCCCACTAGTACGAAAAAAACGGCCAGGGTAATCGTCATTAACACCTGATTACCAAATGTGTGCAATGCTTTTTCATTGTTTTTCCCTCCCAGCGAACGGGATAAAACGGAGGAACCACCCACACCAATAGCCATTCCTATGCTCGATATCAAAAAGGTGATGGGTAATACAACTGTGATAGCACCTATTCCTTCTGCACCGACGTAATGACCGACGTATATAGTGTCAATGATTGCATAAACAGACATGACAAGAATGCCCACAGAGGCCGGGAATGCCTGCTCACGCAATAGCTTTCCCAATGGTTCACTGCCAAATTTATCTGTTGATTTCATCGTGAATTAATAACATTAATGGACCAGATTTGTTGTGAATTTAAATCATTTCCACACTTATTCCTGAATATTGAGAGCCGCAAAGGTATAAAAAGTACCTGAATCGCACGTTTTTCGTGCTACCGTTCCCTCCAATTGTTCAGTGAAAACATCAATCAGTTGTAGCCCAAAAGATGGCGATGTCGGAGGTTTCCAATGTCCATCATCGCTATAGATCATGGTCGCGAGATTCTCACTCGATGCTTTCAGCTTTATAGAAATGTTACCGCTTTCCTCAAAAGCATGCTTGAGAGAATTTGAGACTAATTCGTTAATGATTAATCCTAATGGAACGATGCTCTTTGCTCCAACATTGTCAAGTGATGCGCGCACTTCATAAGAAATATCCTTTTGATAGGCGTTTGTTCTGATAAGATCATCAATCAACGTATTGAGGTAATCTTGAACATCAATGTTAGCCAGCGATTCTTTTTCATACATTTTTTGATGAATCAAAGACATCGTTAAAATGCGGCTGATGGCATCGCTGAAACTTTGACGTGCTTCATCGGACTTTAGCTCGCTGGACTGTATACGCAACAAACTGATAATAACCTGTAAATTATTCTTAACGCGATGATGAATCTCCTGGAGCAGCACTGTCTTNTCCTTGTTTTGACGTTCTACAATGTTTTTTTCTTTTTTCAATTGCGTAAACGCTCGATCACTATGGATACGCGCATAATTATTGACAATATTAAATTGATACATGATATACCCAATTAGAAACATGGCAAAACTGAACTCTACAGCCATGATCACTACGTGCTGAGAGGAAGCCTCAAAGCGTTCTATTTTGGTCCCCTTCATAAACAATAAAAAGTAGGTAGCATAAAGACCAACGTTGATGATCAGAAAAAAGGTTCCCCATCTTTTGTTTAATGTAAAAAAGGCGGCGAGAATAACAACGGTCATCCATAGTGGCTCAATAATGTGAATAGAATCCTGGATCATGAGTACCGCACTTATAATGACTGCTGTTGCTCCAGATAGCATGATTTTAGCAACCCGCTTGTAGGTGCGCGACCAATAAAGGTCGATAACTCCAAATATAGAGAAGAGTAGAACGGCCATGTAATATGGAAAAAATCGATCACTTGTCAATAAGGTGGTCAATGTCAGAAAGAAAACAACCAGAGAAAACATCACCGCAATGCGCCAGGTTAAGGCAAATTTAGCCCGTTCATAAAAGTCGGGTAGGTTTGTTATGGGGACTCTAAATAAATGCATGCTCTTTTTGAATCGGACAATAGTTCAATGTCTAATAGTGGAGACTCACACTCACTTTTTACCATGCCTATTGTTCAATCTTAACCAGTGTTTATAACCCCTCACTAGTACCTTTTAGGTTCAATGGACTTGTTGATGTACGGAATAATAGCGTGAGTAGTAAAAGATTTTTCATAGTTTATTTTATGTTTAGCGATGACAAATATACAGTTTAGAGCAATATAACAAAATTAGTGACCGATTATGGTCAGGAGCGTTTTGTGAGTCGAAATATGAGTGGCTACTGCTCAATATTTGAAGCGAATACGCGACTATTGAACAGTTGATGCACTTGTGCTGCAATTGCAATTCTGAATGAATATCGTTACTTTTGCACGGTAAACACGGGTTCTGAGGGAACAAAAACGATTCATGAAAAAAGAGCATTTTAAGTTCGGAACAAAGACTATTCACGCAGGTGTTGAACCTGATCCAGCTACAGGTGCGATCATGACACCCATTTATCAAACCAGCACTTACGTGCAGGAAAAAGTCGGCGAGCACAAGGGGTACGCGTATTCGCGATCACTTAATCCAACACGTGATGCACTAGAGAAGGCGCTGGCAGCATTGGAAAATGCAACATATGGTGCTTGTTTTGGAAGTGGTTTGGCTGCTATTGATTGTGTTTTAAAAATGTTGAAGCCGGGTGATGAGGTGATTACTTCCAATGATCTTTACGGTGGTTCATATCGCATTTTTACGGGCGTCTTTAAACAGTTTGGCATTCGGTTCCACTTTGTGGATATGAACGAACTGAAAAATGTGGAAGAAAAGATCAATTCTAATACAAAATTGATTTGGACTGAGACGCCAACGAACCCGATTATGAATATCGTGGATATTAAGGCGTTATCAAAAATAGCTCAAAATGCCGATGTTTTGCTGGCCGTGGACAATACATTTGCCACTCCCTACTTGCAGCGACCAATGGATTTGGGGGCAGATCTCGTCATGCACTCGGTAACGAAGTACTTGGGAGGTCACTCAGATGTTGTGATGGGCGCACTGGTTACATCAAAAAAGGCTGTTGCCGATGAAATATACCGCATACAAAATAGCTCCGGAGCCGTGCCTGGACCGATGGATGCTTTCTTGGTCTTGCGCGGATTAAAAACACTCCACTTGCGCATGCAGCGTCACAGTGAGAATGGAGCACGCATCGCTCACTTTCTACAGGACCATCCGAAGGTTAAAAATGTTTATTGGCCGGGCTTTGAAAATCATCCGGGGCATGCGATTGCCAAAAAGCAAATGAGTGACTTTGGTGGAATGATCTCGTTTTCGCTTCAGGAAAACAATGCTGAGGCAGCACATCGGGTGATGGAGAAATTTGAGGTATTTTCACTTGCTGAATCGCTCGGTGGAGTTGAATCGTTAACGTGTCACCCAGCGACCATGACGCATGCGGCAATTCCGGCAAAAGAACGCGAAGCGGTTGGTGTAGTCGATTCACTGATCAGACTGAGTGTAGGGGTTGAAGATGTCGACGACTTAATACAAGATATATCACAAGCTTTAGCATAATTAGAAACAATGGGATTTAGTAAGTTCGCAGTTATCGGAGTTGGACAGTATGGCTCAACTATAGCATTGCGTCTCGCAGAGAGAGGCGCGCAGGTATTTGCCTTTGATAATAAAGAGGAAAAAATTGAGAACATCAAAGACGAGGTAGCGTTTGCGGTGACACTCGACACGACTGATGCAAAAGCGCTCGCCTCTCAAAATATCGATGAAATGGATGCTGCGGTTGTGGCCATAGGAGAAAACTTTGAAGCGACAGTGCTGACTTCTGTTCACTTGCTGGACTTGGGGGTCAAACGTATCATTGCGCGGGCGAGTGGTAACGACCAACGACTGATTCTCGAAAAGATAGGTGTTAAAGAAATCCTGACGCCCGAGGATGAGGTGGCCTTTGTTATTCGGGAAAAGTTGCTCAATCCATCTATTTTGTCGTTTTTGCAATTACCTGATGACTATGAAATTGCGGAAATTAAACCACCTAAGGGGACATTAAACAGAACAATCGAGGATATCGACTTCAGGAACAAATACCAATTGACACTAGTAACCATGAAGCGCGAGTACGATATCAAAAAGAAAGGACAATACGAAGTGGAACAGCACGTTATCGGAGTACCTAATAGTGATACCGTGATTGAATCGCGCGACACGTTGGTGGTTTTTGGTACTGCCAAGCATGTGCAACGCTTCATAGACGTAAATGAATCATGATACATATAATTACAGGAACATCGAGAGGAATTGGCCGAGCCATTGCGAATTATTACCTGGACAATGGCGATAAAGTTATCGGCATATCGAGGACCAATGAGATCGTTCACGATAATTTTCATTTTTTAAAGTGCGATTTTACCGAAAAACAACAGTTGTACGATCTCGATCTTAGTCCGTTTGTACAGGAAGAACCCGAACCGGTACAATTAATTAATAATTCAGGAATCATTGGTGAAATTAAGCGTTTTCACGAACTGACACTTACACACTATACGGATATGAGTATGGTGAATGTGGTGGCGGCGCAGTACATGTGTAGTTACGTTATACAAACGTTCGGATTTGATCATGTAAAAACGATTGTGAACATCACCTCCGGAGCGGGTGAGAGAGCCGTACCTTCCTGGGCGGCTTATTGTGCCTCTAAGGCCGCTATCAATTTGTTTTCGGAAACGTTGGCTGAAGAATTGCGCGAGCTGAATAAATCAACCAATATTTACTGCATCGCACCTGGTGTGGTGGACACCGATATGCAAGTGGCGATCCGTAGTAGTAAAGCCAAAGATTTCTCCGGACGACAAAACTTTGTTGAGCTTAAGGAAAATGATGAACTCAGAACGCCAGAGCAAGTGGCAGAATTATTGGCTACCTTCCTCAATGAGGACCATTCTGACCAGGGTGTACTACATCGGATATAAGGGATCGCTCTTTTTGATAATTGGATCTACCCGCGATGGATATAAAAAAATGAAGGGAGCAGCAGGCGTTATAATGTCACGTTCATATTGCCAGAGGGGCGTAATGCGTTCACAATACGCCCCTGCGGCAGAACAGAACAAATAATTAGATCTGTTCAACAAATTTTTTGAATACCTTTTTGTGGCGTTCGAGGTCCAGATCGGGGGATACTGAAACGCGGGCAATGTAGTCTTTGTCCTTTTCTTTTGTCGTTCCTTGCGTAGAGGTAGCCGGAATGGTCCAATAGCAGCCTTTTAACTGGCCATAACTCACGCAGTTCTTGCTTTCATTCGGAATTTCACCAATCATCATATCAATTAATTTTTGGTTTAATGCGCGCTTGTAAGCCTCTCGTTCTTCGTTGGTATTTCCTTTTGTGGGAAGGTCTAATGAAAACACAGAAGGTGTAAACCCTGCTTCAGCCAGTTCTTCAGAAACAAAATTGATTTTTGCCGTTGGTAGTGTCTCCTCGATGAAATTGACGAATTCTCGCGTATTTTTGTAAGCATCTTTGATTCGCTGATTCATCGAAGGTAATTGTTCTGCCAAAAGCGCCACTTGAAGGTCAGTAGCTTCATTGTCGCACAAAATTAAATGTTTTTCAATGTTGTTCAGCAAAGCTTCTGCTTTGTCGTTGACAACACAATAGCCCGCTGTACATTTACCACCGCTTGGGAATTTCGATCCACTCACGTAAGAAATAGTTCTGATGTTCGCAAGAATACCGTCTTTTGCCAAAAACTGGATGTTGGGGCAAAAGGTTTGATCTAAAATAAATACTGGATCAATCGCCACTTCACCGTTTGGTGTTTTGCGCTCTTTACTCAAGGCAGCCCTCAATTTTTCCAAATCCGGAACCTCCACCCTTGGATTTGTCGGAATTTCAGCAATGATGTAGGGAACAGCATCTGCTGCCGCAACACGATCTAAAACAAGGTCGGTGCTTTCAACCATGTTGTGATCTCCATCAACAGGTAAGTCAACGATTTCAACATTATCAAGACATGCAGCAACGCGTCTCGCCTGATCGTTGGTTCCACCGTAGCAATTCGGCGGAACAACTATTTTGATCTGTTTTCCCGGATGTTTTTCCTGGGCTTCATCTATAAGTCCCATCATAATTGCATATTGAACGGATAAACCACAGGAACCGAGTAATGGTTTTGTAGTTGTACCGGTGATGGTTTGAATAGAATCAGTGACACTTGCCTTATTGGTTTCAACTGCACTTTTTTCCTGATCGGACGACGATTTACCGACGAGTCGCTGCAGTGCTGTAAAGGCATCTGCTGGCGTCATGGCTATCGTTTCCCTCCTTCGCACGTGTTGAATTGCAGAAACGTAGCTTTCCGGATCGTCACTATTGACAATTACTACACTTCCCAAATCATCATTAATATTGACGAAAAAGTCAATATTTGCGTTGTGTTCAAGCGCGTTCAATTCGCCGTCTTGTTTAATAAAGACCGTGCTGCCGTCAAATGCACCTACAGCATTGGCATCATCCACTTTCTTTAATTCGAAATTGTAACCATAAACGCTTTTTAATGCATCTGCATCAAACGCATTAGGAAGTTGTCCCGTATAAAGGATTTGCGTGTCCTTTTGGTCAAATAAGTTTTTTCGGAGCACCGCTAAAACGGGAATCGTCCGAGACGAAAAACTAATAACATTTTCGGGTTGAAGGTCATTCATCTGAGCAATCGTCCATTCCAATACAGATGATAGCGGATGCCCTAAACGAATGTAATCAAAGGCAGTTGGAAGCTCACTGAGTGCGGAGGGGTTCGCGTTATCAGATTTAAACAAAGATTCAAACTTCTCCAGAAATTCCGTTTTCGCCAAACTTTCATTGTAAATATCCAGACGGTGTGTTGTGAGTTTTAACCAATCTAATGGCATATTTTTTAATACATCGTCAATAAAATCGAGTACTTTACCTTCGCTCATAATCTTTGATTTTTGATCGGCGACAAGATAGAGGAATTCGATTAATTATGAAAGTGTTCGCGGAGTTTTGTTCCTTGGATGTGCAAATCGTAAAATGAAATACGATATAGTTATGAAAAAAGGTGGTTAAAGGCCCTTGTGTTTTTTATCCTTTAAAACTAATGAATTACGTAGATCTTTTCATTGGGGTGAGCCTCAAATCGCTCAAGCCAGTACTGGCGATTTTCAGGGTTGGGTTTTGCCCAATATCGACCAAAGCGATAAGCGGCACGGGCAGAATAACCGTTGATACTCTTTAATCCGACTGCTTGAGCAGCTAACATGGCATCTAATTGGTAATGGTCAATGGGATGGTTTAATTTTTCCAAATCGGGTTCGTAGGCAACCACGCTTCCCTTAGGGATATGATCCATTTTCTCGATGAGTTGCTTATGGCGTTCCTGCATAATTTTTTTTGGCGTTGTGTTGGTATGTGTTGGTGCTATATAATTGTCCAGGTAGAGAAGTGGTAACACTATTAAAAAAACGAGATAACGCTGCCTTTTTATGCGAGATGTTGCCAGTGATAGTGCCATTGCAGTGCCAATTCCGAAGAATAGTAATTCGATATTAATGATTCTTGTCATGGAGCGCATGGCACCGTAGCCTGGTAACAATTGTAAGAAATAGTAAAGTGAATAGTCCCCTATGCGCAAAAACACCAAGAATGTGATTGCACCAGCTATCAATAAAAGCGTGGTCTGCGGTTTAAAAAAAGGAGTTAATTTCATCTTTTTTCTCCAAAAGAAGACCGTGAACATCATCAATATTCCTATAATTCCGAACCATCCTGGAAACAGCCAGTGATCCCAGTAACCCGTTTGGCTTTCACCGATGAGGTTTTCGATTGAATCATGAACGAGGGTGCCTGGGTGTGCCGATATGTAGCTCAACGGAGTAGGGATGCTTTCTTTGATCTGGCTGTAACTGTGTAAGGTTGTAGATTGAGCTCTTCGCATATAAGGAGCAAAGAGTTTGAACAGGAAAACGCTGGACAGGACAACGCTTAAGCCATAACCTACTGCGGTGCGCCATTTCAAAATTGATAAATAAAGCTTTTTTCGGTTTTTAATGACGGTGAAAATGAAAATGATGGCAAAAGGAACAAATGCTGTAAAACCGAGGTAAATGCCACAGTAAAAAGTATAAGTCAAACTGAGGGCAGCCAGGAAAAACCATTTCCAGTTTAAGCGATCCTTCCATAAAAGGAGGAATAAAAAAACTAGAGGTATCGCAAAACGAGGAAAGGTTTGAGCGTGATTCATTTGTGCAGCAAGACCTATAGAAAAGGCAAAGATAAATGCTGCGATACCTGCAAACCAAGTCTTTTTAGAAAGGTATTGAATGAGTAGAAAAGCAGCTATGTAATTCAACAGTGCCAAGGTGATCGCCCATCCTTGAAACGCGGTAAAAATATCGTAACCCAATAGCCGAAACAAGGCATAAATGGGAGCACTCCCTAGTAAGTTGTCTGATAGTGAAATGACCTCGGCTTCCGGATACATAAATCCTGCATTCCAAAACTCATCTACGCTTCCAGTAAAATATTGAAAGCAATGCTCCAGGATAAACAGATTAAATCGCGTATCGCCTAAGTCGCCGGGTAAATTTGAAAAGTTGCCTCCATAATAAGCTACAATGGTCATCGACAGCCCTAAAGTCAAAGGTGCAATAAAAGCTATTAAAAAGCGCAGCTTTGTCACTGTTCCGGAAATTTAAAATATTCAATATTTAATTGCTGACGTGGCGTATTTAAACTCGTGTCCTCAGCAGCAAAAGTAATGAGTGACTGCGGTAAACTTTGATCGTAGACAACTTCTGTGTGTTCAGAAAAGATGGGTGTTTCGGCCGTTGTAATCAATTCATCGAAGTAACCCTTGCAATTTCCGAGTGAATCATACTCATAAACGCGCTTTCTATAAAATCCATTCGCGTAGAAGAGTTGTTCGTCAATAACTCCAGTTGAATGATAGGTGCGTATTTCGCGGTTGGTTTTCTCCACTAAATTTTCCAGTTGAAAACTTGAGATAAAACGTAGTGGTGATCCGTAATAGAAGAAATGTTGACCCGAGGCTTGATATGTGAGATCAATATGACGAACATTCCAATTATTTGTATCCTGAATAAAAATATGTTTTTCTTCTCTAAATGCAGATGTGTTTCTATAAATACGTCGTGTGCTGTCTGACTCCAGCAGCTCCAGGCGGGTAAAGGCTTGAAATTCTTCGAATTTATTGATTAATTGTTCAATACTATTATCGTTTTTCTCGAAGGCGTACGAAGCGTTGTAGTTCGGTGCAGAATAACCGTATTCATCCGGCGATGAAGAGTAGGAAAAGCGGTGCTCTGCAATCACCTGGGACTGAACATATTCTTTAAATGTCACCTTTTTAGGTGCTCCTTTTTTATTGAAATAAAAATCCCACTGATGATCGGGGAAGGTGTCAAGAAATATGGTTTTATCGCTATCCGGTTGGGCGGTTTTTTGGGTTAATTGAATATGTTTAATATTGTTTTCTTTAATCAGTTGCGCATTAAACCATCGCGGAAAACTGACATTGTAAAAACCCCTCTTGTTGAAATGACTCCAGCGGATGATTTGCTCTTTGGCTGGTGGAATACTTTTTTTCGTGACCTTGGGCGCAGATTCTTCATTGCAACCAGCATTCAAAAGGAGTGAGAACACCATCACAATTAAGTTATTTGTTTTAAAATTCATTACGTTTTGAACGTTTCATTTTTAGCTGGCGTATGAATAGAGTGGTGACCTGCACCTTTCAATTTTTCTTTGAAAGTTTGTCGCACGCTTTCCTCTCCATGTACTAAAAATAATTTCTTTATCCTTCCAGGATTCATTGAAGAAAGATAACGAATCATTTCCTTATAATCACCATGGGCACTCAACGATTTGATATATTTTGTTTCGGCATTGACCTGCATCTGATCTCCAAAAATGGTAACTTTTTGATCACCGTTTTGTAATCTTCCCGCCAGTGAATTGGGTTCGGCGTATCCCACGAAAAGTAGAGTGTTTTTAGTCTTTTCAATAGCGTGATAAATGTGGTGTTTTACCCTTCCCGCATCGGCCATTCCTGAAGCAGAAATAATAATACAGGGCTGTTCAGAGGCATTGATACGCTTCGATTCTTCTTGATTTTTGACGTAGTGAAGTTTTTGAAATCCGAAGGGATCGTTTCGGGACTTACAAAATCGCTGGACCTCTTTATTCAAAAGGTGAGCAAACTTTTTTGTGATGTTCGTAGCATCTGTGGCAAGTGGACTGTCTACGAAAATTTTGATGTCAGGAAGCAAACCGTGTAAATCGAGTTTGTTGAGTGCAAAAACCAACTCCTGTGTTCTGCCCACACTAAATGCTGGTATGATTAATTTCCCCTTCTTTTCTTTAATCGTGTGAAGAATGGAGTTGAGGACCATCTGTTCGGCATCCACAGCATAATCGTGTAGACGATCTCCATACGTTGATTCACAAATCACATAATCTGCTTGAGGAACGGGTTCAGGATCCTTTATTAAGGAAGTTTTGTACCTGCCAATATCTGCAGTGTAAAGTAAA
>P_1C_Liq_1_UnCtyDRAFT_1000125_pt1 | contig 17619 bp, 11 predicted proteins | sample Pon1CUnioCityCA_2_FD_10230 | JGI IMG/M metagenome (IMG submission 10230) | reverse complement strand
AACGCTGTTACGTAAATAGGTACGAGTAAATAGTTCAGCAAACGCCCTACGATACTAGAAAGGCCATATACCGCCGTTTGACCTGCTAACTTTTTTATTGGATTGCTCATAAAACCACTTGATAATGCGAATATAGTTAAAAGACGCCTTAGCCTGCTAACGATAGAGTCGCGGTATCAAACCACTATTAAATAAATCTATGTTTAAAGTCACGCGTAATCGTTGTCCAAAACGTGAACCACTGTATGAGTTGGCTAAATTATCCGATTCCATAACGGCATAATAAAGGCCGAAATACTTGCCTATTTCGTATCCAACGCCCATCGCGTAGGAGGTGTATTGCTCTCCACTATTTTCAAAAACACCAACGTTTCCGAAGGCGCCTATTTGTCCAGGAATCAACTGCGGTGTGGGCACACCGACAAAAAGCGTGTTGCTCTGCATCCAGGAATCTGCAATTCCAAAATCACTTGCCGCAAAGAAACCGCCTCGATTATTCGCACGATGAGTTGTAGAAGAACGATCGAAAAAGAAATTTTCGACAAACACATCCTGATTTCCATTGGCACCCGTCAAGGGAATGCCATAACGGTAAATAGAACTCTGATGCACAACATCAAAAAGGTAATTGTAGCCTGCAAATGTGCGCAATCTAATTATTGATTTCCAGTCTGATCCAGCCATCCAATCATAAGAGTAGCCAGCGCTTCCCATCAATCGTCCTGCTGATTCAGAAGTATTATAATTGTATATAAAATCGCTACGAACGGTGGATTCAAAAGCGTGACGACCTTTATTCCAAAACGATTCCCATTTTAAAAATCCACCAAATTCACGTAAGAAAAAATCACCTCTCCGCGTTTGTTTTGCCAGTCCTTGAAGCAAAACTAAATGATTGTGTGGATAAGCCTTATCATTTTTTGCAAAATCGAATCGAAGATATGGTGCTGCCGATGCAAAAAATGAATTGCCATTATTCAGTGAGCGCTCATCCTTAAAAGAGGTCAAAGATAAACCTACACGCCCCGACTTGAAACGAGGATGCTCAAACCGATAAGAAAGCTCTCCAATTCCAGATATATTATTTCGACCAAACGAATAAAGTGGCGCTAAAAAGTAATTGAAACGATTGGGTGCGAGTGAATAATTATGTAAGGCTACCCCCAACATCAGCTTATCATTGGCATTTCCTGCAATTACAGGTAATATATGCATATTTGTTTCATCGGATCGATTATAACCTGTAAACATATTCAGTTTTAAAGGTTCCCATTTTTTTACGAAACCATCTGACCGCCAGGTATTATTTTGTCTTGAAATTTCAGGAACAATGCGATTGGGATCTATCATAACTGCATTCCCTTCCGCTTCAAAGGATAGCCTGGACTTCTTCTCTCCGGGAGAGGTCCATTTCGTAACAATGATAGAGTCATTTTCCATAATGGCAACGGGAATAGGCCCCAAGACACGACCCGTATGATGAATCGTGACTTTATAACCTTTATTCGTTTTCTCTACATTCCCTAATCGTGCTTCAATTCGTTTTGTGGTGGTGAGCAAATCTTCGAACAACCAAGAGACATCGTCTTCAATGCGGGCTTTAAATAGACGTTCAAGATCTTCCGGTTGAGGGTGTTTAAAAGCGTATTTGTCGAAGTAATCCTGCATAATACGATCAAACTTTTCATTACCGAGGTAATTCCTTAAATACTCAAAAATAAGACCTGTTTTTTGATACATCACCACTCCATAATTCGCACTTTGGAAACATTTCGAATGCGTTTCAATCGGTTGATCCTCGCCAGTCGCCTGAATCGTGCGATAAAGCAGATCATTCCGATCATGATAGTCTAACCCGTGGAAATTGAACAACGGAACCATTTCAGCTAAAGCTTCATTAGCTGGATATTTGGTCATAAAATAGCGCACTTCGTTCAAGGTGTTTAGCCCCTCATCCATCCAACCGTGTGCACGTTCATTGGAGCCCAGAATTCCATAAAACCAATTGTGCCCTACTTCGTGCACGATAACCGTTTCCAAAGCATTCGCGTTACCCGTATTACCAATTACTGTTACGTTGGGGTATTCCATCCCCCCACCTGCGCTAATCGTTCCATCAACTGCAGTTACCTGATTGTAAGGGTAGTCACCATTCCATTTCGAATAATAAAATGTGCCATCATTAATATACTCGATGGCATCTTTCCACAACCCAATATTGCGCGGTGTAAACATGGCCCATGTATTTACCTTACGACCACTATGCGGCAATTTGACCTCACCGCTCAGCACTTCGTATCGCTTGTCAGCAAACCACGCAAAATCATGTACATTTTTCTGCGTGTACCGAATCGTTTTCTTGTTTTCGCTGGAAGGAGGATGTTCATTCGTGACACTACTCCCTCTTTTACTTTTATCGGCATTATATGCTGCAATTTTTTCTTCTGTTTTTCTTGCTTTTTCCTCGAGAAACTCTCGTTCAGCGGGCGTCTGCAAATCACCCGTTGCACCAACCACGTAATTTTCAGGTAGTGTAATCGAGACATCAAAAGAGCCGTATTCAGAATAAAACTCACCTTGGTTGAGATAAGGCATTTCATGCCACCCATCGCTATCATATACCGCTGGTTTTGGATACCATTGTGTCATTTGATAAGACGTTCCGATATGACCAAGACGAGATATATTACCACTGGGGATTTTTACACGAAAAGGCGTTGTTATTATACAAGATTCGCCAGGTAATAATGGATTGTTCAGATCGATTTTAGCTATATCAATATGCTCTTTATCAAGTGTCCAGCGCACCTCTTCATCATCAATATTGAAGTTCAGTGAATCGATATATCCACGAGCGTCTGGGTCAGATTGTGTTAAAACTTCATTACTGTTGGCTCGCAATTGTTTGGCTAGCGCCGTTTGACCATTTTTATAGGCATTGGGCCACAAATGAAAATAAATAGACCGCAATGTATCAGGGGAATTGTTGACATATTCTATCTTTTCCTTTCCGTATAGTACGTGGCTGCTATCGTCTAGTTCAACTTCGATTACGTAATTCGTTTCTTGCTGAAAGTAAGTCTGAACTCGCGCCATTTTAAAAACAAGTAAACCGATAATTAAAAGTCCGTATTTCATTTTTATAATCTTTTAGTGTCTGTTCAACGTACCTCAATTCACAGTACTAATGCGTCAATGACGCGATATTGCATCGTCCATTCCTTGTAAACAAAAGTAAGTATTTTTTCGGACAGCTATTTCTGAACTACTATAGCCTCTGGAGCGTTATTCTGATTGCATCCTCCATAGAATATTGCCTTTTCGTAATGACCAAAAATCACCCAGAATATCCATAATTTATGAGCAAATGATACGCTCCTTTTGAGGTCCAAAAAATAATGACTCGTTTCACCAGGTTTCAAGCTTCTAATTCTACTTTTTTGAGCATTAAGCGGCTCTTTATTACGTTGATTAGGCCCCTTATTTTCAAGTGACTAAATCGTTATTACTAACATCAATCTTTCAGAAACAGAAAGTCAGTTAAAAATTTATCAAAATTTTAAAGCAACGTTAAAATTGCTAAACCGTCTAAACTGTCAAATAAATAACAAAAAACACTACTATGAAAATTTTAGCTACTCTATTACTTTGCATATTTACAATACTGCAAATTAACGCTCAACAATTCGTTGACACCTACATTCATATCCGTCCTGACTATTCGGGAGGTTCTGGAGAACTCGTAGTCATGGACTGTGAAGATCCGAACTCAACAATTACAAAAACGGTGACTTTTGAAGGGAGCAACTTAACTGGTATGCAGCAAACAGGTATTACTGACAATGGTAATGTAAAGGTTTTAAATTATACAGCAGACGATGGTAATACAACCTATGAATTCGAGGTCGAAATTGATTTCAACCCAATGAATCCAAGTGTGAACTATACGATCATGCCAACGGTTGAACCAATGTCTGTAATTGAAACAGTTACTTCTTCATCTCCATCATGTAATGGAAATATCAACCTGATCGTTTCCGGTGGAAACCAGCCACTCAATTTTTCATGGTTTAACAATGGTAATCCGATTCCAGGAACTTCAGGTCAAACAGCAATTAACAACCTTTGTCCAGGAAATTACGGTTATCAATTTGGGGACAATTCGAGTTTCTGTAGTGGAAATGGTACGATGTTCAATGTTCAGATACAAACACTTGACTGTCTTGTAGATGCTCCAGATGTATCGTGTTTCGGAATGTGTGATGCTACGGCCAACCTTGTTATCACTGCTCAAGGGCAAGGAGGAATTATAAACTCCGAATTAGCGAATAATTACGGAGATACAGATCCAATGACATTAAATAATCAATGTTCAGGACCGTTAACTGGAATAATCTACGATGCAACAGGAGGAATGGCTCAATGTATGGGGAATATTGGAGAACCAGACCTCATCAATTTCTCCCTTTACACGACTGATCTAACAAGTCCTGGAGCAAACGACGGAACTGCTACAGTTAATGTAACGCAAGGAGCTACACCATTAACCTATGACTGGTCAGGACCAAATAGTTACTCGGCAAGTGGATCCAATCAGGTTTCAGGATTAGAAGATGGAAGTTATTCATTAACTATGACTTATAACAATGGTCAGTGTGATACAACGGCAACTTTCGATATCTATGATGCTTTGCAACTCGTGATTGACTCGATTGATCAACAGACAGCAACTCCTGCAAATGGAGCAGTATACTTCACAATATCAGGTGGTGCAATGCCTTACGATACAATTTTGGATGATGGTCAAACACAAATGAGCGGTCCTTATACAGGGTTAAGTGTCGGGCAGTACACTTTGATCGTAACCGATGACAATGGAACCACTGTTGACTCAACGTTTACGATAGACAACTTTGTTTCTTTAAGTACAGAAGCTCTGAATGAATCCACCATTTACCCAAATCCAGCAGACAACATCCTTAATGTAGATGGAGAACAGATAATTTCAGCTACGATCTACGATCTAAAGGGGCGTGTGGTACTAACAAGTGATCTACAACAAACAGGATCAATTGACGTTTCTCAATTAGAATCGGGGGTTTATACTTTAAACCTTCGTTCAGAAAAAGGAGAACACATTAAAAAGCTGATTATTAAATAGCTATTTTAATTGATTTAAATAACGGCTGTCTCAAAAGGGGCAGCCTTTTTTATTTGTAGTGAGTAATATCTTTTTACAAATCACTATAACTAGTCACTAAAACCAAACCTATTCAATATAATAATCCAATCCTCAGGTAAGTCAGCGGTCAAATCAAGCTGCTCGTGGGTTATAGGATGTTCAAAACAAAGGTGTTTAGCATGCAAGAACATGTAAATACACTGAAATTCAGTTTCAAACATTCGGTTATGAAAACGATCACCATATTTGTAGTCACCAATGATCGGATGACTGATCTTGTTCATATGTATGCGAAGTTGATGCATACGACCAGTTTGTGGAGTTAATCTAACCAGACTGTAACGAGAACTGTTATAGGGGTGCACAGGAATTTCTAATTCAACTTGATGAATCGTTTTTCCATCTGTGATCGCATCCTTATAAAAACCCGTGTCATTATTTTTAACAGGAGAATCTATCGTGAACTTCTCATCGGTAAAACCCCTGACAATCGCGTAATACGATTTAGTAATACACTGGTCGGTAAACAATCGCTGGAAAGTAGATACATGTTCTTTTTGCCTGGCTAACATGATTGCACCAGACGTTTTACGATCTAAACGATGTACAGGATATAACGGATCAATGAATTGATCAGCAAGAATATCTAACAATGTAGGTTCTTGAATATTCCGAGCATAATGGGATTGATGCACCAGATAATTATTTGGTTTATTGACAACAACAATAAGATCATCCTCATAGATTATCTCTATTTCCGAAACTATGGGTTGAGTGGAGGTGTTCATAACAGCACGCAATATAGCAGAAGATGATCTAAAATATCTAATTTAAAACAAAAGATCTAATCTAACGCCCCCTGAGCTAAAACTTTTAATCGTTTATAGCCCACCAGTAGTTCTTACACCTATTTTTGAGCATTCCATGATCTCCGTTGTTGATAATAATTATCTTGTCCTTCTTAGCTCCAGCCGAAAGATCATGAATAAAATCCTTATTGTAGAAAGGTTGATAATTTGCAATCAAGATAGATTCAGAAACCTCTAAAACATTTGCTAATTCATGGATTCCTCATTTTCATTCTTAATAAGTTATTTAAATAACTCAAGAGATTCAGATTCTATTTCACCTTATGTACCTTTTTCCAAAAAGACTTTACATCTTGATAAACAGACCTTCAAATCATCTATAAGGCTTCCCGTTTTTGCAACAAGCAACCATTTTCAGTTCTTTGAAGATCAATTATTTAACATAATTTAGACAAATTATGTTAAATTTTAGCTGTTTTATTTGTCAGATCGAAAGTGTTGCTATACATTTGTAGTGATTTAGGTGGTTAAGTTAGGTTGATATGCAAGAGGAGTTGGACGCCTGTCCGCTCCTCTTGTTTTTTTATATACCTGAGTCGAGCCTATGTAACTTACGCCCCTTTCTTGATCCTGTAACAGTAACCGAATAACCAATTAAGACCCTACGAAAACACCCCGTTCAGATTGTTATTATTCGTCACAAATTGAAATGCATATGCGAGCTCGGTTCTCCGCTAGTATTACAGGTCGAGCATTGATCCGATATAGAAAGAATTTAAGCTATACACGATTTTATCATCTAAACCATGTGCTACTCTTCGTTTTCAGCAACCATAAGTGCTATGCGTTTAAATAGCTTTCCATCCGAAATGCTCGCGCCATTTTGAATCAGTTCAAAAACTTCCGTTTCTCGTTTCTTTGAATATTTTTTTTCAGAGGAATATACAGTAGTTGAAGGCATACTGCTTTTTACCTTTTCGACGCCTTCTGCGATACGAAGATCTATGGCCTGATCATTAATCTCAAGTCCCATAAGTACAATCTTACCCGGAAGACACTGAAAAGTTCGAATTTCCTGAGGACTACGGTGTTCCAGAAACTGTGTTTTACGCAATACTCCTTCCCAAACAACATCACTAAACTGTTCAATGATTTTTTCTGCCTTATCGGTTTGGTTCTTTTTTAACGCTTCCCATTCATCCGCAATAATACCATTGATGACTAAAAAATCAACAAACTCCTTTTCGAGCGCTGATAGTTCTTCCTGAGTTAAGCATCTGTATTTAGGCATCCTGTTCACTTTTAATGTATCGTTCTATTTCGCTAGAAAACCACTTATGTTCAAGCCTTTGAACTTTCCGCTGGATGGTCTCTATGGCATCATCTGTACTGATTGATGTTTTGTGTTGCGCGAGGATTTTCCCCTTGTCATACTCTTCGTTTACCAAATGGATAGTAATACCACTTTTTACATCTCGATTTTTCTTAACAGCTTGATGTACGTACATTCCATACATACCAGCCCCTCCATAATCAGGTAGTAACGCTGGATGAATATTGATAATTTGAGCAGGGTAAGCTGCAATCAACTCCTGCGGAATCATTCTTAAGTAACCACATAGAACAATATAATCAATGGCATAATCACGCATTAAGGAGATTAAAAACCCTCCATCGTTCGCTTCTTGATTACTGATAACAAGTTGCGCTACATCCGCATCTTTCGTTCGATCTAAAACCCCGGCGTTTTTTTTGTTCGTCAATACAAGAGCAGCCTCAATACTCTCGTGATCATGAAAATATTCAATGATTTGCTCGGCATTAGAGCCATTACCAGATGCAAAAAGTGCGAGGCGCTGTTTCTTCATGTTGACAAAAATAGAAAATGATATGTACTTTGAACACGTATTTTTCAACTTGTACACACCACTAATGTAACCATTGTAACTTATGAGCACATCGCTCATGATAAACAGATGTAGAACGCTTGAATTTTATTTATTTTTGCACTATGAAATTAATAATTGAGTTTTTGACAACTCTATGGGATTTAACCATGGAAATGGCGCCTTACCTTTTACTTGGGTTCCTTATTGCAGGACTACTCAATGGAGTTTTTTCCAAGGATTGGCTGCAACGGAAAATGGGAAAACCGGGGCTCGGCAGTTCAGTCAAAGCAGCGCTTTTGGGCATCCCGCTACCGCTTTGCTCTTGCGGCGTAATCCCAACTGGAGTTTCCTTTTATAAACAAGGGGCGTCAAAAGGGGCTACTTCTTCCTTTTTAATCTCTACCCCTCAAACAGGTGTTGATAGTATTTTGGTCACCTACTCACTAATGGGATGGGCCTTTGCCATCGTTCGTCCCATCATAGCTTTTGTTACAGGCGTTCTCGGCGGAATTTGGGCGGATCAAGGTGAGCAAACAGCACAAAACACGACAACTGCTCCAACATGCTCGGACTGTGACGATGACGATGTTCAACCCACAGCACAGCAGCATTGGTTTGACCGCATTTTTCGCTATGCTTTTCTGACTTTTTTACAAGATATTTCGCGCTGGTTAGTGTTAGGTTTAGTCTTGGCAACGCTCATTACAATGTTTGTTCCGGAGGCACTATTTACCGAGTATTTAAGCCGACCCTGGTTAAATATGTTAATTGTTCTGGCTGCGAGTATACCTCTTTACGTTTGTGCAACGGCGAGTGTCCCCATTGCTGCGGCACTTCTGCTTAAGGGCGTATCGCCTGGTGCGGCTCTCGTTTTCCTCATGGCAGGTCCGGCAACCAATGTAGCTACACTAACAGTGCTTTGGCAAACAATTGGCAAACGAACAACTATTAAATACCTCGCCTCAATCATGATTGGGGCAGTTGGTTTTGGTTTACTCATTGATTATGCACTTCCCACATCATGGTTTACTTATTTCACCCCTGAACAGACAGGCGCTCATGGACATCATATTCTACCACATTGGCTGATGATTGGTTCAGGAATAATACTAGTATATCTTATATTACAAGCTGAAATAGTTAAATTTTTACCGAAAAAAACAAAACAAATGGAAAATTCAAAAACGACAACAACGTACGCCATAGAAGGCATGACCTGTAATCATTGTGTAGCGAATGTAGACAAAAACCTTAAAGCCATTGATGGAGTCGATCAAGTCGCTGTTGATCTGCAAAAAGGCGAAGCAAAAGTGGATGGCCAGGCTGAAGCTTCTAAAATTAAAGAAGTCGTAGAAAGTATCGGTTATACTTTTAAAGGAGAAAAGTAAGAAATAACTCGAATTGATCAGCCGCTCTGTTTATAAGTCCAGTAGGTCTGAATTATCCACGTTGGCAGAAGCACTTGATTTATTAAAGAAGTACTCGTAAACGTTAACAGTTCTACCTCTAATTTCGCGTTGTACCATTTTTTTCTTGTAAGGTACTTTCAACTTTGAAGGAAGAATAAATGCCAGAACAGCAGCAACAATAAATGGTATTGAAACAGCCAGGGCAACCCAATGAATAACGAGGAAAATCGAAATGGCAATGTAGAATACTGAAGAAATGATCATGAACACACCTATGAATCTGTAAAATCGCGTTCGTCCTGTCAATGCACCATAAACACCCAATGGAGGAAGTATTAATCCATGAAACATATAAATGACGACATTGTAGACCCCCAGGTAATCGAAAGAAACCACAAAGTCTAGCGTTCTCAAAAGAAAGATAAGTGACAAACAAATCACAAAGATTACGCGTAATCCTAAAGTGGCCCCCTGCCTTTCATCAGTAGGTGTTTTTGATACAATATCTGCAACCTCCTCATTAGGACAATGCGATTTCTCTCTTTTTAATTGGTCATACGCCTCTTGGTGGTCTACTTTTTCTTTTCGGATCAACCGGTGAGCTTTTTTGCGAATATCTTTTTTTTCAAGCATGAACTAGGTGATTTTTATGCAAAAATAACAAATCAATTGTGTCATTTCTGAAACAGACCATCAATATCCTTAAACGCCTTGAATTCGAGTGCATTTCCCGCCGGATCAAGAAAGAACAGGGTAGCTTGTTCTCCCGGTTCACCTTTAAAACGTATCGTGGGTTCGATCACAAATTTCACCTTATGCGTTTCTAAACGCTCGGCAAGCCTTTTCCATTCATCCATTGAAAGCACCACGCCATAATGTGGAACGGGGACTTGATTACCATCGACTGGATTATAGTGAAGTTTCGTTTTTTCGGGACTGTAATGAATCACAAACTGATGCCCGTAAAAATCAAAATCCACCCATTGCTCTGATGAACGCCCCTCTTTCATACCTAACACTTCTCCATAGAACGCTCTACATTCCCCGATATTATGGACAGGTACAGCTAAATGAAATGGTCGAATATGTCTATTCATCAACTATTTTTTTACTAAATTATGTAATCATTTTCAAACCACATGCTCAGAACATTTCTAATACAACCACTTTTCTGAAAAAAACCTGATCTTTTATGAAGTTCCTCCATTTTTACAAATACTTATGTTAAATTTTTGTTGATTCATCGAAGTAAGTTTATATTTGCTCGAAAATAATCTACTACGAGACACTATAATTTACGATGTCGTCTCAATATTAGTGATTGACTTAATAAAAAATAAAATAATTATGCTTGTAAAAAAACTACTGATCGCTTCCTTGACTTTAGCGAGTCTCGGAGCTTGGGGTCAAAAAAATGAAATTCAGCCCGTATCGCTGTCAGAAACAAATACAGCAGCGCCATCGGTTGATTTAAACTCCAATGAAAAAACACTGACTTGTGTAGATACGTTGCGCTACCCACAATTTAAAGAACAGCGTTTAGGAGCGTCAAACTTTTATTTATTTGATTTGTGGTCCTCTGATGCTGAAGGATTTTCTCAAAAGTATGATTTGAATGGGACTAATGTTACAATCAGCGAAGTGGAGTTCTTTGGTAGAATGGATCCAAATACCTTTGGTAGTTCTGTTGATGTTGAAGCAGCGATCTACTCAGTTGATGCCAACAACGATCCCGTAACTCAATTAGGAGCTGGTACATTAACGATTACGGATACCACACAATCTTATCGCTATGTATCGCTCAGTACACCCGTAGTTGTTTCTACGGATTATGCTGTAGTTATTCAGCCCACTTCACCAAATGGTGAGATGGAGATCATGATAAGTGATATTGTACCAGGACAAGCCTGGGATGAGGACTTAGCAAGATTTAAATCCGACTACTACACTGGATCTAACGGAAACTGGGTAAGTATTATTGATTTCTCAAACAATTCAACGAATTGGACCAATGGCACTGTAGATTTTGAAGCAGTCATCACACCTATTGTTTCTTATGTGGTAGACCCGGGATTCACGGCTACACCTAACCCCGCTTGTGAGAATGAGCAGGTAACATTTACAAATAACGCTGCTGCTCAGGACATCCTCAGTAACAGAATGTATACATACGATGTTTTCCAAACTTATTTTGGTTTGACAACCATCGATTCGACTTATCTTTACACTTACGGTGATGGTTCTGCAGCAACTGTTGGACCCAACACGACACACACTTATTCTCCAGCTGGGACGTACACTGCCCAACAATTCAATTTAGCTGGAGTTTTAAGAAACTGTATTGATAATGTCAATCAAACCATTACGGTTGACCCATTAGATGATGCTTCATTCTCATATGCTGCATCTGAATTCTGTACGACTGGTACAGACCCAACACCATCAACAAATAGTGCAGGTACTTTTTCTGCAACTCCTTCTGGTCTTACATTTATTGATGCCTCAACGGGAGAGATTGACCTCAGTGCTTCAGCGACCGGTTCTTATGATATAACATTTCAGACCAGTGGAACCTGTCCTAATTCTTCCACTATAACTGTTACAATCAGTGATCCCGCATCAGCTGAATTCTCTTATTCACAAGCTCAATATTGTGGAGATGGTACGACCGCTTCAGCAACATTAGCTGCTGGGGCCACTGCTGGAACATTTACAGCAGGGTCGGGATTATCACTTAACGGATTCAATGGCGAAATCGATATCGCTGCTAGTACACCTGGTACTTATACAGTTACTAATACAGTAGCTTCAACACCAGGATGCCCTCAGGCAACACACTCAGAAACGGTTGAAATCATTGCTGTAGATGACGCGACATTTACTTATTCCTCGAATACACTTTGTTTAGGTACGGGAACAGAAACACCAACAATCAACGCTACGGGTACTTTTACGGCTACCCCTGCAGGGTTGACTTTCGCCGATGCATCTACAGGTGAAATTGATCTATCTGCAAGTAATGCTGACACGTATAACGTTACGTTTACGACGAACGGAACGTGTCCAAGTTCTTCATCGCAGTCGATAACTTTAACCAATTCTCCTGACGCCTCTTTTACTTACAGTGCGTCGGCCTTTTGTGCTGAAGTTGGAACAGAAGCACCTAACTTCCCTGCTGGAGCGAGCGCAGGAACGTTCACCGCAACACCTTCTGGTTTGGTGATCAACGGAACCAACGGAGAAATAACGTTGGATGCAAGCACTCCTAACACTTATGATATTACAAATACGATTGCATCGTCTGGTTCATGTCCTCAGGTCTCTGAGACTGTTACTGTAACTATCAATGGATTGCCAACTGTTGATGCTGGAACCGATCAAGATGTATGTGACGGTGATCAAGTTACATTGACTGCGACTGGTGCTGACACCTATACATGGGATAACGGAGTTACACAGGGATCTGCCTTTACTCCATCTGTTGGTTCAGTTACATACACAGTAACAGGAACAGATGTTAACGGTTGTGAAAATGATGATGCCGTAACGGTTAATGTTTTCGAAAACCCTACAGTGGATGCAGGGACAGATGTTACTGTTTGCGAAGGCGAAGAAGTAACACTTACTGCAACAGCATCTATTGGAACAGTTTCTTGGGATAATGGCATTACTGATGGTACGCCATTTAATGCAACTACAACAACCTCATACACGGCAACTGCTGACAATAATGGTTGTACTGCGACGGATCAAGTAACAGTAACTGTCAACGAACTACCCACAGTAACGCTTGGAGATGACAGTCAATTGTGTTTACAAGATGACGTCATTTCGCTAACAGGTTCTCCCCAAGGAGGTACTTACAGTGGTACAGGTGTTACAGGTAATCAATTTGATCCCAACGCTGCAGGTGTAGGGATGCACGAAATTACCTATACATATACGGACGGTAATGGTTGCGAGAATTCAGCGACGCAAATGATCACAGTAGATGACTGTGCTTCTATCGTTGAAAATGCAATAAAAAATATCTCAATTGCACCAAATCCGGCTTCTGAATTTGTCGAAGTCCAATCAGGTGAAGGTAACGCTATTGAGTCTGTTCAGCTTATGAATACAGCAGGTCAAATTATCCCAGTGGCTACTTCAAACAACACTGATAATAATTTAAAACTTGATGTTCAACATGTGGCTACTGGAACTTACTTTTTAAACATCCTTACTCAAAAAGGAAGTACAGTACGAAAAGTAGTAGTTCAATAAGCATTATATCTTGCTTTAGATGAAAAGGCTTCCTGAACAAGGGAGCCTTTTTTATTTTTACTGCTTATTATTCCATAAATAACATTTCACCGCTTGCGTCGATAACTAAGTTTTGATATTCATTGCATTATGCAAAAAAATCGTTTTTACTACATTCTTGAAATTCAGTATCTCGGATTTCGTTATCACGGTTGGCAACGTCAGCCAAATGTGCTCACCGTAGAGAAAATGGTAAGAAAAACCCTGAACTTTGTTCTTCCCCGACACCAACCAAAAGTTTTAGCTTGTGGTCGTACGGATGCGAAAGTTTCCGTAGAGCAGACCTATATAGAACTATTTACAGAAATTCCTCTAGAAAATTTAGACCATTTTTTCGATGTATTTAATCAAAATCTACCCGCTGACATTCGGTTATTAAGTATTCGAGAGACTGATGCCCAATTTAATATCATTCAATCACCCAAAATTAAAGAGTACCATTATTATTTTGCACACGGTGAAAAATTCCACCCTTTTTCGGCCGCTTTTATGTGTCACCATCCCAACATGCTCGACATCGAATTAATGCAATCCCTTGCACCACTATTTGCAGGAACGCGTGATTTCTATTCCTACACCTTTCGTCCCAACCCTGAAACGCAAACAATTGCTACGGTAGACCATGCCGAACTCACCAAAAACACGAATTTTACCGCTTCCTTTTTTCCAGAAAATTCTTATGTTTTCAAAGTGAAAGGCAATGGTTTTAAACGGAATCAAATCAGACTCATGATGGGAGCGCTTTTTGATGTGGGATCAAAAGAAATGAGTGAAGACACCTTTAAATCGACGTTAGAGGGCTCTAATCGCATTAAATTAACAAACATTGCTCCGCCATCAGGTTTAATACTGGAGAAAGTCCATTTCGTCGATGAATGAGTTTTTTATGACGACAAATAAGTTTATATTTGCCATAAATTATAATGTTATGAAAAATATATTATCGATAGTTGTCTTCACTTTAGTGCTCGCCAATTTTTCATGGGCTCAGCAGCAAAAAGAAACGAAGCAAATAAAACGTAAAGCGCAAACGAATAAACAAACTCAGAAACAATCTGTTGAGCTACGTCCAGCCCAGCCTATTCATAAAGAAAACGCTAATAAAAGCAAAAAACGAAAGGCAACGCTCAAGTCAGTTGAATCACCCAAACGAGAAGAGGATTAGTTTTCTGAATTTCAAAAATCACGTTATTATGAAACATTTATATACAGTGCTATTTCTGATCAGCACACTATTTCTCCCAAATACAGCCTTCACACAGAGCTGTGATACCTTGAGAAACTACTCCTTATCCGATAATTTTTATGAGATCTCTGGAGCAAATGGTGCTGCACTAGGCCACGACAAAGTAAACGGAGGAACCAGCAATGTTGAGCAATGGGCAGAACCTTACAATGTTGCTGGTCCTATTGAGGTAAGACGGCTGCGTTTCGTCCCTTGGCTCGTGCACGACGAAGGTGGAGATGTTATTTTTCATGTCTACGATGTCAACGCTGGAACTCCTGGAGCATCACTAGCATCCGACACTATTCCAATCGCAGAATTTTCGGAAAACACTTTTTACCAACTGGATTTTACTAATCCAGCAAGCGTCGATGGTGATTTTTTTGTGGGATATGAATTAGCTTACAATGCACCGCAAGATTCATTCGCTATTTTAGGTACCCACAAACCAGGAGGTATCAATTACACACAGCTTTATTTCGATGGCGCATGGGATGATGTTGACAACATTTATACGATTGGTTCAGATCCTTTTATTAGTGCATGGCGTTTAGATGTCATGGTTTCAAATGCTCCGGCGCCCGTTGCCGATTACACTTCTAATTGGACAGCTTGTTTAAGTGGCGTTTTCGAGCCAGACGCTAACAATACAACGAACACAGATCAGTATGAATGGATTTTATGGGATGCAGCTGTACAAAATATTCAAGACCAACAAACAGGAATAACGCCTACAGTAAATCCCGCTCAGGTTGAAGATGATCAGGTGCTTGCTTTATACGCAGATGGCGGTTGTATGACCGATGTGCAGGCTTATTTAGTGGATGTATTTCCGGATATTTCGGCGAACGTCAATACTACGAATACCACCTGCGACCTGGACAACGGTTCAATTGAAGTTACCAATCCAACAGGAGGCAGTGGCAACTACTCCTATTCGAATAACAATGGCTCCAACTATCAAAGTAATCCATTATTTAGTAATATAACCGATGGAGCTTATGATGTTGTCGTTGCGAGTGGAGGTAATGGCTGTAGCGCAACCTATTCGGTAACTGTTGGAGCTACACCAAAAGAAACAGTTTCAGGTGGTTCGGATCAAACTATTTGCGAAAATCAGAGCGCCACGATATCAGCATCGGGTAATGGGACCATTGAGTGGTTTGATGGCAATACATCTGTGGGCACGGGAACTTCAATTACTGTTTCACCCGTAAATACAACTTCGTATGATGCTGTGCTCACCGATGCCAATAACTGTGAAGATACGGCGCAAGTAGTTGTCAATGTAAACCCACTTCCAGCCATTAGCGCAGGAGCAGATGACGCCCTTTGTGTTGGTGACAGTTATACCCTTACTGCTTCTGGCGGTTCAACTTATAGCTGGGATAATGGATTAGGAGCTGGTGCTTCACATACAGTTTCTCCTGGTGTTTCAACGACCTATCAGGTCACTGGAACGGATGGAAATGGATGTCAAAACACAGATGATATCACATTAACGGTGAATAGCTTGCCAACGATTACAGCCAGTGCAGATGCCAATATTTGCGCTGGAGAAACGGAAACGATATCAGCAACAGGTGGAAGTACCTACAACTGGGACAATGGTCTTGGCGCAGGTTCGAGTCAAAACGTAACACCGACGACTACCACAACTTATGAAGTAACGGGAACCGATGCTAATGGATGTCAAGAAACAGATCAAGTCACAATAAATGTCAATCAGTTACCAAGCGTAAGCGCAGGTTCTGACGTATCAATTTGTGATGGTAATAACACCACAATAACGGCATCAGGAGCCGATACATATATTTGGGATAATAGCTTGGGAAGTGGTGCAAGCCACCAGGTTTCACCCACATTAACCACAAATTATGAAGTCACTGGTACTGATGTCAATGGTTGTGAAAATACCGCGACTGTAGAGGTAACGGTCAATCCAATCGACGACGCCTCTTTTACGTTCAACGACTTTTGTGAGGCAGCAACTTCTAACGGACCTACCAATATTGCGACAACGGGAGGTAACTTCGTATTCAACCCAACACCTACTGATGGAGCTACGATCAATGCTTCAACGGGTGAGATTACTGGTGGAATTGCCGGAACAACCTATTCAGTAGAATACACGACAAATGGAACATGTCCAAATTCCTCTATTGAAACGGTGACCGTTCAAACAGATGATGATCCTTCCTTTACGTATAATGATATTTGTCTGGGTAATGGACAGCCTATCGAGCCGTCAAATATAGTTACCCCAGGAGGGACTTTCGACTTCGCAACAGCTCCTACAGATGGTGCAACCATCGACGCAGCTACGGGTACGATTTCCAACGCAACAGTAGGAAGTACCTACGATGTTCAGTATACGACCCCTTCTGGAGTTTGTCAAACCAGTTCCACGACCACCGTGGACGTCTTGACCGCACCCTCAATAGTCGCATCTGGCGATCAAACCATTTGTGAACAAAATGCTGTAACCATTTCTTCAACGGGAGGTGACACCTATACCTGGGATAACGGGATCGGTGCTGGCGCTAGTCATAGTGTTTCTCCTTCAACCACGACGACTTATACAGTTACAGGAACGGGACTAAACGGTTGTACGAACACTGACATGGTTGTTATTACGGTCAACCAGCTTCCTGCAGTAGACGCGGGTAGCGACCAAACCGTTTGTGAGCAGGAAATCGTAAACATCTCAGCGTCTGGCGCATCGAACTATAACTGGGATAACGGGCTTGGAGCTGGAGCTACGCAAACATTAACGGCGACCGCCACAACAACATACACGGTA
>P_1C_Liq_1_UnCtyDRAFT_1000124_pt1 | contig 17646 bp, 13 predicted proteins | sample Pon1CUnioCityCA_2_FD_10230 | JGI IMG/M metagenome (IMG submission 10230) | reverse complement strand
CTAATAGTTAAGTCTGAATTCAACAATTCTTTTTTCAACATCGTGACATCATTCGCGTCGATCATAGGATAATCAGCTTCGGGAAGCGGATCTTGCCATATAAAATCTTCTTTGGGAACTTCTGGTCCCAAATATGTGGATTTTGGTCCCATATCACGGTGCGTCAACTTAAACCAAGCATCCGCAAAAGCATCATTGAATGCCTCTTGATCTTCCAGAAACCGAATTGAAATCGCTTTATAGATAGAATCTTTTTTAAGAGCGATATCTGATGTCATCATGTAAGGAGGATGTTTTTTCTTTTCATCAAAGGCATCGGGAATTATTTTGTCTGCATCTTTCGCTACCCACTGGTGAGCTCCAGCAGGACTTTTTGTAAGCTCCCATTCATACTCAAAAAGAAATGTCAGGTAATCATGACTCCATTCTGTTGGCGTGGAAGACCAAGTCACCTCTATACCAGAAGTTATGGCATCTTCTCCTTTACCAGATTTATAGGAACTTTTCCAACCAAGTCCTTGTTCCTCAATATCTGCAGCTTCAGGCTCAGGTCCAACATGTGATGCATCACCCGCACCGTGCGTTTTCCCCAAAGTGTGTCCACCAGCAATCAAGGCAACTGTTTCTTCGTCATTCATTCCCATACGTGCAAACGTTTCTCGAATATTCTTAGCCGATCCCAATGGATCTGGCTCTCCATCCGGACCTTCGGGATTCACATAAATTAATCCCATTTGTACAGCGGCAAGTGGATTTTCTAAATCACCATCTTCAGCATAACGATCCTTACCTAGCCATTTATTTTCTTCTCCCCAGTAAACATCGAGAGCAGGTTCATAAACATCTTTCCGACCACCTCCAAAACCAATGGTCTCAAAACCCATTGATTCAAGAGCCACATTACCAGTCAATATCATGAGGTCAGCCCAGGAAATTTGATCGCCGTATTTCTTCTTAATCGGCCAAAGCAATCGACGCGCTTTGTCCAGATTGGCATTATCTGGCCAGCTATTGATCGGTGCAAATCGTTGTTGACCAGAACGGGAACCTCCCCGACCGTCTGCTGTGCGGTATGTACCTGCACTGTGCCAAGCCATTCGGATGAATAACCCTCCATAATGACCAAAATCGGCCGGCCACCAGTCCTGTGAGTCAGTCATCAATTCATGAATGTCTTTTTTCAACGCTTCATAGTCGACAGCTTTGAATGATTCTGCGTAGTTAAAATCTTCGCCCATAGGAGTTGATTTCTCCGAATTTTGACGCAATAATGAAAGATTGAGACGTTGTGGCCACCAATCACTATTTTGCGTCGCCAATTTATTGGTATGACTTTTCTTCGTCGCACCTGAATATCCATCAGCATCGGCCGTTTTTTCTTCGTTGTTCTCTCCACCTTCTTTACAAGCTACTGGAAGTAACATTAAACCCGCAAGGAAAAGTGTTATCGGTAATTTAAGTCTTTTCATATTTTCAAGTATTAAATCATTTCACAAATATACAAAATAAGGGGGCAGCAATATCTTTTTTTGAGTAACTCATGTTACACTCAGTGTACAATGGATCTATTAGATTTTAAAACGATGCGGATACCCGTTAAAAAAAGAAAAGAGCATCATACGCTGACACTCTTTTCTGCTCGTTTTTTTGGTTGATGGATTTAGAAGCTAATTGCTGCTTCACCTACGATTCCATTAAAGTTAGCGCCGTCCAGACGTCCAGACCAGCCATCACCATTATAATCCTGAGTAACATACTCAAGTTTTATGACTACATTATTGGTCAAATACCACCCAGCACCAGCATTGATCCGACTTACATTCAAGGGATCTTGAGCACCTTCCTGCATTTTTCCACTAACTTCGTTGTAACGACCAGAAACATAGAACTGCTCATTTTTACCAAATCGATATAACAATTCTGCTGCAAGTTGAGTCATTGCACCTTCGTTATTATCAGGATCTTCGAACTCCATCAATCCATCCGCAACTTCGTAGATGCCGAAGAACTCAAGTCCCTTGAATTTAATAAATGGGTTTACCTGAAAGGACGATATTTTATTGAAGCGTGCATTAAATCTTCCATCAAAATCACCGCCATCACCGTCAGTTGTTTGCAACACATTGTAATAGCGAGATCCTGCTCGATCACCTCCATATAGCCATGTTCCTGTTCCAGTTCCTGTGTTGATGTACCATGAACCTGTTAGTCTCGCTCGAAAATCTTCACCAAATGTGTTATCGTAACCTACCTTACCATAAAAAGAAGGTTTATTGTATCGATTTTGAGGAAGTACCACACTCTGATTCAATTTTCCATTTGAAACGCCTAGCATTCCGATTACTCCTTTTTTACGCAACAAAAGCTCTCCGAAAACTTCAGTCGTAAAAGCATCCATCAAATAGTTTCCAACAAAAGGATTGTGAATAGCTCTGGCATTATCCGTTCTTCTGAAGTGCGCATCACCATAATTGATTTCATCTAGGCCTATTCGAACTGTCGTCATATCCATTAAACCTTCCAACAAGCCAGGCTTAATAAAATTCAATTTATCCACTTGAATGTGTCCACCCTTTATCCAAGCCTCAACGTGGTGTCGTGAAGACATGTATGTACGCATGTGCATTCGTAATCCATCATGCAGCTGAACATCTATATTGAAATTTGCAGTTGGCAAATTAAAGTTACTACCCAGATCTGCCAGGTTTTCCATTTCATTACTTTGATTGAGTGCCTGAAATTGCATCGCAAAGTCTCCTCCCACGCGAACTTTAAGTCCATCATAAGAAATGGAATCATTTTTTGGGGGTTCAAAAATTGCATTCCCCACCTTGCTGTTTGGACGATAAAACTGAATTGATGGCTGTTGCGCGAATGCCGCAACAGAAACAAAAATTGCTGATATTGAGATCATTTTTTTCAACATAACTACTCTATTTTTAGCTTTTATTTATATTATTTAATTCTTAAATCTTGCTTCAAAAGAAATGGTGAGTTCGTTACCGGTATTAATTGCCCCCATCAAAGCTGATGGAGGTTCCATATCATATTCTGTAAATGTAATATCAAAAGAACCTGTGAGTAAAATTGAATCTTCTAACTCCTTCACTTGAACTTCGATGATTTCCGTTTTCTTCTTACCTCCAGCACTAAAATCACCCTTAAGGCGGAGGCGATCGTTTTCGATAGCAATCACCCGACTTAAATCAAATCGTATGAAAGGATTCTCATCTGTCTCCAATGCTTCGTATGCATTGTTATCCATTTTTTCCTTACCACTTTTTAGAGACTCTCCCTTTAAAGCAACCTCCAGTGATTCAATGGAATAAAATTCTCCATCCAAAAATCTAAATGCGGCTTCGCCTCTTCCTTCATCAGAAACCATCTCCCAATCATGAAGGGTAGATGTTCCAGCAACGACAAATTTAGAAGCATCATCTACTCGGTAGGACTGTGTATAAGCCAATAAAGGTAGAAATAGTATCCCTAATAGAATGGTCTTGATTAATTGAATTCTCATAGTTTAGTCATTTTTTGTATTTGCTAGCAGCACACTTTGTGCGACTCTGATTACAAAACTATAGACTCAACTATGACTACTAAGTGACAATTATCAGGTCCCATGGTGAGTTTTATCAAAAACCCACTAATTCGATAGGGTTAACTCCTACGTTTAAATAGTACAGATGCGATATGGCCTCCAAATCCAAATGTATTGGATAAAGCATAAGTCATCACTGCTGGTTCAGCTGTAGCTATTGGAAAATGGAAATGATCCTTAAAGTCAGGCTCGAAGTTTTCTACATTAATGGTTGGTGGCACTAATTGATGTTCGAGTGCTAGCACACTCAAAATACCTTCTATTGCACCAGCTGCTCCCAATAAATGTCCAGTCATCGACTTAGTACCACTTACATTCAAGTTTTGGCGCTTTCCGAATACACGTTCCAGTGCTTTCAATTCGCTCAAATCTCCTATTGGTGTAGAAGTAGCATGCATGTTAACATAATCGACTTCATCGGGTGATATTTCTGCTTCTTCGAGGGCCAGTTGCATTCCCTTCACAGCTCCGTTACCTTCGGGATGCGTGCCCGTTAGATGATAAGCATCCGCTGCCATTCCTCCTCCAACAACTTCACCTAAAATCTGAGCGCCGCGAGCTTTGGCATGCTCATACTCCTCAAGCACAAAGGCTCCTGCTCCTTCGCCCATTACGAATCCATCTCTACTTTGATCGAAAGGTCGAGAAGCAGCTGTAGGGTTATCGTTTCGCGTTGACAAGGCTTTTAATGAACCAAAACCGCCAATGGTTGCTGGTCCTATTGGCGCTTCAGACCCACCACACACTATTGCATCAGCTTTATTCCATCGAATATAATTAAACGCCTCTACAATAGCTGTAGTTGAAGTAGCACAGGCAGAAACCGGACTGAAGTTAACACCGCGCAAATCATGTTTCATAGAAATGACTCCCGCTGCAATATCAACCAGGATCCGCGGAATAAAAAAGGGAGAAAAACGTGGCTTTTCTCCTTGCTCAAAGTATTCCTTCATCTGTTCTTCAAACGTTTGAATGCCCCCGTTACCAGATCCCCAAATTACGCCTATCCGATCACGATTGACATCAGAATCAAAATTTGCTTGGTCCAACGCCTGCTCCGATGCTATTAAAGCATACTGAGTAAAACGATCATATTTCTTTCGTTCTTTGCGATCCAGGTGTTGCGTTAAATCCAATCCTTTGAGTTCACAGGCAAACTTTGTTTTAAATGATGATGTATTAAAAGTGGTTATTGGCGCTGCACCACTCACACCATTCTTTGCATTTTTCCAGAATGTCTCAACATCATTACCCAGTGGAGTTAACGCTCCTAATCCAGTAACTACGACTCTTCTCATAACTTCATTTCAATATTACTGGACAAATATAGCAAAAGGATAACCGTACAAGATAATCATTGCTGTCATTCTGTCGGTAAAAAAAAGACGGAATAAAATTTGAACTCCTAAAGCCGTGATACGTTTTAATCAAGATACCAAAAGAACCATTGAAGCAGTTGTTTACCCATTGCTTTTGGTAATATTGATGTGGAGCATATTTTTTATGGATCGCGTTTTTTCACTCGATCTCTACCGACTAGGTGTTCAACCGGGTACGTGGGAGGGGCTCAAGGGAATTCTTCTCATGCCTTTCATTCATGGACAAACAGATTTCGGACACATTATCAACAATTCGATTCCTACCGCTCTTCTATTTGCTGCACTCATCTATTTCTATCGCGAAATTGCGCTCTGGGTAACATTGTTCATTTGGGTTGGAAGCGGTTTTTTGTTATGGTATTTTGCAGAAAACACAGGTAGTTTTCATATTGGTATGTCTGGAGTAATCTATGGACTATTTAGTTTCCTGCTCATTAGTGGTTTTATTCGCAAATACCTCCCATTACAGGCTATTGCATTATTCGTAGCTTTCATTTATGGATCCATGATCTGGGGAATCTTCCCTATAAAGCAGGGTATATCCTGGGAAGGACACTTCGCTGGGTTATTAGTTGGAGCTGTCGTAGCTATTTCATTCCGGAAAAAAGGTCCACGTGCCCCCAAATACAGCTACGAAATTGAACAGGAATTGGGAATAGAACCACCCGATTATGAAGCTGAATGGAAAGAGAAAATCGAACAATACAAACAGAATCAAGAAGCAATCAAGCTACATCGACAAAGGAAACAATCCGAACAAAAGGACACCACAACAAAGAATACATCCACTTCCAGACAGGATAAACAAACACCTCCAACATTAAATATAGAATATCATTTCAAACCGCAATCGAAAAGGAAAGACGACAATAATACCGATCAAGATTCAACGAGCAACAAATAACAATGATGGCTGATCAATTTAGCCTGAGCTCAAGAACTACCTAATTGACTTCAAAAAGCTTCACCAAATGATCCGTTTAATGATTTGTCGAGAAATTCTATTTTATTTTTTCCACTCATCCGACTTTCAAACCACTGGCAACTTTATAGTAGTGTCAGACATGATCTTTAGCTAAATTCGCCACACACAAAATAATGTGTAATCGTAAACCTATATTTTTGCCTATTCCTACTACTACGTTGGAATAGGCTTTTTTTATTACAGGCACAAGTAAGCAAACAGCTCCCCTAAAAGTTTTTTTCAATCTTACTACTCATCGTCGAGTTGCACTATTGAGGGGATCTTTATTTTTTCAAAATAAGTTTTTAAGACCTGTGCATTTTCTTCTTCGGGTGTATGTATTTCCATAACGGCCGGCCGATTGTTGGTTTGGCGTTCATAAAATGCTTGTAATTGATTTGAAATAGATTTCATGTCTTTTGCCTCATAATAATTGACATCAAAAGCGCTACAAATTGATTCTGCATCTGCGTCATTAGTTGTAACGAAATAATCTTTTTTCGCAGGAGTCGAATGTGGTCCAGGTATTATTGAAAATATGCCCCCACCTCCATTATTAATTAAAAAGACTCTAAAATTAGAAGGTAAGTATTTATTCCACAGCGCATTACTATCATAAAAAAAGCTGAGATCACCGACTATAATTGTATGCATACGATCGTCTTTTGCGATAGCTCCTCCAATAGCAGTACTCATTGAACCGTCAATACCACTGGTACCTCGGTTACAATAGTATTGAATGACCTTTATCGGGTCAAATAATTGTCCGTATCTGACCACCGAACTATTCGCAAAATGTAAGGTGCTGTTATCAGGCACTACATCCATAAGCAATTCAAACACACTCAAATCGGCATAGGGGGCATCTTGAAAATAATCATCATGAAGAGTTTGGACTTGATAATCCAACTGTTTCCATTGTTCTCCATACCTCGAGACATTGCGATCCAATCTATCGTCGAGAAGTGTATCGATAAATGTTTCTGGCGCCATGGGAAAAGTATGTGATAAATGCTGATAGGTGTCCATCATAGGAAATTCAGCACCAATTTTCCAATGCATCTCAGGTCCATAAGTACGCAAGTATTTTTTAATTTTCTTCGATATAACTGCACCACCCATCGTAATTAAAAGATCAGGCTGAAATATTTTAGGTGCTTCATCCAGAAAACTGTTAATGGTGCGATCAATGCAATGAATAAATCGTTGATCCTGCAGGTTACTCGTATTTTCTACGACAATCGCTACACTTTTATCTTTAGCCAATTGTTTCAATTTACCCTGTAAAACTGGGTTTGGGGGAAGCTGACCACAAATAATCAACTTTCTGGAATGTGTTCGCCATGCTTTTTCGATCATAGCTAACTGATCATCGCGTAAAACTGCTTTTGGCATTTCATAACGAGCAGTTGGCATTGAAACAGAATTTTCATTCACCGCATTGATCTCATAGAGTGGCTCTTGAAAAGGGAAATTAATATGTGCCGGACCTCCTCCTTGTCCTATAGCTTTTTGTATAACGCGATTCGCTTCCCTGCGGTTCCACCACTTTTGATCGGCATGATCTGGTTTCTCAAACATACGCGTTTCTGCCACAATATGATTCTGAAACACCCCTGTTTGCCTAATGGTTTGTCCATCACCTTGATCGGTCCACTCCAAAGGTCGATCTGCAGAGACTACTAAAAGGGGGATATTGCGGTAAAAAGCTTCACTTACAGCAGGATAATAATTCAGTAAAGCAGAACCAGAAGTACACATTACGGCAACTGGAGCATCCCATTGTTCCGCCATTCCCAGTGCATAAAAAGCAGCACTTCGTTCATCGGGAATGACCAGTTTTTCAAAACGGTCATCATCGTAAAAAGCAACCACGAGCGGAGCATTTCGAGATCCAGGAGAAAAGACAATACCTCGAACTCCGCGTTCTATAAACACGTTTTTTAACTGCTCCACACCTGGTTTTGCACTCATATACCGCATAATTGTGAATTAATTTCGAAATAATTTCGCACTATAATTATCAGCTTGATCTTCCGTGATTAAATTTAAACGTAGCAAATATTCCACAGCATGGTCAAAAGCTGATTCATAATTGCTTCCGTCATAGTTCCAGTCAGTCTCTTTCAGCCATTTACGGACGTCGTACTTTTTTAAACCATAACGCCATGCAATCAACTCATCTGCTTTGGGATGCTGTTTTAATTCCAGTGCCTTATGGTTAATGATTTCACACATATTGCGAAGAGGAGTTTCATGTTCATGTAAGACTTCATTGCGCACGGCAATAGCAAAACACGGCCAAGGCGTCACCACCTCATCTATATATCGACATTTCTCTTGTTCCACATAAGGATGAGTAGTGTATTTCTCCCATAGAAATGCTTGAGAATCATTATTTTCTAAAGCCCATAAACCACCATAAATATCTCCGATTACAGAAAAATCAAGTTTATCAATATCCCAGCCTTCCCGATCAGCCAAAACATAGGACATCAAATGAGACCCTGAACCCTCACGTGAAATTGCAAAAGTTTTTCCCTCGAGCTGATTCACTGTTTTTATATCAGAATTAAAGGGTACATGAATTCCCCAATGAAGCGATGAAGTCACATATATTTGTAATATACTCGCATCCAACCCCTGAAGAATCGATTTGGTTATACCCTCCGTTAATAAAACAGCTACATCCAATGACTTATTCTCTAAACCGCGCACCATTTGACCAGTTCCACCCGTCATATCTTCCCAATGTACATGAATACCTTTAGATTTGAGACTTCCCTCTTCCATGGCTAGACGCCAAGGTAGATTAAAATGTTCAGGCACACCACCTATCTTTAATCGTGTCATAACTCATCTGTATTTGATAAAAATTGTCGTTCATATAAATTACTGTAAAAGCCACCCTTATCAAGTAATTCTTCATGACTACCCGCCTCCATGACTTCTCCATTATCTAAAACAACGATCTTGTCTGCTTGTTGTATTGTCGATAAACGATGGGCTATAACTATTGATGTACGGCCCACTGTGAGTTTTTCTGTTGCCTGCTGAATAAGTTCCTCACTTTCATTATCGACACTTGAAGTTGCCTCGTCTAAAATAAGAATGTGGGGGTTGTAGACATAAGCGCGAATAAATGCCAAAAGTTGGCGCTGACCAACAGACAATACTCCTCCTCGCTCACCCACAAAATAGTCATAATTCTCAGGCAGTCTCATGATAAATTCGTGTGCTCCTACAGCTTTTGCCGCCTCTACTACTTTATCTTTTGAAATGTCGGGATCACCGAGCGTTATATTGTTAAATACAGTATCAGAAAACAAAAATACATCCTGTAAAACAATCGATATATTTTTTCGCAAATAAGTTAAGTCAATATCCCGCACGGGTACATCTCCAATTGAAATTTCACCTTTTTGATATTCGTAAAAACGAGAAAGCAAATTGACGATCGAACTTTTCCCTGCACCAGTAGCTCCAACAAATGCCACTGTTGTGTTCGGCTCAATTTTCAAATCAATATCTCTCAACACCCAGTCTTCATCCTGATAGGCAAACCAGACTTTATTGAACGTAATACTTTGTTGAAAATCTACTTTTTCCAGTGTTCCTGTATCCTGGATTTTCTCGTCTTCATCCAGTGTTTTGAACACGCGTTCGGCACGTACAATTCCGCGTTGTAGAATATTGAATTTATCGGCTAATTGACGTATAGGTCGATAGAGCATGTGTACCCAAAGCGTATATTTTACAATGGTACCCGTTGAATCTCCAACCACCGAAAAATCATTTGCCAAAGACCACGCGCTAAAAACAATTAAAAATGCAATAGAGAGCGAACTCAAGAATTCCACCACAGGGAAAAAGATTGAATTGGCCCATATAGTAGCAACATGCGCCTTCTTATGTTCTTCGTTGATCTTTGAAAAACGCTCTTTTTCCACCCGTTCTCGATTGAACAGTTGCAATACAGCCATCCCCGTTAAACGTTCCTGTACAAAAGTGTTCAAGCGGTTCACTTCACGACTTTCTTTTTGGTAGGCTTTTTTCATGGCTCGGGCAAAAATCCGAGTAGCCAAAATGAGCAATGGAATGGGAAGCAAAACAAAGAAAGCAAGCAACGTATTTGTCCAGAACATCCAACCCAAAATGGTGAACAACACTAAAATATCTCCCAACATGTTAATCAATCCTTGTGAGAACACATTAGAAATAGTTTCGAGATCGGAAACCACACGCGTCACTACTGATCCAATCGGATTTTGATCAAAATATTTCATTTTAAAAGCTACCATGTGTTTGAATAGCTTTTTGCGTATATCGCGAATCACTGATTGAGCCAACAGGTTTGCAAAATAGGCATTTAGAAACTGAAAAGCCGCTTCTAAAATGAGCATACCTATAATCACCATGGTCCATAGCAGCAACGCCTCGCGATCCTGGTTTTTAACAATATATTCGTCGACCATGTTACCTATAACACTCGGTCTCAATGGAGCTACAATCGATAAACCCACCGTAAACAAGAATGCAATCCAAAGATACCTTTGGTAAGGCTTGGCATAGGTCAGCAAGCGTCTAAATATATTGACATTAAATTTTGATGGACTACTTTGAGACATGATGCAAAAATAGTGAGCCGAATGAGATATTAGCCTTTAAAACCAAAAAGAAGTAAAAAAGTTTAGGAAAATAATTGTAATCAATTAAGAAAATATATGGTCGCGAAGTCCCTTTCTTTTTCTTATAAAATTATCAACATTATTGCAAGGGTGTTCATCATCCTACACATGCTATTCAAATCAAAACCTCAGCAAGAATTGAAAGCGAGTTTACTTTTCAAAGGGTCTAGTCATGAAAAAAAAACATTAAAAATATACGCTCCCGTTAAATGCACCGTTTAAATTCAAGAAATAGTATTATATTCGAAGCAAACTGCCAGTGGCTATGAGAAACGCGTTAATATTTATAATTGTATGTTTGACCTGCACCCAGGTTGGGTGGAGCCAGGAAAATTACAAACCAACGAGTTCCTTCAAAGTTGAAATTGGTCTTCCAAATAATGCCACCAACTTTGCATTTCGCGATTTAATGCAAGGACTCGTTGTCGTTACTCCTTCTTATCAGTACACATTTGATAACACGTTAAGCATTGGAGCCGGATTACGGTATAATTATTTTAGTGTCAACGAGTTTAAGAACACTGTCGACCTCTCTGGTGGTATCCACACTGCTGGTGTGTTTGGTAAAATTGGTCAGGAAAAATTTTACGGTAATTTTGGTGTGGATTATGGAGTCCGCGTCGGTTATTCAATGAATTTCATGACCACCAATTTCAACGAAACCCTGCGCGGTGGACCCTATAGCAATGATGCCGGTTTTGTAGAGCCACATTTAGGTTTAGCACTTACTGCAAATGAAAATACTTCATTTCGATTTGCATTGGGGTATGCTTTCCATGCATTTGAATTTCGACCGAACCAAATGGGACTGGATCAGTTTAGCGGCATGAGCGAAGATGATTTAAATGGCACTACAACCTACTTTACGGTAGGCTTTGGATACTCTTATTATTTTGGGTATTAATCATCCTAGTAGCTCGCCTTTTTTTGCTCGCGCTGAATCAGTCGATCAAATTTATTTGGACAATCGATGGCTATTTTAAGCTGCTCTAACGTTATTGGATGCTTAAAGTCGAGATAGTTTGCGACTAGAAAGAGACCTTTATGTTTGAGTACAGGTTCATTTTTTGAATATTTTTGATCACCAACAATGGGGTGCCCAATAGCTGCCATGTGTATTCTCAGTTGATGTTTTCTGCCCGTCTTCGGAAATAGTTGAACCAGCGTCATTTTTTTATTGTAGTGAGAAGGATAAATAGCTAAGCTCTTATAGCGAGTTAGTGCACTTTTACCTTGAACAGCGTCATTCACCGTTCCTTCTCCATTTAATTCACCCTGAACCATAGCAATATAGCCTTTCGTCAGTTCTCGTTGTTGAAACATTTCGTCTATTCTTCGACGTGAAGTATAGGTCTTTGCAACAATTAGAAGTCCATGGGTCTTAGCATCCAACCGATGGGTTAACAAAGGTACGCTCAACTTTTCATGAAGTGGTATAGACTTATCCAACACTGGTTTTAAATTGCCTCTCAAAGCATGCTGCAGTGTTTTCCGCTGATATCCCGAACTCAAAAGTCCAGCAGGTTTTTCCACAACAGCGATATAATCATCTTCATAAACCACGTGGACATTAAGCTGAATATCATCTTGGATCTGTCGTTCTTCTTCCAAGATTTCAATCTGATCGCCACCTGTTATCCAATCTCCGGATCGTAAAAAACGACCACCCAATGCTATCTGTTTACGTTTAAATGCCTTTTTTACCGCTTTCCGGGAAGGGAGAGATTCCACTTTTCCTGGCAGGTAGTCGTATACCCTTTGCCGCTTCACATCATCGTCAACAATGATAATTTCTAAAATATTTCTGTGTCGTTTTTCCATACTTACCTCAACAAATCTATGCACATTTTTATCATTTTTTCAACAAAACGACCAATTCGTTTTCAATGCATGAGAATAGCTTTAAATTTGCCCATTCAGAAAAACAAAATAGTTATGTTAACAATTGATCCAAAAGATATACCCGTACCTAAGTTGCACCATTACTTATTGGGTGCTGTAGGTCCTCGGCCAATTGCTTTTGCATCGACAATTGATGCGGAAGGAAATGCTAATCTCGCTCCCTTCAGCTTCTTTAACGTGTTCAGTGCAAATCCACCAATCATGGTTTTTTCGCCGGCGCGCAGTGGGAGAACGAATACCACAAAAGACACCTATGAAAATGTCAAAGCCCATCCCGAATGCGTCATTAACATTGTTAATTATGACATTGTAGAGCAAATGAGTCTGAGTTCATCACCGTACGAAAAAGATGTCGATGAATTTGTTAAATCAGGGCTCACCCCCATTAATTCAGACCTTGTAAAACCTTTTCGCGTCAAAGAATCCCCCGTTCAATTCGAATGCAAAGTGGTAGAAGTCAAAGAACTGGGTAAAGACGGTGGCGCAGGAAATTTAGTGATCTGTGAGGTTTTAAAAATGCATATTGATGAGGCCATACTCGACGATAATAAGATGATTGACCAGCAAAAAATTGATTTAGTTGCCCGCATGGGTGGAAATTGGTATTGCAGAGCTGACGCTAATTCCATGTTTGAAGTCTTTAAACCCGTCACTACCGTAGGCATGGGAATCGATAACATCCCTGAAGACATTCGCAATAGTACAATACTCAGTGGTAATGATTTAGGTAAGTTAGGTAGTGTTAAAGAACTACCCAATGAAACCGAAGTTAACGAATACAAATTGATGGAATTATCAGATCTTTTTGTATCTTTAGAAGACGAGCCTGTAAAACTCGAGAAAGAATTACACCGCAAAGCACAGCTTTTACTCATTGAAAACGAAGTAGAAGCAGCTTGGAAAACGCTATTAACATTTAATAATCAATAAAAAGTAGAATTATGTTTACCATTTCAGGAATCGTCAAAGTAAAGCGCGATACACAACAAATTTCAGACAAGTTCCAAAAGCGTGAATTTGTCGTCACAGATGCCTCCGGAAATTATCCACAGGATATTTTATTTCAACTCACTCAAGATCGCACGTCGTTGCTCGATGATATCAATGAAAACGACGTGGTCAATGTGACATTCAACATTCGCGGAAGAGAGTGGACCAGTCCAAAAGGAGAAGTCAAGTATTTCAATTCTCTTGACGTATGGAAAATTGAAAAATCTCAAGGTGGAGGAACTCCTACACCACCAGACATTGAACCTGCCAAGTCTGACGATGCTGAAACATTAGTTGAAGAGGGCGATGATGATTTGCCGTTCTAAGTGCGCACCATTAATCCTATTCAATAGTTGAATTTCAATCGTTAAAAAGGATATACAGAATTAATGATTGAGACCACCATTACGATATACTTAAGACAGCTATTCTCCTCGCTTCATTTTTTTGAAGTGGGGAGTTTTCTTTTTATTCCTTGTATACCAAATCTAAAACTACCGGTTCATATACAATAGTAAGACATATTTGGGTGAGAAGGTTCTTGAATTCACTTGAAACTGTATTTGGTCATTTTAATCGCTTGACACATGGTGTATTCACAAAAGTTAAATTCCATTAGATCACTGTCAACCAAAAAAATCAGGAGCCAAAAAGTGTTCAAGTGATTCCTAATAATCTACACACTTGCTCTATCGTAGTTTTCACACTTTTGCGATTTTATCTATAGATTACACACCTGACTATGGATACAGCAAGTAACGTTTGCGCAACTTTCGAAATTCATCCAATTCCGGTTGCCAAGAGGATCGTATCTCCTCAGCAGAAACACCCGATCTCAATTGCTTCCTGAGCTCATTGGTTCCCGCCAGTTTATCAAACCAATTCTCCCGAGTAATCATATCAATTTGCTTTGACTTCATCGTTTGTTGAGCATCAATTATCCACGTTAAATTAATCTGATTCAATTTAGCATCCGAATTCGAAGCTCCTAAATCTAATCCATAGCACTTTTCCCCCTTCAACTTAGGTTGTTGCGACCCAAAACCAGGGGTAGGTATAAAAGTATAATCGTATTTTTCATTGACCTTTAATCCTGGATGACCAAACATTTCAAAAGGTCGATCTGTACCACGACCAACACTGAGTACAGTTCCTTCAAATAAGCATAAAGTGGGATAAAGCTGAATCGCTACATCACTTCTCAAATTAGGTGAGGGCGCAACAGGTAAAGAATAAGCCATCGCGTGTTCATAACCACTCATTTTCAGTATTCTTAGCTCACATTTGAGTCCATTATTGAGCCACCCTTCATCGTTAATCATTTTGGCAAGCTCCCCTATCGTCATCCCGTGAACAATGGGAATTGGATGCATTCCTACGAAGGATTTATACTCAGGTTGTAAAACAGGGCCGTCTACATAATGACCATTCGGGTTGGGGCGATCCAATACAATCAAAGGTATATCGTTCTCAGCACATGCCTCCATGACATAGTGTAATGTAGATATATAGGTATAAAAGCGTGCTCCCACATCCTGGATATCAAAAACCACTAATTCGATACCTTCCAATTGTTCTTCGGTCGGTTTTTTATTACTCCCGTAAAGCGAAATAATGGGCAACCCAGTTCTCTCGTCCTTTCCTGATTGAACATGAGCTCCAGCGTCTTGTTTACCTCGAAATCCATGTTCTGGAGCAAAAACAGCTTGTATTTTTTCGCCCCTCGACAACAACGTATCCACCAAATGAGTTTGCCCTACCCGACTCGTTTGATTGGCTATCAATCCGATATTGCGATGACCGATGAGTTCTTTTAATTTATCAAGTCGCTCAGCACCACAAACCAGTTTATAACTTGAGGGATTGTCTTTCAGTGGTTCTCTTTTTTCTTTTTGCTGTTCTCCCACACTATCTTTGACAATATTATGGGCATCGCTATTTTCTGCCGTCTGGCAGGAAATTAGGAAAATGATAAAAAAACTTTTTAAGCAGAGACGCATTGAGTACATTAGCGGGCATTTTATATTATTGTGAACAAGATCTACTTTATAGCGCAAAAAATTCACGCTGGGAAAAACGAAGATAAGAAAGTTTCCCGACCCATAACGCGTATTTCACGTTCGAGTATCGTTCTTGCCATGATCATTAATATCGTAACCATAGCCGTTGTTACGGGTTTTCAAAATGAAGTAAAAGAAAAGGTGATCGGGTTCGGATCTCATGCGACACTCGTAAAAGCTGGTGAGCAATCCACTTTTGAAAGCGCTCCAATCGTCTACAACGACTCATTATTCGATGCCATAAAAGATATCCCTGGTGTTAAAAACCTTCATCGGTTTGCGTACAAACCCGTCATGTTGCAATCCGATCCTGACACGAACTTTTATTCTATTCAGGGTATTGACACCTTTCAGGTGCAACAAGAAATTCACGGTGCCGTGATGAAAGGCGTTAGTGATCGCTACGACTGGACATTCTTTAAAAACCATTTAATTGCAGGTAAGATACCTTCTTTTGACTCTAACAACTACGAATTACTGCTCTCCGCAACGATTGCTGAAAAACTAAATTTGGATGTTGGTGAAAATGTCCGAGCGTTCTTTGTCAAAGAGACCCCCATAAAATTAAACTTTAAGGTGACAGGTATTTTTAAAACCGGACTGCAGGAATTTGATGATCAAGTCATCATTGGAGATCTTGAAAATGTGCAACGATTGAATGATTGGGGGATACAATCAGCAATTCGCATTGCTGATACAATTACAAAAGACGGTCAATTGGTCATATATGCTGATTGTCGCGGTGGCAATGGAAACTACCGTTTTGATTGGGGAGAAGGCTATGAAACTGCGCGGGGATTTACCTACTGCGATGTAAAAGATACAACGATCCAATTAATTGCATCTGATTACTGGACCTATATTAACGGAAAAGGAGAAATCAATGCCATTCCAGACACGGCTTATCTACATGTAAAAGTTGAAGGGAATAAATACCTTCCTTGTTATCCGAAAAAGATGGCTATGGGCGAAATTCAGCGCAATTATCTCAATGCTTCGGGAACTGAATTTTCCATTGCAATGAAAGGAGGTAAAAAACTAATTTTTAAATATGAAGATGGAGATGGTAGTCACACCAACTATATTGGTGGCTATGAGTTGGAAACTGATCATTTCGAACAATTAAACACTTTAATTGAACGCGTCAAAAAAGCGATCTATTTCCAATCCAATGATGGCTACGACTACCGTATACGCACGATAAAGGAAGACCAGAGTGAACTTTTTTTATGGCTAGATTTTCTAGACTTGAATGTCATGATTATTTTAATTTTAATGATCTTGATTGGCGTCATTAATATGGGGTCAGGGTTGTTGGTACTCATCATCACTAAGACACAGCTTATTGGACTTTTAAAGGCACTCGGAGCTACCAATTGGTCCATCAGAAAATTATTCCTGCACCAGGCTGTCTTTATCATCGTTCGAGGCATGATTATCGGTAACGTCATCGGTATTGGACTATGCCTGATTCAGGAGTTTTTTACAGTCATCCCACTGAATCCCGAGGTTTATTATTTAGATGCCGTTCCCATAGAGCTTAATTTTTGGTTTATTCTTTTCCTGAATCTTGGCACGTTAGTCGTTTGTACGGCTGCCTTAATCGTTCCTTCTTATGTAATTACTAAAATCTCCCCCATTAAAGCGCTTAAATTTGATTAATCATGAGAGATCATTTTATAAGTAAAGATCAGCGATATATGCATCGTGCTTTGCAACTTGCTCGATTAGGAGGTAGCGATGTGACACCTAATCCGATGGTTGGGGCCGTTATCGTACATGATGACATCATCATTGGTGAAGGTTATCATCAAAGGTACGGAGGACCGCATGCAGAGGTAAACGCTGTGGACAGTACTGAAGATCATTCGCTATTGCCGCAATCTACGCTTTACGTGACGCTAGAACCTTGCGCTCATCATGGAAAAACTCCACCCTGTTCCGATTTAATCGTGCACCATCAGTTTAAACGTGTAGTAATCGCTTGTCAGGACAGTTTTTCGGCTGTTGCCGGCAAAGGTATTGAGCGGATCAAAGATGCAGGGATACAAGTTGAGGTTGG
>P_1C_Liq_1_UnCtyDRAFT_1000123_pt1 | contig 17750 bp, 20 predicted proteins | sample Pon1CUnioCityCA_2_FD_10230 | JGI IMG/M metagenome (IMG submission 10230) | reverse complement strand
GACATCGAGCAGAAGATGATGCCCTGCTCGGCCAGCTTCTCCTTGTACGAGGTCGCCACCGAGACCGAATCGAACACCGCATCGACTGCGACATTCGAGACACCGGCGAGCTGCTCCTGCTCGTGCAGCGGGATGCCGAGCTTGTCGTAGGTCGCCTTGATCTCGGGGTCGATGTCGTCAAGGCTTTCCGGGCGGTCCTCGTCGCGCTTGGGCGCGGCGTAGTAGGAAATCGCCTGGAAGTCGATGGGATCATAGTGGACGTACTGCCAGTCCGGCTCGCGCATGGTCAGCCAATTGCGATAGGCCTTGAGCCGCCATTCGAGCATCCACTCCGGCTCGTTCTTTTTGGCCGAGATCTGCCGGATGACATCCTCGTTCAGGCCCGGCGGAACCCGGTCTTCCTCGACATCGGTAACAAACCCGGCCTCGTAGCCCTTCTGGGTAAACCGTTCAATCGTCTCAGTGCTCGCGGACATGACGCACTCCGGTAAATTCAAGCGTATGAATGGGGTTTTGACCGCCCCCGTTCTGTTCGGTTGCGGTCTCCGCCAACGTGATCTCAGACAACGCCCGCAGGACCACATCGTTGATGCGACCCCAGACATTGCTGATGTTGCACTGACTGCCGTACTGACAGGCGCCGCGCCCGTCCTCGATGCAGTCGGTCAGTGCAATCGGCCCTTCCAGCACGGTAATGATCTCGGCAACGGAGATCTCATCGGCCGGCCGGGCCAGCCCATAGCCACCCTTGGCGCCTCGATAGGAGACCACCAGGTCGCTGCGGGCAAGGTGCTTGAGGATCTTGCTGACAATGGGCTGTGGCAGCCCCCGCACTTCAGCCAGGGACGCCGCGCTGTGGCGCGCCTGAGGGTCCTTCGCCATCAGCGCCAGGATACCCACGCCGTAGTCGGTTTCGCGGTTCAGCTTGATCATGGGTTGAGATTGTAACTGAAACAGGACTGCTTTGGTACATTTTAAACTGGAAAAATTACCGCAGTTCCTCATCGGCGCTGCCCGGGTCTTCCTCACCGGCCCAGGACTGCCACCCCTCCTCCGCCGTCAGCGGCCGGCCGCCGGCGGTCTCGCGACGCCGCGCCGCCACCGCACTGGCGGCGAGCGCCTCGATGTGCGACCAGTCATCGGACTCGATCGCCTCGACCGGCGTCAGCCAGCTACCACCCACGCAGGGGACATTGGCGAGCTGCAGAAAATCCAGGTAATTGCCGGAGTGCACACCCCCCGTGGGACAGAACCGCAATGCCGGAAAGGGACCGGCAAACGCCTGCAGCGCGGCGATTCCCCCACTGGGTACCGCGGGAAAGAACTTCAGCTGCTCAAAGCCATCGGCCTGGGCGCGCATCACCTCCGTGGCCGTCGCCACCCCCGGTAGCAGCGGCAGCGCGGTGCGCTCGGCCGCGGCGTTAACGGCGTCCGCATAGCCGGGGCTCACCAGAAACTGCGCGCCGGCATCGGCGGCCTGCCGCACCTGAGCTGATGCGGTCACCGTGCCTGCGCCGACCGCCATGTCGGGGACATCGCGGGCAATGGCCGCCACCGCCTCGAGCGCGCCGGCGGTTCGCAGGGTAACCTCGATGACGGATACGCCACCGGCGAGCAGGGCCCGCGCCAGTGCGGGCGCCCGGGATGGTGTGTTGATTTTCACGACCGGAATCACCGGCGAGCGCGCCATCAATGACTTCATGGACATCACGATCCCTCGTTATCGGCGCCCGGGGCAAAGCTGATGGCGCCGGTCTCCGCACTGCTTGCCATCGACCGGAAACCGGCAAACATATCCCGACCAATGCCGTGCTGGACCGTGGTATCCGGCGGGGCCGACGCCCGGGCAGCCCATTCGGCCGCGGGCACGTCGACATCAAGCCGACCCGCCTCGGCGTCCAGCGTGATCCAGTCGCCCTCGCGGATGCGGCCGATCGCCCCACCGCGCACCCATTCCGGATGCAGATGAATGGCGGCGGGGACCTTGCCCGAGGCGCCCGACATGCGCCCATCGGTGACCAGCGCCACGCGCTGACCGCGCGACTGCAGCACCCCCAGCTCGGGGGTGAGCTTGTGCAGCTCGGGCATGCCGTTGGCGCGCGGACCCTGCCCCCGCACGACACAGACAAAATCCCCCTCGAGCGCTCCGGCCCGGAACGCGGCCAGCACCGCCTGCTGATCATCGAAGACCCGCGCCGGGCCCTCGATGCGGCGATGATCCGGATGCACCGCCGAGGTTTTCATGACCGCCCGCCCCAGATTGCCGTCGAGCACCCGCAGCCCGCCGTCGCCATCAAAGGGCTCGGCCACCGGCCGCACCACCTGAGCGTCACCGCTCTGAGCGGGTGCCTCACCCCAGGCGACGCCGCCATCCGCCAGCATCGGCTCGCGGGCGTAGGCGCGCAGGCCTTCGCCACTGACAGTGAGCACATCCTCGTGGAGCAGCCCGGCGTCGAGCAGTTCGCGCACCAGAAACCCCATACCGCCGGCGGCGTGGAAGTGATTGATATCGGCCTGGCCGTTGGGATAGATCCGCGTGAGCAGCGGCACCACCCGCGAGAGCGTATCGAAGTCGCTCCAGTCGACATGCAGGCCGGCTGCCCGGGCAATCGCCACCAGATGAATGGTGTGGTTGGTGGATCCGCCGGTTGCCAGCAGGCCGACGATGCCGTTGACGATGGCGCGCGCGTCAATCACCCGGCCCACCGGCGTGTACTCGTCACCGCTCGCGGTCAGCTGGGTAATACGATGACCCGCCGCGATGGTGAGGGCGTCACGCAGCGGGGTGTTCGGATTGACGAAGGCCGCTCCGGGCAGATGCAGCCCCATCACCTCCATGAGCATCTGGTTGGAGTTGGCCGTGCCATAGAACGTGCAGGTGCCGGGGCCGTGATAGGACTGTGCCTCGGATTCGAGCAGCGCATCGCGACCGACCTTGCCCTCGGCATACAGCCCGCGGATACGCGCCTTCTCGTCATTGGGCATGCCGAAGTCATGGGCCCGGCGGGCACGAAGATGAAGGGCAGATGGCCAAAATGCAGCGCGCCAATCAGCAGCCCCGGGACAATCTTGTCGCACACCCCCAGACACAGCCCACCATCGAAGGTGTTGTGGGATAACGCCACGCCGGTGGCCATGGCGATCACATCGCGACTGAAAAGCGAGAGTTCCATGCCGGGTTGACCCTGGGTGACACCGTCGCACATGGCCGGGACACCGCCCGCAAACTGGGCCGTCCCGCCGGCCTCGCGCACCGCCTGCTTGAGCAGTCCGGGAAAGCGCTCCAGCGGCTGATGCGCCGAGAGCATGTCGTTATAGGCCGAGACAATCCCCACATTGGCCTTCTGCAGGCCCTTCAGGCGTGCCTTGTCGCCATCGGGTGCAGCGGCGAAGGCGTGCGCGAGGTTGGTACACGACAGGCTGGTGCGAACCGGCCCTTCATCGGCCGCGGCCTGCAGGCGATCGAGGTAGGCGGCACGATCGGTCTCGCTGCGCGCCTGAATCCGCCGGGTGACAGCGGCCACCGCGGAATTGAGTGCTGACATAGGACCTCCCTCATCAATCCGGGCATCAGTCTATCGCACTCGCGCGGGGCACAGGACGCCTGCTTATGCTCAGGTGCGCGAAAACGGTACCCTGTTGCCTCACGCAAGCGTCCACATACAGGAGGTGGGGTGAAAACAACCAACCCCTTTGACCTGGTGCTGTTTGGCGCCACCGGCGATCTGGCGATGAGCAAACTGCTGCCCGCCCTGTATCGTCGCGACCGCGCCGGTCAGTTGCCCGCCGATGGGCGCATCATCGCCACTGCGCGACGGGCGCTCGATCGGGCGTCATTCATCGAGCGGATCGATGAGGCGTTCGACCGGCACCTTGAACCCGATGAGCGAACCGCTGCCGACTGGGACCGTTTTGTCGCCCGGCTCGATTTTGTCTCGGTCGATGCGGACACGGAGGCAGGCTTCGACGCCATGGCCGCGGTGCTGAGCGGCCGCGAAGACCACAACCGGGTGTTCTATCTGGCGGTGGCGCCCGCCTATTTCGTCGATATCTGTCAGACCTTGCACCGTCACGGACTGGTCACCGACCGTGCGCGGGTCGTGCTCGAAAAACCCCTCGGCCATGACCTTGCCTCGGCCCAGGCAATCAGTGAGCAGATCGGCGCGATCTTTGCCGAGGACGCGATCTATCGCATCGATCACTACCTGGGCAAGGAAACGGTCCAGAACCTGATCGCGCTGCGCTTTGGCAACATGCTCTTCGAGCCGCTGTGGCGGCGCGAGTGGGTGCGCGACGTGCAGATCAGCGTCAGCGAGCAGCTGGGTGTCGGTGGCCGGGCCGACTTCTACGACCGCACCGGCGCCCTGCGCGACATGGTCCAGAACCATATGCTCCAGCTGCTATGCATCATCGCCATGGAGCCGCCCACCGACATTGGCGCGGATGCGGTGCGCGATGAAAAGCTCAAGGTACTGCGGGCGCTGAAGCGCCTCGAGGGACAGGACGTCCTGCGCAACACCGTGCGCGGGCAGTACCGCGCCGGCGCCATTGCCGGTCAGCCGGTGCAGGGCTATCTCGACGAGGACGGGGTGCCGGCGGACAGCCGCACCGAGACCTTCGTCGCGATGCGCACCGAGCTGCAGAACTGGCGCTGGGCGGGCGTGCCGTTTTACCTGCGCACCGGCAAGCGATTGCAGGAGCGCGGCGCCGAGATTGTCGTGAATTTTCACGATGTCCCGCATTCCATCTTTGGGGTGGCCTATGGGGCGGGGCAGCCCAACCGCCTGGTCATCCAGCTGCAGCCGGATGAGGGCGTAAAACTGCACATGATGGCCAAATCCCCCGGTGATCGCATGCAGCTGCGGCCGGTGGCACTCAACCTGGACTTTGCCGAGGCCTTCCGCCAGCGCCCGCCGGATGCCTACGAGCGGCTGCTCATGGATGTGCTGCGCGGGCGACTGACGCTGTTCATGCGGCGTGACGAGCTGTATGCCGCCTGGTCGTGGATCGAGCCGATTCTCGAGGCCTGGAACGACGCGGGCGATGCGCCCAAGCCCTACACCGCCGGGACCTGGGGGCCTGCCGCCTCAAGTGCCCTGCTGGCGCGCGAGGATGCGACCTGGCATGAAGAACGCTGAGCACGCGGTCCGCACGCTGGAGGCCGCCCAGCGCTTTGCATCGCCGCAGCGCGCGGCGTCGGCGCTGGCGGATCGACTCACCGAAGTGATCGACCATGGCGCTCGACGCCGCGATCGCGCCAGCCTGCTGGTGCCCGGCGGCCGCACGCCCGTGGCGCTTTTCGAGGCGCTCTGCAGCCGTGATCTGCAATGGGATCGGGTACATGTCAGCCTGACCGACGAACGTCGGGTGGCACCGGATGATCCGGCCAGCAACGCCGCCATGGTTCGCGCCCATCTGATCCAGGACCGGGCGGTGGCGGCCCATTTCCACCCGCTCTACCAGGCGACCACCGGCGACCGGGGTGACGAAGCCGCCTGCGGCGCGGCACTGGGCCTGCTGCCGCGCCCGTTCGATGCCGTGGTGCTGGGCATGGGCAATGACGGGCATATTGCCTCAATCTTTCCGGGGGATCCGGCCCTGCCCCGGGCGCTCAGCACCACCACCGAGGCACGCTGCGTCGTCACGCGGGCGCCCGACCCGCCCCACGATCGCCTGTCACTGACGTTGATGACGCTGCTGCAGAGCCGCTGGATTGCCCTGCATGTCAACGGCGCGCAGAAGTGGGATACCCTCGAGCAGGCAGTCACCGCGGCCGACCCCGAGCGCTACCCGGTCTACGCATTGCTCCACCAGCGGCGAGTGCCGGTGCATGTCTACTACTCGGCCTGACGCCCGCCCGGTACTGGTCGCCGACATCGGCGGCACCCATGCCCGCGCCGGTCTGGTCACCGAGCCCGGCGAGCCACCGACACGGGTCTTCCGGCGGCCAACCCGGTCTTTCGATGGCCTCGCCGAATTTCTGGCGGCTGCCCTCAGGGAGCTGGCGCCCGACCCTGCGCCAGAACGGGCCCTCTGCGCCGTTGCCAGCCCACTCGATCACGACCCCGTTGAGCTCACCAACGCGGGCTGGCGGTTCTCGCCCTCCGCGGTTGCAAGCGATCTGGGACTTGTGCAGGTGGCGTTGCTCAACGACTGGGTGGCTCAGGGCTGGGCCGTCACGGCCCTGGGCGGGCGCGATCAGCAGGTTATCCATGCCGGTGTTGCTCAAACCGAAGCGCCCCGTCTGGCCTTGGGCCCCGGGACCGGTCTGGGCAGCGCCATCATCACCCCCTGCGGCAAGGACTGGCGGGTGTTTGCCAGCGAAGGCGGACATATCAGCTTTGCCCCGCAAACGGCCCGCCAACGGGCCATTGCCGAACAGATTGGCCAGCGTTTCGGCCACTGCAGCGCCGAGCGTGTGGCCTCGGGCCTGGGGATCGAGGCGATCTATCGAGCGATTCAGGCCATTGACGGCCGCGAGCCCGTCCTGAACAACGCCGAGGCGATCGCCCGGGCCGGCATGGAGGGTGACCCGGTGGGCCGCGAAGTGCTCGCGCACATGACCGACGCCCTGGGGAATGCCGCTGGTGACCTGGCCCTGGCGACCGGCGCGCGGGGTGGCGTGTACTTTGGGGGTGGGGTCATTCCCGCATTGGGCGAGGCCTTCGACTGGCAGCGACTTCGCCGCGCCTTTCTGGCCAAGGGCCGCTTCAGTGCCTACCTCGAGCCGGTACCGATCATCGCCGTCACCCACCCGTCGGCGGCACTGCTTGGCCTCTCCGCGTGTCTGCGATCGGGCGGCTAGGCGCGCAGCCAGTCGCGCATCGTTGCCCGCACCGCCGCGGTGTGATCGTCGCCAGGGAGGGTGGCAAGGGCTTGATCCACCGCCTCGTCACCGGCCTTGGTCCGCACCCGTCCCATCAACGCCTGAAAGAACTCGCGATCAAACTCCGGATGGCCCTGAATGGTCAGCGTGCGCCCCCGGCGCATCGCATACCACGGGCACTGCTCACTGGTCGCGATGCGCTCGAAGCCTGGCGCCGGCTCGACCACCTGATCCTGATGCACCGCCAGCAACGATAATGACTCGCCAGGCTGGCGACCGGCGAAGGCGGCCTCGCAGTACACCGGGTAGGCGCCGAGATGCCAGCCGAGGGACGAGCGCTGCGTGCGACCGCCCAGCGCCGCCTGAATCAGCTGATGACCAAAACACACGCCGATCATCGGCTGGCCCTGCGCCTCGGCGCTGCGCACGAACGCCTGCAGCTCGACCACCCAGTCCGGCGACTCATGCACACTCGCGCGGCTGCCGGTAATCAGCCAGGCATCCGCCGATGCGAGGCTGTCCGGCCACTCACCGTCGTGCACCCGAAAGCCGCTCACCTCGATGCTGTCATGCTCGTCGGCCAGCAGCGTCTCAAAAAGCGCCCGATACGAGGACCACTCGGTCTGCAGCTCTTCGTGCAGGTCATCGCACAGCAGGACGCCGACGCGGGTCTTTGTCATCGTTTCCATGCCCACAGGATACCTCACGTTGCGTTGCAACACACAGGGTACGGTCAACCTGCCAGCACGCCAATGATCCGCAGCCACAGATAATGCAACGGAAAGATCAACACGATGCTGAGCGCGGCAAAACCCAGCGTAAAGCGCACCAGCGCGCGGTACGGGATCTGGCCGAGTTGCGCGCCAATGAGGATCGGCGGCGCCTGATAGGGCAGAGATAGGTCGAATAGCTTGCCGCCAGAATGGTCAGCACCGACTCCACGGGCCAGCCCGTCGCCGTCGCCAGTGTATCGCCCAATGGCACACCGATGGCCGGCACGCCGGGCATGGCGGTCAACACCGCCAGCGCCGTCCCACCCAGGCTGACCAACGCATAGTTACGCGCGCCCTGCCCCGGCTCAAACGGCAGCAGGGGCAGGAGCTGCTTGAAGGCCGCCTCACCGATGCCGGTATGCGCGAGCACAGCGCCCAGCCCCAGGATACCGGCGAGCAGCAGCAAGGGCCCGACATCCAGGGCCGCAAACGGCCGGGCGGGTACCAAACGCGGGGCATTGAGCAGATAGACCAGCGCCGCCGCCAGCGCCACCCAGGCAGGACCGATGCCGTGCACCGCATCCGAGGCCCACATTGCCAGGGCCGCGATCAGCACAAAAGCGGTCAGCCGCTGATCACGACCAAGGGGCGGCGCCGCGGCAGGCGTTTCGGTGCGCGCACCGAGGCGATCGGGAAACGCATAGACCAGCACCCCAACCAGCAGCACCGAGCGCAGCACCCCCAGCACCGGAAAGTGCCAGGCCAGATACTCCATATAACCCACCTCGACGCCGTGCACTGAGGCCATGGCGCCCGACCAGACCACATTGGGCGTATTTGAGGGCAGAATCGCGAACGAGCCCACATGGGTGCCGAAAATCGCCGCCAGCACCACCGCAATCCGGCCGTTGGCCGCCTCGCCAAATCCCGCCCGGTCGGCCACCGCCACGGCGATGGGCACCAGCAGCACCATTCGTCCCATGGCACCGGGCATGAGAAACGCAAAGAGCAGTCCCACGGTGACCGTACCGGCGATCAATGCGCTGTAGCGCCCCGGCAGTCGTGCAATCAGGCGATCCGCAATCTGCTGACCCAGGCCGGTATGGCGGATGGACATGCCGATGATCAGGCCGCCAAAAATGATCCAGAACGCACTCGAGGCAAACCCCGAGAAGACCACATCGGGCGGGGCAATCGCGAAGAGCATCGCCGCCAGAAAGAACACCAGCGAGGTCATTGCCTCGGCGATCAGGCCCGTGGCGTAGAGTCCGATGGTCACCAGCGCGATGGCGGTGGTGAGTACCGTGCCCGCAGGCAGCCAGCCCGGCGGACTGAACACGATCGCACCAGCGGCGAGTACCACAATGGTCATGACCGCAATGGGCACGTTCAGGCGATACCGCATCAGGCTGACTCCTCTTGAGTGTGGATGGCGGCATGAAAGAGTTGCGCATGGCGGTGGCAGAGCGCTTCGAGGTCGCGGTCATAGCCACCTCCGATCACGCCCGCAAGGGGGATTCCGCGCGAGCGAACCGCCTCGATGACCCGACGGTCGCGCTCGTAGAGGCCGGCATTGCTCAGCTCGCAATGGCCAAGTCGATCGGCATGATGGACATCGACGCCGGCGTCATAAATCACCAGATCGGGATCGCAATCATCGATCAACCGCGGCAGCACGCCCGTCAGCGTCCCGAGATAAGCCGCGTCGTCGAGTCCGCTCGCCAGCGGCAGATCCCAGTCGCTGTCGGCTTTGCGCGCCGGGAAATTGCGGGCGACATGCATCGAGAAGGTAAACGCCGCCGGCTCGTCAGCCAGCAGCCGTGCGGTGCCATCGCCCTGATGGACGTCCAGATCGATAATCAAAAGCCGCCCCACTTCGCCGGTCTCAAGCAGTGTCTTTGCCGTCACGGCCAGATCATTGAGCAGGCAGTAGCCACTGGCAAAGTCCGCATGGGCATGATGAGTGCCGCCGGCCGCGTTGAGCGCCAGGCCCTGGTCAAGCGCCAGCCGGGCGGTCAGCAATGTCCCGCCGGTCTCGAGGCGGACCCGCTCGATCAGCGCCGCTGACCAGGGAAAGCCACTGCGCCGCTGGGCCGCGCGATCGAGATGCCCCCCATCAGGGCGTCGAGGTAGGCTCGGGTATGGACGCGCTGGAGTTGCTCTGGCGTCGCCATGGACGGTTGGTGCCACGTGATCGGGCCCTTGTGCTGCCCCAGCTGGTTGCGCAGCACCCGGAACTTCGCCATCGGAAACGGATGGCTCGCCGGCAGGTCGATGGTGTAACCGGGGTGGTGGACGGCAGCGATTGACATTACCGTATTCTCGCTGATGCGGTCAGCTTTCGCATCCGTGAAAACCACAACCACCCGGACAAGCGCCTTATGCATGTGATTGTTGCCCTATCGACCTATGTCGTCGCCATCCCCTTATGGTTTTTCGTCTGGTGGTGGATCGGCGGCTTCTCGATGCAACGACGCGAGCGCATGCTGATTCTGCCCAACGCACTCTGCATCACTTTTCTCGCGATCAATCTGGCATTGGTCATGCTCTACGGCGAGGTCGGGAGTGTTGGCTACGAGGAGGGGCGATTCTCGTTCATCCAGGATCGCGCCATGATTGTCGTTCAGGCGACCGCGAGTGTCCTGATTGTGGCGGTGCTGGTCTATGGACTGACCGTGCGCAGGGTGCCGGTGGAGTTCATCCGCTTTCTGCTCTATGCGTTTGTCTTTCTTCTGGGCGTAATGGCACCCATCATCTGGGTTCCCATTGAACAGCCGGGGTTTTTCTACGTCCTGCGACACTTTCAGAGCGTCGCGTTGATATTCAGCCTGTTTCTCTGTGTTGCCGGGATCATCATCCTGTTACGGGACATCATGACCGCTGGCGGCGTGGAAATTGACCTGGGAAAGGATAACAACGGCATGATGTAGCCGACCCTCGGGGCGGTCACGGGTTAATCGATCGTCAGACGGTCAAAGAACCGGTAATCATGACCGCCCCTGGACTTGACGCGATAAGCCGCCTGATCGGCCTGTCGCACCAGCTGATCCCCGTCCAGCGGCGCTGCGGGCTTGAAAAGGCTGACTCCCAGACTGCCACTCATTTCAACCGTCGGCTGCCGATCACCCAGCTCGATGGGACCGTTGAGGGCGTCGAGAATGCGCTGGAATACTGCCGGGTCGCCGGTATAGTTCCGGACCACGATGACAAATTCATCCCCGCCCAATCGCGCCACGGTATCGCCACCGCGCAGGACACCACCCAGCCGATCGCCCACGACTTTGAGCACGCGATCGCCGGCCTCATGGCCGAATTGGTCATTGACGGACTTGAACTCGTCCAGATCGAGCATGCAGGCGGCAAACACCTCCTGCGTTCGCTTTGACTGCGCAATGGCCTGGTCAAGCCGATCGGTCAATAGGCGGCGGTTGGGCAGCCCGGTGAGGGCATCAAAGCTCGCGAGCTGTTCGAGGCGCTGCTGGTAACTGAGTCGCTCACTAATGTCGTGAAATACCGCGACATGGTGCACCGTGCCCAGCGAATCGTTGCGGATTCGCGCCACGAAGCAGTCGACATCAACGGTACTGCCATCCCGCCGTTGCATCCGGACATCGCCCTGCCAGCGACCCGACCCCTCGTCGAGGGCCTTGACGATGGCCGGATACGCCGCCTCACGGTCTCTGGGAGAGAAGAACGTGACCGGCGTCTGGCCACAGAGTTCATCGTCCGAATAGTCAAGCATGCGTTCGAGCGCCGGATTGACCTCGACAATGCGATGCGACTCGTCCGAAACAAGAATGCCTTCGCGCATCACCTCGAAGATCTTGGCCGCCTGTTCCAGTCGATCCTGAGTGGCCGACGCCTCGGTAACATTGTGGCGGACCCGCCGGATGTAGCAACAATAAATTGCCACAGCCGCAAGGCCGATCGTCGCCAGTACCCAACCCATGCCAAAGGCCCCGCCCCGCGCCCGAAGGCGCGGACCGGCTAGGCCCTGTCTCCGAGCGCGCGGATGTGTGCGGGCAGCCGTTCGTGGGAGCCATACATGAAGTGATTCTCCATGCGCTCAGCAAACCGGGCCGCCTCGGGCTCGCGTCCCACGGCCATGGCCACCTCACGAATGTGCATGGGCGCGGCGCCGCAGCAAACACCCAGATAGTTCACACCCATGGCATGGACACGGTGGGCGAAGTCGCCGATCTCGTAGCGGTTGCAGTACATCGGGTCGAGCGCCGTTGGAAACGGCCGTCCATGGGGCGACGGGCAGGCGCAAGCCGGCGACTCGGTCAGGCTGAAGAAGGTCGGCTCGGCCTCAGTGGTGCGATAGGTAACCGGCAGCGCAGCGACATGGCAGGAGACCGCCGCGCGAATGCGCTCGATCCACGGCAGCATGGTATCGGGCCCGCGAAAGCAGTTCATGCCGACGACACTGGCGCCGGCCTGTTCGAGCGCCACACAGGTCTCGACGATGCCCGGCCCGTCCATCATCCGATCCTCGGCCATCGGCGCGAGGGTAATGACCGCCGGTAGCCCGCGGGCACGGATGGCATCGAGGGCCGCCCGGGCCTCACCGGCATAGTAGAAGGTTTCGCCGATCATCAGATCAGCGCCTTCCTCGACGGACCAGCCGACCATTTCGTCGAACATGGCCCGCACCGCGACCTGCGCCTGCGGGTCGTCCGGATCCCAGATATTGGTATTGGAGATATTCCCGGCCATCAGGTTGCCGGGCCGGTCATCGGCCACGCGTCGGGCAATCTGCAACGCGGCACGGTTGAGCGGCTCGAGTCGATCCTCGCGGCCAATGACGCGCATCTTCTCGCGGTGGCCGTTATAGGTGAACGCCTGCACGATATCCGATCCGGCATGCTGGAAGTCCCGATGCAGCGTCTCGAGGGCGTCAGGCCGAAGCAATGCGACCTCCGGGACGAACTCGCCAGCGGACAGATAGCCCCGGCGCTCGAGTTCAAACAAAAACCCCTCCGCACAAACGAGTGGGCCCTCGTTCAGGCGCTCGACAACAACGTCGCTCATTCGGGTTGTTCCTTTGGATCTGTATTTTTCTGAACAGGCGGATGCTGCTCGATTGGAAAGTCTGGTCGGGACGGCAGGATTTGAACCTGCGACCCTCTGCACCCCATGCAGATGCGCTACCAGGCTGCGCTACGCCCCGACGACCCCTAATATTACAGCAGCTCGGGCATCACGCCAATCGTCCGGCTCCAATCGTGTGACGGCGTTCTAGCGCTTGAGTTCACTCAGCAGTGACTCGAGCTCGCCACGGATCTGGCGCACCACTTGCTGGCGCTGAGTGGTGTCATCGCGGGCGGAGGCACCGGCAAGCTGCTGGCGTGCGCCGCCGATGGTGAACCCCTGGGTGTAGAGCAGTCCGCGGATCTGGCGGATCAGGATGACGTCCTGGCGCTGATAGTAGCGGCGGTTGCCGCGGCGCTTGACCGGGCTGAGCTGACTGAACTCCTGTTCCCAGTAGCGCAGGACATGGGGTTTGACAGCGCAGAGCTCACTGACCTCACCGATGGTGAAGTAGCGCTTGGCCGGTATCGGCGGCAGCGCGTCGTTACTGGTCGTGCCCGGCATACGCCTCTACCCGGGCCTTGAGCTTTTGCCCTGGCCGAAAAGTCACTACCCGTCGCGCCGAGATGGGGATCTCCTCACCAGTCTTGGGATTGCGGCCGGGGCGCTCGCTCTTATCGCGCAGGTCAAAGTTGCCAAACCCGGAGAGCTTGACCGGCGTGCCCGCCTCGAGCGCCTGGCGGATCTCCTCGAAAAAGCTTTCGACAAGGTCTTTGGCCTCGCGCTTGTTCAGTCCCACTTCTTCGAAAAGCCGCTCGGCCATATCGGCCTTGGTCAGCGCCATGCCGCCCTACTCCCTCAATTCCGCGTCAAGTGTCTCACTCAGTGCGTGAATAACGGCCGTCATGACCGCCTCCACATCCTCGTCGGTCAGAGTGCGGGAATTATCCTGCAATATCAATCCCATAGCGAGGCTTTTACACCCATCACTGACACCCTTGCCGCGATAGACATCGAAAAGCTCCACCGACTCGAGAACGCCCCCTGCTGCCTCGGCGATCACCTCGCGCACGGCATCGGCGGACAATGACTCATCAACCACCAGCGCCAGGTCGCGACGAATCGAGGGGTATCGGGACAGTGGCGCAAACGCCGGCAGGGCCCGGGTCGAGAACACCGCCTGATCGATTTCGAACAGATAGACCGCGCTGTCCAGATCCAGCTGCCGAGCCGTGGCCGGATGCAGCGCCCCCACCCAGCCACAGGGCTCGTCATCGCAGAGGATGCGAGCGGACTGACCGGGATGCAGCGCCGGGTGCGGCATTGACTCGAACCGGTAGCGCCGTTCGGCACCCAGCATGGCGAGCAGCGCCTCGACATCGCCCTTGATGTCAAAAAAGTCCACCGGGCGCTCGGTGTGATCCCAGTGTTTAGGCCGCGCCGGGCCGGTGACCACGCCCGCGATTCCCGGGCTCTGTTCCAGATCCGGCAGAACGCCCCGAAACCGCAAGCCGGTCTCGAACAGTCGGACACGGCTCATCTGCCGGTTGCGGTTGTGCGCAAGGGCTCGGATCAGTCCGGGCCACAGCGATGTCCGCATCACCCCCATGTCCGCCGACAGCGGATTGGCCAGGGCCAGCGCCGTGTGATCGGGGTCGAGCTGCGAGTGCAGATCCGCGGGGACAAAGCTGTAGGTAATCGCCTCGTGATAGCCGCGGTCCACCAGCAGCGAGCGTAACCGCCCCAGCGCCACCCGCGACTCGGGCTCGGCCGGAATGCGCGCCGGTAACGCCGAACGGCGCGATGGCAGCCGATCATAGCCGTGGATGCGCGCGATCTCCTCGATCAGATCCACCTCGCGGGCAATATCAAACCGCCAGCTGGGAGCGGTGACATGCAATGTCTCATCATCAGCCAGCGACGGCATGCCCAGGCGGGTCAGCATCTGCTGCATGGTCCCGGCCTCGATGCTTGTGCCCAGCACGGCATTCACCCGCGCCGGCCGCACACTCACCGCGGGCGTTTCAGGCAGATACTCGACTTCAACCGACTCGGTGACTGGCCCTGGCTCGCCCCCGGCATGCGCGCAGAGCAGCGCCGTGGCCCGCTCGATGGCCTCGATGCAGCGCTGCGGATCAACACCACGCTCGAAGCGATGCGACGAGTCGGTGTGCAGTCCGTACTCGCGGGCACATCCGGCCATTGCCGCCGGCGCAAAGAATGCCGATTCCAGAAAGAGATCAACCGTGGCGTCGCTGACTGCGGTGTCCTGCCCACCCATGACGCCGGCAATGGCCACCGGCTTTTCGTGATCGGCGATGACCAGCGTGCCCGCCTTCAGGGTCGCGGTGTCGCCGTTGAGGAGCGCCAGGGTCTCGCCTTCGCCCGCGGCCCGCACTCGGATGCCCCCGACAAGGGTCGCATGGTCAAAGGCATGCATGGGCTGCCCCAGCTCGAGCATCAGATAGTTGGTGATATCCACCGTCAGGCTCAAGGGCCGGATGCCCGCACGGCGCAGCCGTTCGGCGAGCCATAGCGGCGTCGCCGCGCGTGGATTGATGCCCCGTATCACCCGGCCGCAGTAGCGCGGGCAGGCCGCTGGTTGCTCAAGCGCAACCGGCAGGGTCGATTCATGCACCGGCTCGACCGGTTCGATGGCCGGACGCGTCACCGAATGCCCGGTCAGCACCCCCACCTCGCGGGCCACTCCCTGCATACTCAGGCAATCACTGCGATTGGGCGTCAACTCGACATCAATAATCGGATCATCCAGATCCAGCCATTCGCGCAGATCCGACCCCACCGGTGCGTCCGTCGGCAGGGGCATCAGACCCGCACTCTCCTCGGACAGGCCGAGCTCGCGGGCGGCGCAGAGCATGCCAAAGGATTTCACACCCCGCAGCCTGGTCGCCTTGATCTTCATCCCTTCCGGCAGCCTTGCACCAACCTGGGCGAAGGGCGCCTTCAGCCCCGTCGCGGCATTGGGCGCACCGCAGACCACGGTTTTCGGTTCATCGGTGCCATCATCAACCTGGCAGACGCGCAGGCGCTCGGCATCCGGGTGCTGTTCACAGTCAGTGATCTCGCCGATGACGACACCACTGAATGCGGGAGCCGCGGTTTCAACCGCATCCACCTCAAGGCCGGCCATGGTCAGCCGATGCGCCAGCTCGCGGGTCGAATCCGGCAGCGTGACCCACTCACTCAACCAATGTTTGCTGATTCTCATGCGGCGCTCCTAGCGGAACTGGCGCAAAAAGCGCAGATCGTTCTCAAAAAAGATTCTCAGGTCATTGACCCCGTAGCGCAGCATCGCCAGGCGCTCGACGCCCATCCCAAAGGCATAGCCGGTGTAGCGTTCGGCATCGATCCCGGCGGACTCGAACACCGCCGGGTGGACCATGCCGCAGCCCAGGATCTCCAGCCAGCCACTGCCACTGCAGACCCGGCAGCCTTCGCCGTGGCAGAACATGCACTCGACATCGACCTCGGCCGAAGGCTCGGTGAACGGGAAATACGAGGGCCGAAAGCGCAGCGCCAGATCGGCCTCGAAAAAGCCCCGCACAAAGTCCTCGAGCACCGCCTTGAGATCACCAAAGGTGACGCCCTCGTCGACCAGCAACCCCTCGACCTGGTGGAACATGGGCGTATGGGTCAGGTCGGAGTCGCAGCGATACACCCGTCCCGGGGCGATCACTCGCACCGGGGCGCCGTCGGCCTCGAGCACGCGGATCTGCACCGGCGAGGTATGCGTGCGCAGTAGATGGCGGGCGTCAAAGTAGAACGTGTCATGCATGGCCCGCGCCGGGTGATCGGCAGGGATATTGAGCGCCTCGAAGTTGTGGTAATCGTCTTCGACTTCGGGGCCTTCCGCCACCGCAAATCCCACCCCGCGAAACATCGACTCGATCCGCTCGAGGGTGCGCGTGATCGGATGCACACCGCCCGGCGGCTCGCCCCGGCCCGGCAGGGTCACATCGACTCGATCGGCCTCGAGCGCGGCGTTCAGTTCCGCGGCTTCGAGCTGGCTGCGGCGCGCTTCAAGCCGTTCGCTGACACGCTGCTTGGCGGCATTGATGGCCTGGCCCGCGGCTGGACGATCGGCGGCGGGCAGCTGCCCGAGCGCCTTGAGCTGTGCGGTGATTTCGCCTTTCTTGCCCAGATAGGCGACGCGGACCGCGTCGAGTTCGGCAACGCTGGTGGCCGCATCGACGGCCTGCTCGGCCCGCTCGGTCAATGACTGGAGCGCGTCACTCATGGTTATTCCCGGTGGCAGACAAAAAAAAGGGGAAGACAACGGCCTTCCCCTGCTGGCCGTCCCTTTGCAGGGACGTTTATGCCAGTGCCGCTTTCGCGCGCTCGGCAATCGCGCTGAAACCGGCGGCATCGTGCACCGCCATGTCAGCGAGCACCTTGCGGTCGACCTCGATCTCGGCCTGCTTGAGGCCGTTCATGAGGCGACTGTACGACAGCCCGTTGATACGGGCTGCGGCATTGATGCGCTGGATCCACAGGGCGCGAAACTCGCGCTTGCGAACCCGGCGATCCCGGTAGGCGTACTGGCCGGCCTTGATGACCGCCTGATTGGCTACCTTGAACGTCTTGTGACGTGCACCGTAATAGCCTTTCGCCTTCCCGAGGACCTTCTTGTGGCGGCGGCGTGCAGTCACGCCACGCTTGACTCTGGCCATCTTCAGAATCCTCTTGTTTCAGATTGTGTTCAGCTGTAGGGCATGAGCCGCCGAATGGCCGGCGTATCCTGCTCTGCAACCAGTGTGGTGGCACGCAACTTGACCTTCCGCTTGGCATCCTTTTTGGTCAGGATGTGGTTGTGGAAGGCATGCGCCCGCTTATAACGACCGCTGGCGGTCTTGCGGAAGCGCTTGGCGGCGCCACGGTTCGTCTTGATCTTGGGCATGAACCGTTTCTCCGTTGCCACAAAAAAGAACACCCGGTTGGCCGGGTGCTCACCCAATGGAGGCGCTGGGCCTCCGCTATTTCCCCTTGCGGGGAGACATCGTCATCACCATCAACCGGCCTTCCATCTTGGGCCGCTGATCGACGGTGGCATCGTCCTCAAGGTCTTTCTCGACCCGCTGCAGCAGCTCGAGACCAAGCTCCTGATGGGCCATCTCGCGGCCGCGGAATCGCAGCGTGACCTTGACCTTATCGCCATC
>P_1C_Liq_1_UnCtyDRAFT_1000122_pt1 | contig 17883 bp, 14 predicted proteins | sample Pon1CUnioCityCA_2_FD_10230 | JGI IMG/M metagenome (IMG submission 10230) | reverse complement strand
TGATGAAGAGAAAGCTGAGGAAGTTGCATCGGAGCAAGAGGAAGAGCAAGAAGTTGAAGAACTTCCTGAAAAAGAAGAAGAAAAGCCTGCTGATGCCGAAGAAGGCTCAGGTCCTCGAGTAGTAGGTAAGATCGACCTCGATTCGATGAATATGAAGACGCGTCCTGACTCTAAAGCAAAGAAGCAAAAAGAAGAAGAGGCAGCGAAGAAAAAAGCCGCCGAAGAGGCAAAGCAAAAAGAGGAAGAAGAGGCAAAGGCGGCTAAAGCTAAAAAAGCTGCAGAAGCTGAATCTAAAAAGGCCAAAGAAGAGGAAGAAAAACCTAAAAAGGAAGAGTCGAAAGAGCATAAGACTGATGTTGAAAAACTCGAAGGGGTGAAGGTTCTAGGTAAAATCGAGCTTCCTGAGAAGAAAAAACCAGTTGCTTCTTCTTCTGAAGATAAAGAAACACAAAAGCCTAAAAGGAAACGTCGCAGAATACACGACAAACCCGATAAACGCCGCGGTGGAGGGAATAAACGCAAAAAACAAGATGATCCTGAATTAACCGACAAGGAAATTCAAGAACAGATCAAAGAAACGTTAGCGCGTTTAACCAGCGGTGGTGGAAAATCCAAAGGCTCTAAATACCGTAAGCAAAAACGTGATAGTGCTGCAGAGCAAGCGCAACAAGAAGCGGAACAGGCAGAACTCGAAAAGAGTATCATAAAGGTTACTGAATTTGTAACCGCCAATGAACTTGCTTCTTTGATGAACGTAAATGTGAACGAGGTTATTTCTGCCTGTATGACTTTGGGGATGTTCGTATCGATCAACCAACGATTAGATGCGGAAACTTTGACCATTGTGGCTGAAGAATTTGGTTATGAAATTGAGTTCATCAAACCGGAATCGCAAGAAGTTGTAGAGGAAGATGAAGATAAGCCAGAAGACTTAGAAGAGCGTTATCCTATTGTAACGGTAATGGGACACGTTGACCACGGTAAGACCTCTTTATTGGATTACGTGCGTGAAGCGAATGTGATTGCTGGAGAGGCAGGAGGCATTACACAGCACATTGGAGCTTACAATGTGCAGCTTCCAAATGAGAAAAAAATTACCTTTTTAGATACTCCTGGTCACGAAGCCTTTACCGCTATGCGTGCTCGAGGTGCTCAAGTAACAGATGTGGCAATTATCGTTATTGCAGCTGATGATAATGTGATGCCGCAAACTAAAGAGGCCATTAACCATGCGCAAGCAGCGGATGTGCCAATCGTATTTGCTTTCAATAAAATTGACCGTCCTAACGCCAATGCTGATAAGTTGAGAGAGGAGCTTTCTCAAATGGATATTTTGGTAGAAGATTGGGGAGGTAAGTATCAAGCACAAGAAGTTTCTGCTAAAACAGGAGCTGGAGTTGAAGAATTGTTAGAAAAAGTAACCCTAGAAGCAGACCTTCTAGAGCTTAAAGCGAATCCTGATCGAAATGCTAAAGGCGCTGTGATTGAGGCTTCATTGGATAAAGGTCGAGGCTACGTTACTACGATTTTAGTTCAAAGCGGAACCTTGAGAGTCGGAGATGTTATTCTCGCAGGTCCACACTCCGGTAGAGTAAAGGCCATGTTCAACGAACGCGGTCAAGAAGTAGAAGAAGCAGGTCCATCAATACCAGTTTCTATCCTTGGATTAAGCGGAGCACCTAATGCAGGTGATAAGTTTAATGTGATGGATGATGAGCGAGAAGCGCGGAATATTGCCACCAAGCGTTTGCAACTGCAGCGTGAGCAAGGCACCAGAACCAAGAAACACATTACGCTTGATGAGATTGGTCGTAGAATTGCGATTGGTGACTTCCAAGAGCTAAATGTGATTGTAAAAGGTGATGTGGATGGTTCCATCGAAGCACTTTCAGATTCATTGTTGAAATTGTCTACTGAGCAGATACAAGTTAACATCATTCACAAATCTGTCGGACAGATTACAGAGTCTGATATTATGCTTGCTGCAGCTTCTGATGCTATTGTAATCGGTTTCCAAGTTCGTCCTTCTATCAATGCGCGTAAGATCGCTGAGCAAGAAGAGATCGACATCAGATTATACTCTATCATTTACGATGCCATAGAAGAATTGAAATCAGCTATGGAAGGAATGTTGAAACCAAAAGTGGAAGAGCAAGTCACTGCCTCTGTTGAGATTAGAGAAACTTTCAAGATCTCCAAAGTTGGAACCATTGCCGGTTGTATGGTGCTAGATGGTAAAGTTAACCGAAACAATAAAGTGCGCGTAATTCGCGATGGAGTTGTGGTTTACACTGGAGAACTTGGCTCATTGAAACGCTTTAAAGACGATGTAAAAGAAGTTGCCAAAGGCTACGAATGTGGTTTGAACATTGCCAATTTCAACGACATTAAAGTTGACGATATCATTGAAGCTTATGAAGAAGTTGAAGTGAAACAAAAGCTGTAAATAAACATTGATCAAAAAATGAAAGCCCCGTAATGCGGGGCTTTTTTTATTTACAAGCTTCAGTTTACTATTTCTTCACCCATTTCACAAACTCTTTTCCATCTACAATAGACCAACTATGCGGGTGACGCATGTTGTCACGGCGATAGCCTTTATTCTTGGTTTGAATCAAGCTTATCTTGTCAAACCCTTTCTGCTTTAGAAGTTGAACTGCTTGCTCTAGTAAGTAAGCATTTGTCTGCTCATACCCTACGCCCCGGTTCTTTTTCCACCAACTACTGTCTGGCTCTGTATAAAATCGAATCTTAATTTCTTTCAAGGCTTCTACATTTTGCCGCTTACCTGAAAGCTTAACAGCCGAATTTTCAAAATAGATTTTAGATTTTTCTGCAGGTAATCCTAAATTGGTTTCTAACAATGATTTGAGAAAGCTTGCTTCTTGAACTGCCCCTTCGTGAAAGTCTAGTGCTAGGTTGTGAGATGCATTCTCGTAGAGCCGCTCTAGGTCTAAAGGAGAGTCTACAACGAATACCCCTATGGGTTTTTTAAACTTTTTGTTTCTTGATAAATGATTGGACAGCATGATGGCCAAGTTCCCACCACTTGAAAAGCCTCCTATATGCCATGATTTTTGAATTAGCTCCCGCTCAGCAAGTAGTTTGAAAAATGCCTCCTCAAAGTTGTTTAAATCATCGGTTGACCACCATAGTTTACGATTTAGGGTGCTGATTAAAACAGGAATATTAGCATTGAGCGCACTTCTAACTAAATCACTTTCGTTTAGAACATCTTCGGGGGTTTCTGAAAAGCCTCCAAAAAGTAAAAGGGCTTGATCAGCAGTTTTTTCGGGAAGCAAAAGGTGAAAATCAGTTTGCCTTAGGGTGTCAACTTTAGGTTTAGTAATCGTTCTTGATTCCGAATATACAGCAGATCCCTTTTCGTTCATACAAGAAAAGCCCAACATAGAAATCAAACATATGAAGCAGGTTATTTTCATGTGGCAAACATAAATAAGATTTAAAAACGCATTTGCAAATAATACTTTTATGGTGACAGAAGAAAAGAGAAAGAAATCAGTTTCCTGTATTTTTATAGTCATCTAAACTTAAATCATGAAACAAATACTTTTTGCATTCGCTTTAGTTGCACTCTTCTTTTTAGAGGTGGAGGCACAAGAGACTCCTAAACTTAATGCCTGCTCAGGGCTAGTTTTTGGTGCAGAAGCAGGAATCGCTGATAACGGTTTTCCTCATTACGCCCCGGGCATTAACTTGGGTTTGGAATATTTCATGAAGTCTGATATTAGTATAATGCCAAACTTTAGTTATTTTTTTTCCAATCAGGCTCAGACTGCTCAGTTTCAAGCTCAGAATCAATTATCGGTCCTAAACTTAGACGGACGCTTCTACTTTCATGAAGAAAAAATAAAAGCTTACGGCTTTTTTGGTGCCACTGTTTTCTTCAATAACTATGAGTCTCGCAGACTTGACCAAGGTGTATGGGAAACAGTAAATCGTAAGGGCGCAGACTACGGTTATACATTTGGAGCAGGTTTTATTCGCGCATTGTCTCAAAAAATCGATCTTGGAGCACAAGTCCGTTACCAAGCAGAATATAGAGGAGCAGGGGTGGTGCAGCTCGTACTTAACGCATCGGTCAGTTATCGCCTGCGCTAGTATTGAAATTGAGAAAGTGTATTATTCTACCCTTTTTATAGGCGTTTAGATTTCCAAAATCAAACATTTAGACCGAGTGTCAGCGTGAGTGTGAAGAAAATCAGTGTGGCGTCTTCGCTTTCGCTCTCACTCTCACACTGATCTGCCTTGCTTCGCCGAAGCTTCGCGAAGGCAAGTACCCAAGACCAGCTTAAGCTGAGGCTTTCTCTGTTTTTAGTCTCGGATTGGATCAAATCACAGCGATTTCATCGCAACTCTTATTGCTCCCAAAAAATAGAGCGAGCTATATTTTTAGCTCGCTTCAAAGAAATCAGGTGATTTGATCACCAAGTACCCAGGGCCGGAGTCCCTGCCAGACTGAATGGCTTCAGCCGTTCGGGCGGGGAACCGTCACGCCTTGTGGCGTGCAATAAATTTTTATAAATAAAAAAGCCTCTTCGTTTATTGAAGAGGCTCCTTTGTACCCAGGGCCGGAGTCGAACCGGCACGCCCGAAGGCATTGGTGTTTGAGACCAACGCGTCTACCAATTCCGCCACCTGGGCAAGTAACTATTTTTACCTGAGGTAGAATTCAGGGCCGACAATTAACCGCGTTGGTCTCCAACGCGCCTGCCTGTCGGCAGACAGGTCTACCAATTCCGCCACCTGGGCATTTTCCATTAGAATTGGACAGCGAAATTATTCAATACTTTTGAATGGCAGAAATAATCAAGAAAAAAAGTATCTCATCTACAGCTAATTATTTGGTGTAGATTTTTTTAATTGATAAATTTGCACCCCTCTTAAAATGGCGGCAAGGCACATGACCAATGAAGTGAAAATATTTGCAGGCTCCAGCACCCAAGAATTGGCAGGTAAAATTGCCAAAAGCTTTGGTAAAGAGCTTGGTCGGTCGTCCATAAGCCGTTTTTCAGATGGGGAGTTCCAGCCGTCTTTTGAGGAATCAGTAAGGGGATGTGATGTGTTTATTATACAATCAACTTATCCACCAACTGATAACCTTTTTGAGCTATTGCTCATGATTGACGCTGCTAAGAGAGCATCAGCTCGCAGGGTAATTGCAGTTTTACCGTATTTTGGTTTTGCTCGTCAAGACCGCAAAGATCAACCAAGGGTTCCAATCGGATCAAAATTGGTAGCCAATATGCTAACTGCTGCTGGTGTAAGCCGGGTTATGACAATGGACTTGCATGCTGATCAGATTCAAGGCTTTTTTGAGGTACCGGTTGATCACCTCTATGCCTCAGCAGTTTTTTCTGAGGCAATTAAGTCGTTGAACTTACCTAACCTCACCATGGCTTCACCCGATATGGGAGGCTCAAAACGAGCTTATGCTTACGCTAAACACCTAGAGTGTGATGTAGTAGTTTGTTATAAGCAACGCAAGAAAGCCAACAAGATCGATAAGATGTTTGTGATTGGTGAAGTAGAGGGTAAGGATATCATGTTGATCGACGATATGGTTGATACAGCAGGCACGCTTACGAAAGCGGCTGATATTATGAAAGAAAAAGGAGCTAATTCTGTAAGGGCAATTTGCACGCACCCAATTTTATCAGGAGAAGCTTATGATCGAATAGAAAATTCTGCTTTAACGGAGTTATTGGTAACAGATACCATTCCGCTGAAGCAAAAAAGCGATAAAATTAGAGTAATCTCTGTAGCTGACCTTTTTGCAAAGGTTATCTATAAGGTTCATAACTATGAATCGATTAGTTCATATTTTATTTTTTAAAACACACAAAACAATACCAAAAATAGCTTAAGATGAAGTCTATAGAGTTAGAAGCTGCCGCAAGAGAAGATGTAAGGTCAAAAAGTGCCTTAAAAAATCTTCGTAAAGAAGGTAGAATCCCATCCGTTTTATACGGAGGCAAAGAGAACATGAACTTTCACGTTGATGAAGTTTCACTTGAGAAATTATTGAGCACCTCAGAGGTACACAGTATTGACCTCAAGTTTGCTGACAAAACAGTAAGGTCTGTGATTCGAGATGTACAATATGATCCAATTACTGATCGAGCGATACACGTAGACTTTATGGAATTNTTTGAAGATAAGCCTGTAACAATTGCTGTTCCTGTAAGGTTTACCGGAAACTCTATTGGAGTTATGAATGGTGGNCAACGCAGAGAGAAGCTGAGAAAGCTTGTCTTAAAAGCATTACCACAAGACATTCCTGAGGAGTTTGTAGTTGATGTGACCAAAATGAAAATTGGTGACGTAATTCAAGTTGAGCAGTTAGAAAAAGAAGGGGTAGAATTCCTTGATCACCCTAAAGCAGTAATTGTTTCTGTGAAAACTTCTAGAAATGTTGTAGCGACAGATGATCCTGATGCAGAAGATGAAGAGGGAGAAGAAAGTGAAGATGGAGAAACTGCTGAAACTGAAGAAGCAGCAGCAACTGAATAAGTGAGATGAAGTACCTGATCGTTGGGCTTGGGAACATTGGTTCTCAATACGAAAACACCAGGCACAACATAGGTTTTAACACATTGGATGCTTTTGCCGAAGCATCCAATGTTGTTTTTGCCCCTAACCGCTACGCTGAAACTGCGCTGGCAAAGTACAAAGGAAGAAGCCTTGTTTTGGTAAAGCCCACCACTCTTATGAACTTAAGTGGCAAGGCTGTAAACTACTACCTTCAAGAAGAAAAAATTCCCCTGGAGCGCTTGATCATTGTTACTGATGATTTGGCTTTACCATTTGGCACCTTAAGGTTAAAGGCAAAAGGGAGTGATGGTGGTCATAACGGCCTTAAGCACATTAATCAAGTATTAGGCAGGCAGGATTACGCGCGCTTGCGTTTTGGTATTGGTAGCGAGTTTAGCAAAGGAAATCAAGTTGATTACGTTTTAGGCAAATGGAATGCTGAAGAAGAAGAAAAACTGCCAGAACGAATTGAACAATGCAAAAAGATTATTCAAGGCTTTACCACAATTGGAGTGCATAGAACGATGAGTGAATATAATGGGAAGTAAGGTTTAAAACATTCACCCTTCTGCTTTCCTTACCTAAGCTTTTAATTCAAACTCATCTGCATCCATTCCCACCGGGAATTTTTTTCTGAAGGCGATTAGGTCAGCGGCACTTAAGTTGAGTGAAACCAGTTCTTCTTGTTCACTTTGTGCTTGCCATAGGGCCTCACCTTTCGGATCCACTAGGCAACTGCCACCGCTATAGTTAACTTGATTCCCATCTTCACCTATGCGGTTGACTCCTGCCACGTAAGCTTGGTTTTCTATTGCTCGAGCAAAGAGAAGTTTTTTCCATGCCTCCACTCTTGGGGCAGGCCAATTGGCCACATAAAGCAGAAGGTCGTATTCTGCTTCAGCATAAGTCTGACGGTCTGTTTCAAAACGGTTCCGACTAAAAACGGGAAAGCGCAGGTCATAGCAGATCAGCGGACAAACTTTCCAGCCTTTTAGTTCTACTATGAGCTTGTTTGTACCGACAGTAAACGATTGGTCTTCATTGGCCATTCTAAACAAGTGACGTTTATCATATTGCCCATATTGGCCATTGGGCTGCATCCAGATTAAACGGTTGTAGTATTGCTTATTTTCTTCAATGATAAGACTACCGCAGACCACTGCTTTCTGCTGTTCTGCTTGCTGGTGCATCCATTGCATGCTTGGACCTTCCATTGCTTCAGCCACCTTTTTAGAATTCATAGTAAACCCTGTGGTAAACATTTCAGGAAGCAAGATCAGATCTGTCTTGTTGTCGAGCCCATTTATTTTTTGCTCAAAGTGGCTACGATTTGCAGCAGAGTTTTCCCAAACTAAAGCGGTTTGGATCAAACTAATGGATAGGTCTTTCATTTTACTTATACCTTTTGCAGAATTTCTGCAGCTTGCTCTAAGGTACTATTTTGCTTGGCAAAGCAAAAACGTAAGACCTGATTGTCTAGGTTTTGATTGTAAAAAACAGAAATAGGAATGGAAGCAACTTTATGTTCCTTCGTTAAACGAACGGCAAATTCAACGTCTTTTTCATCGCTGATCTTTTTATAGCCCAACAGTTGGAAATAGCTTCCTGCAGTATGCTTTAGCTCAAATCTGCTTCCCTCAAGTAAGCTAACAAAGAGGTCTCTCTTTTCTTGATAAAAGTCACGTAAGCCTAAAAACTCCTGCTCTCTTTTTAGAAATTCAGCATAAGCTACTTGTGATGGAGTATGCACCGAAAAAACATTATACTGATGTGTTTTTCTAAACTCCTTCATTAATTCCGCAGGAGCAAGGCAATAGCCTACTTTCCAGCCTGTGGTGTGGTAGGTTTTGCCAAAGGAAGAAATCACAAAACTTCTTTCAGCTAGTTTGGGAAAACGCGCCACGCTTTGATGCTCATAGCCATCAAAAATGATGTGCTCATAAACTTCATCGCTTAGAATGAGGATATTAGAACCTTCAGTTAATTTTTCTAACTGTTGTAAGTCGTGTGCACTTAAAATACTACCTGTTGGGTTATGCGGACTGTTAATGATGATCATTTTCGTGCGCTGGTTGATCATTTTCTTAACCGCTTCCCAATTAATCCTATACTCAGGAGCTTCTAGTTGAACGTAAACTGGTTTCCCTCCAACTAGCTCGATAGCAGGTTCATAACAATCATAAGCAGGTGTGAAAAGGATCACTTCATCACCTTCATTTACTGTTGCTGCAATTGCGGTGAAGATGGCTTGAGTCGCACCTGCTGTAACCGTCACTTCAGTGTCAGGATCGTATTTGCCGGTGTAAAGTGCTTCTGTTTTAGCCGCAATTGCTTCTCTTAGTGCAGGCAAACCTGCCATAGGAGCATATTGATTTTTGCCTGAGCACATGGCTTTATAAACTAGATCGATTAAGTCTTGATGACCATCAAAATCTGGAAATCCTTGTGAAAGATTAAGCGCATTCTCTTTAGCTGCCAGGGCTGACATGGTCGAAAAGATGGTTTGACCAACCTTGGGCAGTTTAGAATGCAATGAAGCGTTAAAGCTTGGCATTGCTTTGTTTGGATTGATTTACTTCGCCAATGAGGCTGCTAAATACTCGCGGTTCATGCGAGCAATATTCTCTAAGGAAATTCCTTTGGGGCACTCTATTTCGCATGCTCCAGTGTTTGAACACGGTCCAAAACCTTCTTCTTGCGCTTGCTTTACCATGTTTTGAACACGGTCTTTTGCCTCTACTTGTCCTTGAGGTAATAATGCATATTGCGAAATTTTTGCTGAAACAAACAAAGATGCAGAGGCATTTTTACAAGCTGCCACGCATGCACCACAACCAATACAAGTTGCAGCATCAAAAGCTTGATCTGCATTTTCTTTCTCTACAGGTATAGCATTCGCATCTTGGGTGTTTCCTGAGGTATTCACAGAAATGTAGCCACCCGCATGTTGAATCCTGTCAAAAGCACTACGGTCAACCACTAAGTCTTTAATTACTGGGAAAGCCTTAGCTCTCCATGGTTCAACGTAAATGGTATCTCCATCATTGAACGAACGCATGTGTAATTGGCAAGTGGTGATTCTTCTTCCTGGTCCGTGAGGCTCACCATTGATGTAAAGCGAACAAGAACCACAAATTCCTTCACGACAGTCGTGATCAAATTCAACCGGTGTTTCACCTTTCTGGATCAAGCCGTCATTTAAAATGTCGAGCATCTCCAAAAAAGAACTGTCAGGAGATACATCTTCTAATTCGTAAGTCTCTAAATTTCCCTTGCTTTCAGCGTTTTTTTGACGCCAAACTTTTAGGGTTAATTTCATTCCTTTTGCTGTTGACATATTCTTTATTATTTGTACGAACGTGTTTTTAGTTCAACGTTATCAAATTGTAGATCTTCTTTATGCAAAATAGCTTCGGAAGGTTTCCCTGTAAATTCCCAAGAAGATACATAAGCAAACTCATCATCTCTTCTTAAGGCCTCACCTTCTTCAGTTTTATACTCTTCACGGAAGTGACCTCCGCAAGATTCTTCTCTTTCCAGTGCATCCCTTGCAAACAATTCACCTAGCTCTAAAAAGTCAGCTACCCTACCTGCTTTTTCAAGTTCTTGGTTCAACTCTTCTGCTGTTCCAGGAATTCTTACTTCTTTCCAGAATTCTTCTCTTAGGGCCGCAATTTCATTAATGGCTTCATTCAATCCTTCTTTGGTTCTCGCCATTCCTACTTTGTTCCACATGATCAAGCCAAGCTTTTTGTGGAAGTAGTCTACAGTTTTAGAACCATTGTTGTTAACTAGCCTGTCTATTTGATCCCTGACATTCCTCTCTGCTTCTTCAAACTCAGGTGTGTCAGTTGGAATTTTTCCAGTTCGAATGTCGTCTGCCAAATAATCACCAATGGTATAAGGCAATACGAAATAACCATCTGCTAAACCTTGCATCAAGGCTGAAGCACCCAATCTATTGGCACCATGATCAGAAAAGTTAGCTTCTCCAATAGCATATAAACCCGGCACTGTAGTCATCAAGTTGTAATCAACCCAAATACCGCCCATAGTGTAGTGAACAGCAGGATAAATTTTCATTGGAGTTTCGTAAGGATTCTCATCGGTAATTTGCTGATACATTTCAAACAAGTTACCATACTTGGATTCAATCACATTTTTTCCAAGTCGTTGAATATCCTCTTTGGTAGGATTTTTTAATCCTTTTACATGAGCCTCTTCTTTTCCATAACGCTCAATGGCTGAAGAAAAGTCTAGGAAAACTCCTTCCTTGGTATCATTATCTACTACTCCATAGCCTGCATCGCAACGTTCTTTAGCTGCTCTAGAAGCCACATCTCTAGGAACTAGGTTTCCGAATGATGGATACCTGCGTTCTAGGTAGTAATCTCTGTCTTCTTCTTTGATGGCAGTTGGCTTCAAACGCCCTGCTCTAACTGCTTCAGCATCTTCTTTTTTCTTAGGCACCCAAATCCTTCCATCATTTCTCAATGATTCTGACATTAAGGTCAATTTGGACTGCTGCGTGCCATGCACCGGAATACAAGTTGGGTGAATTTGCGTGTAACAGGGGTTAGCCATATAAGCTCCTCTTCGGTGTGCCTTCCATGCTGCGGTTACGTTAGACCCCATCGCATTAGTAGAAAGGAAGAATACATTTCCATAACCTCCTGAAGCCAATACTACCGCATGAGCAGAATGTCTTTCAATCTCTCCTGTCACTAAATTTCTTGCAATTATTCCCCTTGCTTTTCCATCTACCTTAACTACGTCCAACATTTCATGTCGGTTGTACATTTGGATCTTACCTTTTGCAATTTGGCGATTCATAGCTGAATAAGCGCCGAGTAAGAGTTGCTGACCTGTTTGACCTTTAGCGTAAAAAGTTCTAGAAACTAAAACCCCACCAAAGGATCGGTTATCCAATAGACCCCCATAGTCTCTTGCAAAAGGAACACCTTGCGCAACACACTGGTCTATAATATTGGTTGAAACTTCTGCTAATCGGTAGGTATTCGCCTCTCTTGAGCGGTAGTCGCCACCTTTGATCGTATCATAGAACAAACGGTAAACCGAATCACCATCACCTTGATAGTTCTTGGCTGCGTTTATTCCCCCTTGAGCTGCGATAGAGTGCGCCCTTCTAGGGGAATCTTGATAACAAAATGCTTTAACATTGTAGCCAAGTTCGGCTAAGGTTGCCGAAGCTGAGCCACCAGCCAAACCAGTACCCACTACTATAACGTCAATATTACGTTTGTTCGCAGGGTTAACTAAGCGAATGTTGTTTTTATGATTAGTCCATTTATCTGATAAAGGACCTTCAGGTATTCTTGAATCTAAACTCATAATCAAATAATGTTTTGAATTACGCCACTATCAGCATGTAAATTGGAATAATGGCGAATAACAAAGGCACGATAATCGCAAAAGCATATCCTGCTTTCATGATCAGAGGCGAATATTTTGGGTTTCTTAGCCCCAGAGATTGAAATCCACTTTGAAAACCGTGTACTAAATGAAATGCAATGGCAATCATTCCCAATACATAAAAAGCTACCAAAAGTGGCTCTTGAAAACTACTTTGCACAACAGTGTAAAGATCTCGCATCGCATCACCAACTTGATCGCCGTTTAAATAAACCGCTCCATTTTGAATTTCACCGCCTTTCACTTCTGAACCATCCATCAAAAGTGGTGCGCCATTGTCTGATAACATATAGGGTGTTTCTCCGAATTTGTATTCGTACCAGAAGTTTTGCATGTGCACAACGATGTAAACAAATATGATCGTTCCTAAAATGCCCATATTCCTAGAAGACCACATAGAGTTTTTACCTGGTTTTGAATAAGCATATTGCTCAGGACGGGCTTTTCTGTTGTTTAGCGTAATCACTACACCATCAACTGCATGAAAAAGAATACTAAAGTAAGTCAGGTAAGATAAGATCTTCACTGCTGGGTTAGTGGTCATGAAAACTGCATATTCGTTAAACTGCAATTGACCTTCATAGGAAGTCATAAACAGTTGTAGGTTTCCTGCCAAGTGGCCTACTAGAAAAAGGCATAAAAACAAACCCGTGGCTGCCATCCAATATTTTTTTACAATATGTGACTTCAATAAGCCCTTTGATTCACTCATCAGTTGTAGTTTTAATTTAGCTGAATATAAAGTTCAAAGTTAATTCTTGATGTATTCTGTTTCAAAAGTTTCAACACTTTTAAAATTATTTAGATTGATTCTTAATAGTGCAATCAATCATTTTTATGCTGTAGCATAACAACGCAAGCCTAAGATAGTTTGTCGGCCTTCTTATAATAAATTTTGAATGCGGTTTTTTTTGCTAGGGCAAGCTATTACCTTTGCTCAAAATCAAAAAAACATGAAATATTTACCCATCAGTAATTCACTTTTTATCAAAAACAGAAAAAAGTTTGCGCAACGATTAAAGCCATCATCCCTTGCGCTTTTTAATGCAAACGATATTATGCCTACCAATGCTGATGGAACCATGCCTTTTAGGCAAAACAATGACCTTTTTTACTTAAGCGGTGTAGATCAGGAGGAGTCTATTTTAATGTTGTTCCCAGATGCACCACAAGAAAAGTACAAAGAGGTTTTGTTCTTAAAGGAAACAAGCAAGGAAATTGCCATTTGGGAAGGAGAAAAGTTAACCAAGGAGACTGCGGAAAAAACTTCTGGCATTAGCACAGTTTATTGGCTGAAGGACTTTGATTCTGTTTTGAAAAGCATCATTTATGAGGCAGACCATTTGTATTTAAACAATAATGAACATTTGCGAGCTAATACAGAGCTTCAAACTAGAGATGATCGCTTTAGAGCCAAACTCGAGGCCGAATACCCCTTGCACCAAATTGAACGTGCGGCGCCAATTATGCATGAATTGAGAGCGGTTAAGGAGTCTGAAGAAATTGAACTGATGCAGCAAGCTTGCAACATCACAGGCAAAGCAGTTGAGCGCATTTTAAAGTTCATTAAACCTGGAGTTATGGAGTTTGAGATTCAGGCGGAGATCATGCACGAATTCTTGCGTAACCGCTCAAGAGGATTTGCCTATGAGCCTATTCTTGCTTCGGGATTTAATGCTTGTGTCTTGCATTACGTTCAAAATAATCAACCCTGCAAGGACGGAGACCTGATCCTGATGGACTTCGGCGCTGAATATGCAAATTATGCTTCAGATCTTACCCGTACAGTGCCTGTTAGCGGAAAATTTACCGAACGTCAGAAAGAGGTTTATCAGGCAGTACTTACAGTGATGAAATCGGCAACTGCTATTTTACGACCTGGCATTACCTTGCACGATTACCACAAACGTGTAGGGGAGATGATGACCGAGCAATTGCTAAAATTGGGCTTACTGACTCAAGCGGAAGTTGATGCAGAAAACCCTGATTGGCCTGCCTACAAGAAATACTTTATGCACGGGACTTCCCACTACATTGGCTTAGATGTTCACGATGTAGGTTCTTGGCACAAGCCTATACCTGCAGGTTCTGTTTTTACAGTTGAGCCGGGTATCTACATCCGTGAGGAGAATATGGGCATTCGTTTAGAAAATGATATTTTGATTGCCGAAGATGGGAATCATGATCTTATGGGACACATCCCATTGGAAATAGAGGAAATTGAAGCTGCTATGAATGCTTAAACAGCATGCAGAAGCAAATCAGTTTTAAAGGTGAGCCACTCTATTTTGAGCAGAAGGGGAAAGGTAAAACCATAGTTTTATTACACGGTTTTCTTGGTTCTTCGGCTTTATGGGATAAGCAATCAAGCCGTTTAGCAAAACGCTATCGTTTGGTCTGCATTGAGCTCCCCGGCCATGGCAATTCTGCTCCCTTAGGTTATAATCACACTATGGAACTTATGGCAGAAGCCATTAAGGCAGTGCTTGATGCCCTGAGGATAAGAAAAGCCTTATTAGTGGGGCATTCTTTAGGAGGCTATATTGCGCTTGCTTTTGCTGAAGCTTATCCTGATAAAGTGCGTGGTTTAATCCTGATCAATAGCACAGCAAAAGGAGATTCATCTGAAAGAAAAGAGTCAAGGGATCGTTTGATCAATTTAATGAAGAAGAATAAAGATCAAGCTTTGAGGGCATTGGTCCCTTCTTTTTTTGCCATAAAGCAAAGGGGCAGGCATTGGCATGTGAAAAAATACCTGCAATGGGCTAGAGCTTGTTCCTTGCAAGGTATAGTTGCTACTCTAGAAGGAATGAAAATTCGAAAAGAACGAGAAATTGTGTTGAAGTTTGCTCCTTATCCCTATTTGAATCTAATTGGGGAATCAGATCCTTTATTTCTGCAAGAGGATTTGAAGAATGAAGCTAAACTTGGAGAATTTGGGAATTATGAAATCATTGAAGATGCCAGTCATATGATTCCTTTAGAAAAACCAGAGGCGTGTTTAAAGTGGATCATGAAGTTTGAGAAGCAATTATGAGCTGCTTCAGTCAACATTAACCATCGATTTAAAGATACTTCCTTCACTAATGATGAAAAGTTGGTAACGTCCAGCATCAAGATCAGATATATCAATTTCAGCTCTGCCTTGCTCATCTAGGTTACCTGTTTGCTGGATACGTCCTTCTAAGTCGCATAGATCATAAATAGCATTTCCAGCTTTTTCAGACTGATCAATGCTCAAACATTTGGCACTTTGGGTCAGGTTTATTTTTTCTTTGGGGTTGTTCATTCTTTAAGTTGAATAATGAAGGTACGCTTCATATGATGATAAGTTTCAAAAAATCGACCAGCGATACTTTAACGCTCATTAAATCTCTTATTAATCCTATTAATTCATATTGAAGAAACTTACTTTTGGGTTGTTCGTTTATTTTCTTTAGAAGCCACAAACCAGAATCTATTATGAAAGCTTATTGTACAAGCTTAACTCAGTTCAAACGCTTTAAAAGTCGCGAAGTCACCATCGGGGAGTTAAAGATGGGAGGCGATCAGCCCATTCGTCTGCAATCCATGACAACCACGGATACCATGGACACGAATGCTACAGTAGAGCAGTCCATACGAATCATTGAAGCGGGCTCTGAATTAGTCCGCATTACCGCACCGAGCAGGAAAGAGGCTGAGAACTTAGCGCCAATTAAAGAGCAAATTCGTGCTAGAGGTTTTAAAACCCCCCTAGTGGCTGATATTCACTTTACACCCAATGCCGCTGAAATTGCAGCAAAATTGGTTGAAAAAGTGCGGGTTAACCCGGGGAACTATGCTGACAAAAAGAAATTTGAAGAGATAACCTACACCGATGAAAGTTATCAAGCTGAGCTAAGTCGCATTGAGGAGAAGTTTACGCCCTTGGTAAAATTGTGCAAAGAGAATGGCACAGCTATGCGCATAGGCACCAATCACGGTTCACTCTCTGACCGAATTATGAGCCGCTATGGTGATACGCCTAAAGGGATGGTTGAGTCAGCCATGGAGTTCTTAAGGATCTGCCGCAAGCACGATTATCATGAGATCGTTCTTTCTATGAAAGCGAGTAATACGCTAGTAATGGTGCAAGCTTATCGTCTATTGGTTGCTGAAATGCTAAAAGAGGGGATGAACTATCCTTTGCACTTAGGGGTAACCGAGGCGGGAGATGGTGAAGACGGCAGGATCAAATCAGCGGTTGGGATTGGTACTTTGCTAGAGGATGGTCTAGGGGATACCGTTAGGGTTTCCTTAACGGAAGAGCCTGAATTTGAAATTCCGGTGGCTCGAAAATTAGTGGAACGATACCGAAATAGGGCAGGGCATGCTCCTATTCCTGCTATTAGTGAAAATCCGATTAATCCTTTTGAGTACCTGAAAAGAGCAAGTCGCGCAGTTCAAAATATTGGAGGTGAGCATGTGCCGGTAGTTTTAGGCGATTTATCACACAAAAATGAAATTAAAGCTTCCTCCTTTTTTGGCTTTGGTTATGCTTACTCTGTGCCCTTGGATAAGTGGAACATTCAGGATCAAGCAGCAGATTATATTTACATTGGTGAAAACCAGATTGATTTTGAAATTCCAGGTACTCTAGGTATCGTTCAAGATTATGCCATCTGGGAATCTGAAACCCCTAAAGCTCGACATTATCCAGTTTTGAATGTTGAGCAATACATAAAAGCAGCATCATTTAATGATTTGCATTTTATAGAATTTGGTTTGGAAGAGCTGATGCAAAAAGAAGCTTTAAGAAATGCCTTGCAAGAAGATTCTTCAGCAGTACTCATTTTAAAAACGGAAAATGCTCACGGCATGGCAGAGCAACGCCGTGCCTTTATTGAACTAATGAATCTAGGGCTTGAACAGCCTGTGATTATCAAACGGACTTACAAGATTGAGGACCAAGAGGCCTTGCAATTGGCAGCTGCCACCGATCTTGGAGCTTTGTTGGTTGACGGACTAGGAGATGGCGTTTGGGTAGATGCTGCTAACTTAGCTTCACCAAAGTTTTTATTGGGAACCTCTTTTGGAATCCTACAAGCCTCACGAGTAAGGATTTCGAAAACAGAGTACATTTCTTGTCCTTCTTGTGGAAGAACTCTTTTTGATCTTCAGGAAACTACCGCCAAGATCAGAGCGGTAACCTCACATTTGAAGGGAGTAAAGATTGGAATCATGGGCTGTATCGTGAATGGACCCGGTGAGATGGCCGATGCTGATTATGGTTATGTTGGAACAGGACCTGGCAAGATTACTTTATATAAAGAAAAGGAAGTCGTTCGTCGTAATGTGCCAGAAGCCGAAGCTGTAGAAGCTTTAATAGATCTTATTGCCGAGCATGGTGATTGGGTAGAAGCGGAGTAATAGATTCTAGACCGCTGCGCTTTTAGACTTTAGACCGCTGTGCTGTTAGATTTTAGACCGCTTCGCTTTAAGCTAGTCGCTTTCGGCTATTTGCTCTCCGCCTTTAGCTTTAAGCTCGTCGCTTTATTCTTTCAGAATTTAGATAAAGGACTAAAGTTGAAGGATAAAAGTGTTGCGAAAATTCAACCCCACTTTTATCCTTTATCCTTTGCCTTTTATCCTTTTTCTCTCTTCCTCTTCCAATAATTTATCAACCTCCTTCAATTGTTCATACCAAGCTTCACCATATTTTTTGATTAATGGTTCTTTCGCAAATTGGTAAACCTTCACTTTTAATTTAGCACCGCACTCGCAAGCCGGCTTGCAAATCTCCCAACGGTGATAGTTGAGCGCATCATAATCACTAAGCTTACCTACTCGTATGGGATATAAATGACACGAAAGGGGCTTTTTAAAATCAGACTTACCTGCCCGGTATGCTGCTTCTATGCCACATAAGGCAAT
>P_1C_Liq_1_UnCtyDRAFT_1000121_pt1 | contig 17932 bp, 18 predicted proteins | sample Pon1CUnioCityCA_2_FD_10230 | JGI IMG/M metagenome (IMG submission 10230) | reverse complement strand
TTTTGATCGCGTCGAGCTCACCAACCTGCAGCGGCAGATCCTCCACGGCACGGCGGATATCGGCCGGCTGAAGACCGACTCCGCCCGCGATCGCGTCGCCGCACTCAACCCGGGGATCACCCTCGAGCCCATCGAGCAGTCACTGGATGCCGATAACCTNCCGGCACTGGTCGACGATGTGGATCTGGTGATCGATGGCTCCGATCGGTTCTCGACNCGCTTTGCGGTCAACGCCGCCTGCGTGCGGGCCCGTCGTCCCCTGATCGCCGGCGCCGTCATCGGCATGGACGGGCAGGTGGCGGTCCTGCGACCTGATCTTCAAGGCCCCTGCTACCGCTGCCTGTACGCCGATACCGGCGAGGAGACCCTGGGCTGCAGCGAAACCGGAGTACTCGGCCCTCTGCCCGGCGTGATCGGCAGTCTGCAGGCCGTGGAGGCCGTCAAGGTGCTGACCGGACTGGGAGAGCCGCTCAATCATCGCCTGCTGATGGTCGACGCGCTGGATCAGCGCTGGCGGCGCATCGAGTTGCGCCGCGATCCGGCCTGCCCGGTCTGCGGCAGCGCAGCGGATCAGTGCGACTGACGGCTGTCGGGTGAGCGATTGGCCGGGTCGGTGAACATCGCCTCGACGTCCACGGCGTCAAATCGATAGGGCTCGTTGCAGAAGTCGCAGTGCACTTCCACCCGCCCCTCGGCCTTCAGGGTTTCGCGCATCTCCGCCTCGCCAAGCCCCTCCAGCATGGCCGCCACCCGCTCTCGAGAGCAGCGACAGCGAAACCGGAACGGCATCGGATCGAACAGCCGGATGTCCTCCTCGTGGAACAGGCGCCGAATGACCTCGCCCGGTGCCAGTTCGCGCAGCTCCGGACCGGTAATGGTAGCCGCCAGCTGATCGGCCCTTGCCCAGGCATCGGCATCGCCGGCGGCCGCGTCGCTGGCGGGCAGCCGCTGGATCAGCATGCCCGCTGCATGCCCCTCGCGGGCGGATAGCCAGACGCGGGTGGGGAGTTGTTCGGATTCACTAAAATAGTGCTCCAGCGCTCCGCCCAGACTGCCGCCGCGCAGATCCACAACACCCTGATAGCGCTCGCCGTCCTTTTCGGGGTCGATGGTAATCGCCAGCGTCCCCTGCACGGCCTGCTCATCAAGCGGAACATCGGCGGGCACCCGGTCGCCGGTCCGGGCCATGGCGCGCAGCGATCCGTCGCTACTGGCCTGGACCAGCAACAGCCGAAGCGGCCCGTTTGCCTGCAGCTGCAGCGTCAGATCGCAGGGCGACTTGAGCGTTGCGGCCAGTAACGCCACCGCTGCCAGGCCTTCGCCAATCAACCGATCGACTGCCGGCTCGTGTTCGGTACGCCGGGTGATGGCCGCAAACGATTCGTCGAGCTGGACGACCTCGCCCCGCACATCCGCGTTTTCAAACAGAAATCGGTGAAGCCGATCAGTCATCGCGTATCAACCGTCCAGCCGGCGTTTGAGGATCTCGTTGACCTGCTGCGGATTCGCCTTGCCACCCGAAGCCTTCATCACCTGACCGACAAAAAAGCCCATCAGTTTCGTCTTGCCGGCGCGGTACTGCTCGAGCTGTTCGGGATTGGCGGCGATTGCTTCCTCGACCATCGCTTCGATGGCGGTATTGTCGGTGACCTGGCGCAGGCCGCGGGCATTGATGACGGCGTCGGCATCGCCCTCGCCGTCCCAGATAGCCTCGAACACCTCCTTGGCGATCTTCCCGGAGATGGTCTCGTCGCGGATTCGCAGCAGCAGGCCCGCCAGCGTGGCGGCATCGATCGGGCTCTGGGTGATCTCGAGGCCGGCCTTGTTGAGCGCCCCGGACAGCTCGCCCATCACCCAGTTGGCCGACAGCTTGGCGTCACCCGCGGCGGCCACCACCGCCTCGAAGTAATCGGCCAGCTCGCGTGACCCGGTGAGCACACCGGCATCATAGGCGGACAGGCCGTAGTCGCGCTGGAACCGCTCGGACTTGGCATCGGGCAGTTCGGGCAGCTCGTCACGCACCGCGTTGATCAGCGCCGGCGTGATCTCCAGCGGCAACAGGTCGGGATCGGGAAAGTATCGATAGTCGTGGGCCTGCTCCTTGCCCCGCATCGACCGGGTTTCCCCGCGGTCAGGGTCGAACAGCCGGGTTTCCTGGATCACCTCACCGCCCTCCTCGATCAACTCGATCTGACGCTCGATCTCGAAGTTGATGGCGCGCTCGACAAACCGGAACGAGTTCAGGTTCTTGAGCTCGGCACGCGTACCAAAGCGGGTTTCGCCCACCGGCCGCACCGAGACGTTGGCATCACAGCGGAAACTGCCTTCCTGCATGTTGCCGTCGCAGATCCGCAGGTAGCGGACCAGCGAGTGCATCTTTTTCATGTAGGCCACGGCCTCCCGGGCCGATCGCAGCTCGGGCTCCGAGACGATCTCGAGCAGCGGCGTACCCGCGCGGTTGAGGTCGATGCCGGTCATCCGCGCAAACCCCTCGTGAAGACTCTTGCCGGCATCCTCCTCAAGGTGCGCACGGGTCACGCCAATCCGCTTGCGGGTGCCATCGTCCAGCTCGATATCAAGGTGACCCGTGCCCACCACCGGCAGCTCGTACTGCGAGATCTGATAGCCCTTGGGCAGATCCGGGTAGAAGTAATTCTTGCGCGCGAACACCGAGCGGCCCGCGACTTCAGCATCCAGCGCCAGCCCCAGACGAATGGCATAGTGGACGGCCTGTTCGTTGAGCACCGGCAGCATCCCCGGCATGCCCAGATCGATGGCTGACGCCTGGCGGTTGGCCTCGGCGCCATAGGCGGTCGGCGCGCCCGAGAAAATCTTGGTCCGGGTGGCGAGCTGCGCATGCAGCTCGAGCCCGATCACTGCTTCGAATTGCATATCCGCTACTCCTCCACCACCGGCCGCTGCCGATGCCAGTCGGTTACCTGCTGATACCCGTGGGCGGCGCCCAGCAGCCGGCCTTCATCGAAATGATTACCGATGAGCTGCAGCCCGATGGGCCGGCCGCCACCGAATCCTGCGGGCACGGACAGCGCGGGAAGACCCGCCAGATTGACGGCGATGGTGAAGATATCGGAGAGGTACATCTGCACCGGATCATCGGCCTTCTCGCCCAGCGGGAACGCCGTGGACGGAGCGGTGGGGCCGGCAATGACATCCACCGACTCGAACGCTCGGGCAAAGTCCTGCTGCACCAGCCGACGCACCTGCTGGGCCTTGTGATAATAGGCATCATAGTAGCCCGCCGACAGCGCATAGGTGCCCACCATGATCCGGCGCTTGACCTCCTCGCCGAAGCCCTCGCCGCGGCTGCGCTTGTACAGGTCCTCCAGATCGGCCGGCGCGTCGCAGCGATGGCCGTATCGGACCCCATCGAATCGTGACAGGTTGGACGAGGCCTCCGCCGGCGCGATCACGTAGTACACCGGCACCGCCATACCGGCGTTGGGCAGGGAAATCTCCCGAACCTCGGCGCCCGCGTCGCGCAGGGCCTGAGCGGCCGCGGCGATGCCGCTCGAGACCTCGGCATCGACGCCCTCCGCCTCGATGAATTCGCGGGGCAGCCCGACCCGCAGACCACGCAGATCGGTACCCACCATCTGCGCCCGGTAATCCGGCACGGGTCGATCGACACAGGTGGAATCGCGGCGGTCGAAACCGGCCATGCCCTCGAGCAGAATCGCCAGGTCCTCGGCGCTCGAGGCCATGGGGCCGGCCTGATCCAGACTCGAGGCAAAGGCGACAATGCCGTAGCGCGATACCCGCCCGTAGGTGGGCTTGAGGCCGCTGATCCCGGTCAGCGCCGCGGGCTGGCGAATGGAGCCGCCGGTATCGGTGCCGGTGGCCGCCGGCACCAGGCCCGCCGCCACGGCGGCCGCCGAGCCGCCCGACGAACCGCCCGGCACGGCCTGGCGGTCCCAGGGGGTTTTGACGGCCCCGAAATAACTGGTCTCGTTGGACGAGCCCATGGCGAACTCGTCCATGTTGGTCTTGCCGACGCTGACCGCGCCCGCCGCCCGCAACTGCTCGACGACGAAGGCGTCATAGGGCGGCACGAAATTCTCGAGCATGCGGCTGCCACAGCTCGTGCGAACGCCGTCGGTGCAGAAGATATCCTTGTGCGCAATGGGGATGCCCGTCAGCGGTCCGGCCTCGCCGCGGGCGCGGGCGGCGTCCGCCGCTTCGGCCTCGGCAAGCGCCGATTCAGGGGTCACCGTGATAAAGGCGTTGAGGTCGGCCGCCTGCCCGATGCGCTCGAGAGCGGCACGGGTCAGTTCGACACTCGAACACTCGCCGCGCTCAAGGGCCGCGGCCAGTCCGGCAATGGTGTGATCATGCATGCTGATTACTCGATAACGCGGGGAACGAGGTAATGGCCGTCCTCGGTCGCGGGCGCTATGGCCTGGAATCGCTCGCGCTCGTCGGACTCGGTGGGTTCGTCAGGCCGCAGGCGCTGGGTCATCTCCAGGGGGTGGGCGAGCGGCTCGACCCCCTCGGTGTCGACGGCACCCAGCTGCTCGACAAAATCGAGGATCTCGGAGAGATTGCGGGCGTACGCCTGACTGGCCGGTTCACTAAGAGACAATCGCGCCAGATGGGCGATCTGGCCGACTTCATTCGCGTCGATGGGCATCGTCAATTACCTGACTGTCGGATCGTTAAGCGATTAAAACTACCATAGGCCGTATCTTGCCCAAACCCCCGCCGGTTGGTAGATTGAGCCGTCTTTTCAACGCGTCTGGAATTCTTCATGTTCAAGGGCATACGGGGTATTTTCTCCAACGACCTTTCAATCGACCTCGGTACCGCCAATACCCTGATCTATTCCCGCGGCCAGTCGATTCTGCTCGACGAGCCTTCGGTGGTCGCCATTCGCCAGGATCGCGATGGCGGCCCCAAGACCATCGCCGCCGTCGGACGCGAAGCCAAGATGATGCTCGGCCGCACCCCGGGGACCATCAAGGCGATCCGGCCCCTGAAGGACGGTGTCATTGCCGACTTCACGGTCACCGAGAAAATGCTGCAGCACTTCATCAAGAAGGTTCACGAAGCACGATTCTTCCGCCCCAGCCCGCGGGTGCTGGTGTGCGTGCCCTGCGGCTCCACCCAGGTCGAGCGGCGCGCGATCCGCGAGTCCGCCGCCGGGGCCGGCGCCCGCGAAGTATTCCTGATCGAAGAGCCCATGGCCGCTGCGATCGGCGCCGATATGCCGGTTGGCGAGGCGCGCGGCTCGATGGTGCTCGACATCGGCGGCGGCACCTCGGAAGTGGCCGTCGTGTCACTCAACGGCATCGTCTACTCGGCATCGGTGCGCATCGGCGGCGACCGCTTTGACGAGGCCATCGTCAATTATGTGCGACGCAACTATGGCATCCTCATCGGCGAGTCCACCGCCGAACAGATCAAACAGCAGATCGGCCAGGCATTCCCGGGTAACGAGGTCCGCGAGCTCGAAATCAAGGGCCGCAACCTGGCTCAGGGCATTCCGCGTAGCTTTACCCTGAACAGCAACGAAATCCTCGAAGCCCTGCAGGAGCCGCTCTCGGGGATCGTTGGCGCGGTCAAGACAGCGCTTGAGCAAACGCCGCCCGAGCTTGGCGCCGACGTCGCCGAGCGCGGCATCGTGATCACCGGCGGCGGAGCGCTGCTGCGCAATATCGATCGGCTGCTCATGGAGGAAACCGGACTGCCGGTGGTACTCGCCGAAGAACCACTGACCTCGGTGGCACGCGGCGGCGGACGGGCACTTGAGCTCATGGACGAAAAAGGCGCGGATCTTTTCACCAGCGAGTGATCGCGCCTGCTCCCGTGTAACCGGCACAGTGTTTCACTGGAGGCTGCAGGACCATTAAACCGCTTTTCTCACAGACGCCATCCATTACCGCCCGGCTTGTCCTGGCGGCGATCGTGTCCATCAGTCTGCTGCTCGCCGATCACCGGGTCGGGCTGCTCGAGCCGGTGCACCATGCACTGTCCGTGGCCACCGAGCCCCTGCGCCTGCTGGCAACCCTGCCCTCCCGACTGGGCGAAAGTGCCGAGCAGACACTGACGAGCCGTCGCGAGCTGGTCGCCGAGAACCAGCGCCTGCAGGATCGGCAGAAAGTCTACGAAGCGCGTCTCCAGCGGCTCGATGCCCTCGAGGTCGAAAACATCCGGCTGCGCCGCCTGCTGGACTCCTCTTACGAGCTCGAACGGCCGGTAGTGATTGCCGAGCTGACCGGCGTCGATCTCGACCCGTTCAACCATGTCATCCAGATCAGCAAAGGCCTGCGCGACCGCATCCAGGTCGGCCAGCCCGTCATCGACGCCGAGGGCGTACTCGGTCAGGTCGAGACGGTCGCCGCGTTGACCGCCACCGTACGGCTGATCAGCGACCCGAGTCACGGGATTCCGGTGCAGGTGAACCGCAACGGGCTGCGCAGCGTCGCCTTTGGGACCGGCCGAACCGACACCCTCACCATTTCAAGCCTGCCCAATAATGCCGATATCCGCGAAGGGGACCTGCTGGTCACCTCGGGACTGGGAGGCCGCTTTCCCGCCGGGTACCCGGTGGGTGAAGTCCGTCGCATTCAACGTGACCAGGGCGCCGCCTTTTCCGACATTCAGGTCGAGCCGCTGGGACGGATCGGGCGGGTCAAGGAGGTGCTGCTGATCGAAGACCGAGGGCGCGACGATGAATAGCGCCCAGCCCCATGCCCGATGGGTGATCGTCCTCACCCTGGTGGTTGCGCTGACCCTCATGATCCTGCCGCTCCCTGCGATGGTCGAACCGTTTCGCCCGGAATGGGCGATCCTGGTCATTCTGTACTGGAGTCTGGCGCTGCCGGCCCGGGTGGGTGTTGGCGTTGCCTGGCTGGTCGGCCTGCTCCAGGACGTTGTCCAGGCGACAGCGCTCGGCTCGCATGCACTCGCCTTTGCCGTGGTCGCCTACCTCACCATTCAGCTGTGTCAGCGCATACGCAACGTCCCGGTCTGGCAGCAGGCCCTGACCGTGCTGGGCCTGGTGCTGCTGGCCCGCGGGCTGCTGTTCATTACCCGCGGGCTCAGTGACAGTGCCGGTGTCGACTGGCGGTTCTGGCTGCCGACACTGACCAGCACCCTCGTCTGGCCACTGGTCTTTGTGCTGCTGCGCTTCCTGCGACGTCGTTTTCAGGTCAACTGACATGGATCTCGGCACACTGCGCGATACCCCTCGCGAACGCCAGGTCGTTCGCCGGCGGTTGCTGATCGCCGGGCTCATCGGTGCCTTGCTGTGCCTGGTGCTGGCGGGCCGCATCGCCTACCTCCAGACCGTTCGCTACGACCACTTTGCAGCGCAGTCCCAGGACAATCGCGTGCGCATCGCATCCGTGGCGCCCACCCGCGGGATCATCCGGACCGCGATGGCCGTGTGCTTGCCGACAACCAGCCGGCCTTCCGTCTGACCATTGTCCCCGAGCGCGTCGACGACCTGGACGCGCTGATCGACCAGCTCGACGATCTGGTTGGCGTCAGCGCTTCCGAGCGCGCGGCGTTTCGTGAGGCACGCCAGCGCAGCCGCGGGTTTCAGGCGATACCGCTGAAACGCCAGCTCAGTGAAGCGGCCGTTGCCCGAGTGGCCGTCAACCGCCATCGCTTTCCGGGTGTCGAAGTCCAGCCCCACCTGATCCGTCACTACCCCTATGGCCCCGTCGGCGGGCATGCCATCGGCTACGTCGGCCGCATCAGCGAGGCCGAGCTCAGCAGCCGCAACCGCCGGGCCTACCGGGGCAGCAGCGTTATCGGCAAAACCGGGCTGGAGAAGGCCTATGAGCGCCGGCTGCGCGGCGAAATGGGCTCGGAGCGCATTGAGACCAACGCCCTCGGCCGTCCCATTGATGTCATCGAGCGTGATCCGCCCACGCCGGGCCAGGACCTGACGCTGACACTGGACATTGGCCTGCAGCGCATCGCCGAGGAGAGCCTGGGGGATTTTCGTGGCGCCATCGTGGCAATGGACCCCCGCAATGGCGCCATCCTTGCGCTGGCCAGCCAGCCGGGTTTCGACCCCAATGCCATCAGCGCGGGACTGGACCGCGAGGCATTCAAGGCGCTCAGTCAGGATCCCGATCAGCCACTCTACAACCGCGCCATCAGCGGTCGCTATCCGCCTGGTTCACTGGTCAAGCCGTTCCTCGGGATTGCCGGCGTTGCCTCGGGTGCCATCGATGTTGACGAGGAAATCGTCAGCGACGGGACTTACCGCCTGCCCAATGTCTCGCGTGTCTGGCGCGACTGGAAGCGCGAAGGCCATGGTGAGGTCGACCTCCACAAGGCGATCACCGAGTCGGTCGACAGCTACTACTACGAGCTGGCCCGGCGCATGGGGATCGACCGCATGCATGAGTGGATGACGCGCTTTGGCTTTGGCCTCGACAGCGGCCTGGCACTGCCCGGCGAGCGTCAGGGCATCATGCCGTCACGCGAGTGGAAGGCGCGCACCCTGGGCGAGTCCTGGTACCAGGGGGAGACGATCAACACAGGCATCGGCCAGGGCTTTACCCTGTCCACGCCCATCCAGTTGGCCACCTCCACGGCCATGCTCGCCAATCGCGGCGCGCCGGTGGTGCCGCACCTGCTCGCCGGCCGCCCGGACAGCGCCAACGCCCAGCCCGGCGTCGATCCAATGCGCCTTGACGATGAGACCCTGTGGCAGACAAGCATCGATGCCATGGTCGATGTGGTCCACGGCGACAACGGCACCGCCCGTGCCATCGGTGACGACCTCGACTACCGGATCGCGGGCAAGACCGGTACCGCCCAGGTGGTGGGGATTCCGCAGGGCGAGGAATACGACGAGGAGACCCTCCCCGCCCGTCACCGCGATCATGCCCTTTTTACCGCATTCGCGCCTGCTACTTCGCCGCGACTGGTCGTCACGGTCCTCGTGGAAAACGGCGGCAGTGGCAGCAAAACGGCTGCGCCCATGGCCCGCCGGGTCATCGATGCCTGGATGAGTCGAGAGGAGAAGGACAGTGAACTGGCCCGACAGTGGCGTTAACGCAGTAGCCCGCCGGGCCACCGGGGACCTGCTGCAACGGGGCTTGCACCTGGATGGGGTGCTGCTCGGCCTGGTGGCCCTGCTCTCCGGGCTCGGTGTCATCATCCTCTACAGTGCTTTCGGCGGACGCGTTGAACCGATCCAGGACCATCTTGTGCGCCTGGGCGTGGGGGCGGGCGGCATGATCATCGCCGCCCAGATCCCGCCCTGGCAGCTGCGTCGTGTCGCACCCTGGCTGTTCGGCGTGGGAGTCCTGCTGCTGGTGGCGGTCCTCACCGTGGGTGAATCCGGCGGCGGCGCCCGACGCTGGCTGGATCTGGGCGTGGCCGGTTTTCAGCCCTCTGAATTGATGAAGCTGGCGCTACCCATCATGGTCGCCTGGCTCATCGCCCGGGCATCCATGCCGGTGTCCATCGGCCGCGCGGCCGCCACGGTGTTGGTCATCGCCTTACCGGTCGGACTGATTGGCAGCCAGCCCGATCTGGGCACCGCCGTGCTCATCGGTGCCGCCGGCGCCGGGGTACTGTTTCTGGGCGGCATCGGCTGGCGCTTGATCGTCGCGCTGATCGGACTGGTGGCGGCGGCCGTGCCGCTGCTCTGGCAATTTGGCATGCAGGACTATCAGCGCGAGCGCGTGCTGACCTTCCTGGACCCGACCCGAGACCCGCTGGGTGCCGGCTACAACATCATCCAGTCACAGATCGCCATTGGTTCGGGCGGCATTCATGGCAAGGGCTGGCTGAATGGCACACAGGCCCACCTGGAGTTCATCCCCGAGCGCCACACCGATTTTGTGTTTGCCGTCATGGCCGAGGAGTTCGGGCTTGTCGGCGTCTGCGCCCTGCTGATTCTGTATCTGCTGATCACGCTGCGCGGGCTGTGGATCGCCCACGAGGCGCAGGACAATTTCTCGCGCCTGCTGGCGGGCGGTCTGTCCCTGACCTTTTTTGTCTACTGCTTTGTCAATGTCGGCATGGTCTCGGGCCTGCTGCCGGTTGTGGGCCTGCCCCTGCCCCTGATCAGCTACGGCGGGTCCGCTATGGTGACGCTTCTGGTGGGCTTCGGTATTCTCATGTCCATTCATACCCACCGGCGGATGTGGTCATCTTGAAAACGCTCCATCGCCTTTGTTGCGCCCTGGCCATCGCGCTGCTGATCCTGATCCCGCTGGCGGCGGGCACGACCGATGTGCGGGCCGAGTCGGCCACGATTCGTGCCTTCAGTGAAACGCTCGCGGCCCGGCATGGCTGGGATGCCCGGCGCGTCGAGGCGCTGATCAGCAACGAGGCCATCCATCAGCCCGATATCATCCAAGCCATGCGCCAGCCGGCGGAGGCAATGCCCTGGTCGCGTTACCGGCCCATCTTTTTGACCGAGGCGCGGGTTGAAGCCGGCCGGGCCTACCAAAAGCGCCATCGGCGCTGGCTGACGGCGGTCGAAGAGACCTACGGCGTCCCCGCCGAGATCGTGGTCGCGATTATTGGCGTTGAGACGTTCTATGGGCGCTATGCCGGTGGTTATCGCGTCATCGATGCGCTGCGCACGCTGGGGTTTGGCTACCCGCCGCGGGCCGAATTCTTCCGCGACGAGCTTGAGGCGTTTCTGATCCTGGCCCGCGAAGAGGGATTTGCCCCCACCGACCCCTTGGGGTCCTACGCCGGCGCGATGGGCATCCCGCAGTTCATCAGCAGCAGTTATCGGGCCTACGCGGTCGACTTCAACGACAACGGCCGGCGGGATCTTTTCTCGGAGCCCGCGGACGCGATCGGCAGCATTGGCCACTACCTCGCCCGGCATGGCTGGCAGGCGGACGCACCCATTGCCATCCCGGCACGGGTCGAGGGAGAGCAGTGGCAGTCGCACCTGCACGACGCCCTGGCCCCACAGGATACCGTCGGCACGCTGGCGGCCGCGGGCGCACACCCCTCCATCCCGCTCAGCGCCAACCTCGACGCCCGGTTACTGCAACTCCAGGCCGAGAGCGGTGCCAGGCACTGGATCACCCTGCATAACTTCTACGCCATCACCCGCTACAACCACAGTGCGCTCTACGCCATGGCGGTCCATCAACTGGCCGAGCGCATTGGCGGGGGCGACTCGTGAACCGGCTTGCCGTTCTGCTTGTGGCACTGCTGATGGCCGGCTGCAGTGGCCTGGTACCCGAACCACAGGACGGCCCGGGGCGCGTCATCGACGATCCCATGGCCATCCCCGATGCCGTGCCGCAGGATGCCCCGCGCAGCCGGTATGGCAATCCCGAGCAGTACGAAGTATTCGGTCAGACCTACCGGGTAATGGATAGCGCCGCGGGCCATCGCGAGCGCGGCATCGCCTCATGGTACGGCAGCAAGTTCCAGGGCCGGCGCACTTCAAGCGGCGAACCCTATGATATGTATGCCATGACCGCTGCCCACAAGCACCTGCCCCTGCCGACCTGGGTCGAGGTCCGGCACTTGAACACCGACCGATCGATTGTCGTGAAGGTCAACGACCGCGGACCCTTCGCCGATGATCGGATCATTGACCTGTCCTACGCCGCGGCGGCGAAACTCGGGATGCTCGAGCGTGGTACCGCGCCGGTGGAGATCCGGGTGGTAACGCCCGATAACGCGACCGAACCGGTCGAACCTGCCGAACCGGCTCAGCTGGCCACCTCCGCCGCCGGCGCCCGTGGCGATTACTGGATTCAGATGGCCGCTTTTCGCCGTGCCAGCAACGCCCGGCAACTGGCACAACGACTGCAGGCGGCATCGCTGTCGGCCTCGGCAACGATCCGGCAGGGCGGCGATGGCCTGCATCGAGTGCGCCTCGGCCCCCTCGCCGATACCGAGCGCGTCGATCAACTCAAAGCCGAGCTGCAGAGCGCCCGTTTTCCCTCCGGACATGTCATTATTCCCGCTGAACCCAGCGACTGAAGACCGAGACCGCCGACCATGACACCGCTCAGACTTGCCATCCTGATTATCACCCTTCTGCTGGGTAGCCACGCGGCCGCGCAGTCGCAACCCATCCCAGTGCCCGACCCGCCGCAGCTGGGCGCCGATGGATACATCCTGATGGACTTCCACAGTGGCCGGGTGCTGGTGGACCAGAACAGTGATGTGCGCCGCGACCCCGCGAGCATCACCAAGGTGATGACGGCGTTTGTGATTTTCAATGAACTGCGCTCGGGTGATCTCAGCATGGACGAGCCGGTGCGAATCAGCGAAAAGGCATGGCGGGCCCCCGGATCGCGGATGTTCATCGAGGTGGGCAACGAAGTCCCGGTGAACGACCTGCTCCACGGCATGATCATCCAGTCGGGCAACGACGCCAGCATCGCCCTCGCGGAGCACATCGCCGGCAGCGAGTCGACGTTCGCGGCGCTGATGAACCAGTACGCCGCCGAGCTGGGCATGACCAACACTCACTACACCAACGCGACCGGTCTGCCGGGTGCCGAGCACTACTCGAGCGCCGCGGATACCGCCCGTCTCGTGCAGGCGCTGATCGATCGGTTTCCCGATTACTACCGCCTCTACTCCGAGCGCGAGTTCACCTGGGGCGGTATCACCCAAAGCAATCGCAACCGCATGCTCTGGCAGGATCCATCCGTTGACGGCGTCAAGACCGGCTACACCGAGGCCGCGCAGTACTGCCTGGCCACGTCGGCCGAGCGCGATGGCATGCGGCTGATCTCGGTGGTGATGGGAGCCGACACGCCCGAGCAGCGGGTCAGTCAGTCCAAGAGCCTGCTTAACTATGGCTATCGGTTTTTCGAGACCCACCGGCTCTATGCCGCCGATGAGCCGGTGGAAACGCCCCGGCTCTGGAAAGGCGTTGCCGATACGCTTCCCGTCGGGATCGCCGAGGACATGTTCATCACCCTGCCGGCGGATACCTACGATCAGCTGGATGCCCGGATTACTCTGAACGAACCGCTCGAGGCGCCGGTTGCCGCCGGTGACCGCGTCGGTCGCCTCAGCGTCTCGCGCGATGGCGAGGTTGTGCGGGAAAGGGACGTGATCGCCCTCGAGGCGGTGCCCGAGGCTGGCTTCATCGGGCGAACAATCGATACGGTGCGGCTATGGCTGAACTGAATGCTTCTCCCCAGGGGCTGACCTTCCCGTGCCGGTTTCCGATCAAGGCCATGGGACGCAGTGATGAGGCCCTGCCCGGCATTGTGGTCGAAATTGTCCAGCGCCACGCACCGGCCCTGGCGGCCGACAGCATCACCACCAGTGAAAGCAGCGGCGGGCGTTACATCTCGGTCACGGCCACCATTACGGCGGACAGTCGCGACCAGCTCGACGCCATCTACGCAGACTTAAAGGCACACGACTGCGTCCTCGCTACCCTCTGATGGCCGACTCGATCGCGATCCGCGACTGCGGGCGGTGGGACTACGCCCGCGCCTGGGCCGCCATGAAGGCGTTTACCGACGATCGCGATGCCGACACGCCGGATGAGCTCTGGCGGGTCGAGCACCCCGGGGTCTTCACCCTTGGGCAGGCCGGTCACGCCGAGCATGTCCTTGATCGCGGCGATACGCCGCTGGTGCAGACCGATCGTGGCGGTCAGGTGACCTACCATGGCCCCGGGCAAATTGTGCTCTACCCGCTTCTCGACCTGCGCCGTCAGCGCCTGGGGGCACGCGATCTGGTCACCCGTCTCGAGCAGAGTGTGGTTGACTGGCTGGCCGAACAGGGCATTGCATCGGCCCCGCGTGCCGATGCCCCGGGGGTCTACGTCAATGACGCCAAGATTGCCGCGTTGGGGTTGCGCATTCGCCGCGGCTGCAGCTATCACGGGCTGGCGGTCAACATTGCCATGGACCTTTCGCCCTTCACCCGCATCAATCCCTGCGGCCACGCCGGCATGGCGGTCACTGATCTGGCCTCGCTGGGCGTCGAGTGCTCAATGGCGGATGCCCGCGAGGGATTGACTCAGGCCGTGGTGAGCCGGCTCAGTCTGACGCAAGCCGGGCATTGAGCGCGCGCAGGCGTTCCGGCGTCCCGACATCGCACCATTGCCCGTCATGGTAATGCCCCGTGAGCTGGCGCCGCTCACAGGCCCGGGCCAGCAGCGGCGCCAGTGGTGCCACCCGCGGCCGCAGGCCGGCAAACAGCTCGGGGCGATAACAGCCGATACCGGCAAAGGTATAACGCGGCGCATCGCCATCGCTAAGAATCGCGTAGCCATCGAAATGGAAATCGCCCTGCGGATGCTGCGCCGGGTTATCCACCAGCACCAGATGCCCCAGCCCCTCGGGCTCGCGCGGCAGCATCGCAAGGTCAAAGTCGCACCAGATGTCACCGTTAATCACCACGAATGGCTCCGGTCCAAGCAGTGGCAATGCATTGACGATGCCCCCAGCGGTTTCCAGGGCCTGATCGCCCTCGTCGGCGATCTGCACATCGAGTCGTGTCGACGGCAGCTCGGCCAGGTGGTCGCGAATCACCTCGCCCAGCCAGGCGGTGTTGACCACCACCCGGTCGAAACCGGCGGCCTCGAGCCGGGCCAGGTGCCAATCGAGCAGCGGCCGGCCGCCCACGCTCAGCAGCGGCTTGGGACAGCGATCGGTGAGCGGTCGCATACGCTCTCCCCGGCCCGCCGCCAGAATCATTGCGTTCATGGCGACGCCGTCCTCTCGGGCCGCGGCAGCTCGGCAACCAGCGCGGCCAGATCCTGGCCGGCAGGATCGCCACCGATCTCGCGGTGCAGATAGTCGAGAAAACGCGGGGCATCCGCCAGATAGCCCGGCTTGTGATCGCGGTGATAAAGCCGCGCGAATATCCCCAGCACCTTGAGGTGCCGCTGCGCGGCGGTGCGGTCCAGCGCCCGGGACAGGTCCGTCGGCAGGGGAATCCCGGCGGCCTCGGCCTGGCGTCGATAATACTCGATCAGTGACTGCTCCTGCTCGGGCGTCAGACTGAAAAACGCGTCTCGCAGCAGACTGGCCAGATCATAGGTCACTGGCCCCGCGAGGGCGTCCTGAAAGTCGATGACACCCGGATTGGGTGTGGCAACCAGCAGGTTGCGCACCATGTAATCACGATGCACCACCACCGTCGGCTGAGCCAGCATGGCCTGGCGCAGCACGCCAGTACCCGCCGCCCAGCGCGACCACCAGGCGGCATCCGGCTCGACGCCCAGGTGCCGGCGCACATACCAGTCGGGAAACAGCGCCAGCTCGGCATCGATACGATCGGCATCGAATCGCGGCAGGTCGCGGCCATCGGCCCGGCCCTGCAGCTGCACCAGCGCGTCGATGGCCGCGCGCAGCAGAGGCTCGTCGCGTGGGCCGCCCAGAGCGCTCAGATAGTCGCGACTGCCCAGATCTTCGAGCAGCAGGAATCCGTTATCCGGGGCGGCGGCATGGATGACGGGGACATGAATGCCCGCCCGCGCCATCAGAGCGCGGATTTGGCAGAACGCCCGGCAGGCGGATGCCTGGTCGGGGGCATCCATGACCACCCGGGTGGCACCGGCCATTTCCATACGAAAATACCGCCGCGGGCTGGCATCACTGCCCATGGCCTGCAGGGCAGTCGGCTCGATGCCCTGATCGCGCAACCATGCCATCATCTGGCGCCCGCGCGGGTCGAGCCGGTCAATTGCCACGATTGCTGAGCCCCTCAACGGTGAATCCATGCGAGTGTATAGGGTACCCTTCGGTTGCAAAAGCGCTTCCACCACCGACAGGGACAGGCGATTCCGTGCCGCGATACCAACCAATCCCCCTCATTGGCGTTGCTTTGGCAACAGCCCTTGCCTGGTCCCACGATGCCGGTGCCAGCGAAGGGCGCTGGGCGCTCTGCAGCGCCCCCCTGCTCAAGCCGATGCCCGCTGATTCCGAACCCGGTACCGGCGACGCCGAGCGCATCGACATCACCGCCGATCGGGCGCAGGCGACGGGACAGCCGCCGGTCTATGAATTCACCGGCAATGTCCGGGCCCGTCAGGGCGACCAGCGCCTGAGCAGCGACCGGCTGCGCTACGACAGCGGCGATGGCCGGGTCGAGGGCGACAATGGGGTCCGCCTGCGCCAGCCGGGTGTGCTGATCAACGCCGAGCGGGCGCGCTACTGGCTTGCCCCCCAGCAGGGGACGTTCGAGGGGGTCAGCGATTACCGGATCGTCGCGGGTCACATGCAGGGTCAGGCTGAACGGATTATTCGCGAGGGGCCAATGCTCAGCCGCTACGACGGCGTGACCCTCAGCACCTGCATGCCCGGGCGCGAATTCTGGACACTGCAGGCCCGGCGTGCCGAGATCGACCGCGACAGCCGCCAGGGGCGTGCCCATCATGCAGTCCTGTCACTCGGCCGCCTGCCGGTCTTCTACACCCCCTACCTGCAGTTTCCGGTGGGCAGCGAGCGCCTGACCGGGCTGCTGGCGCCGACCATCGGCCAGTCGAATGACAACGGCACTACCGTCTCAATCCCCTGGTACTGGAACATCGCTCCCAATCAGGACGCGACTATCACACCAACGTCCTACTGGAAGCGTGGCGCAATGATCGATACGGAGTACCGGTATCTGACAGATTGGGTTGATGGTGAAATCAATGCCAGCTACCTACCGAATGACGATCGTTATGGTTCCGACCGGTGGGCCATTGATCAAACGCATGAGCTGTCCTATGAACGCTCAGTTCGAGGAACATTTCAACAGAAGCGGGTAAGCGATATCGATTTCGAGAATGACTTCGGTAACGAGTTCTCCTACCAATCCGACTCTTTCATGGAAAGCCTTGCGGATCTATCCTGGTCACAGGGAGGCGTTTTTGCGGCGATCGATGCGCAATCATGGCAAAGAGTCAAGACGGGTCCGCGATTTCCCTATGCACGTCGCCCGAGGATTCAGCTTGGGTATGATCCGGTTGAGCGCTTCGGACCATTCAACTACGACGTCGCTGCAGAGTGGACCGACTTTTATAATGAAAACCCTGACCGACAGCAGGGCACTGAATACAAGGTTTCTCCAAGAGTTTCCCTACCACTCAATACCCTTGGGTATCGGCTGGAACCCGCCGTCGCCTGGCAACATAACGGGTATAACCTGACCAATACCGACGGCGCCCCGGAAAGCCCGAGTGTATCCGTGCCAGTCTACACGGTGGATGGGCAGCTGTTTCTGGAACGACCCAACACTGCTTTCACGCAGGTCTATCAAACACTCGAACCTCGGGTGCAATACCGCAACGTTCCCGACCGCGATCAAAATCAATTGCCGGACTTCGGAAGCACCGCAGAGACCAATAATTTTTCTCAGCTATTTCGAAAGTCGGATTTCGATATCACGCACACCGAGCAGGTGAGCGTGGGCATGACAACCCGTTACCTCGATGACCGGACAGGCAGGGAATACTTGCGAGCATCCATTGGTCAGACATTTTTTTATCATGATACCGCTGAACGCGACCGATCGGATTACATTGCGCAGTTACGCCTCAACCTGCCCAATGGGTTTGAGGTTGATGCAGATCATCGCTGGGATCCGCAAGACACGAATACAAACAAGACACAGACCGTTCTTCGCTGGCGCGGCGCGCGCAATGCGACCGCGAATTTTGCATTGCGACGGGAAAAGGACAGCGGCGTCACCAAGCTTAACCAGCTCAGTGGCTCGTTCGCGCTTCCGGTTGCACGTGGATGGCGATTGTTTGCAGGCGGTCGTGAGGACCTCGAGAAACGGCGGACGCTGGAGAGCTTCTTCGGCATCGAGCAATCAGCCTGCTGCCATTCCATCCGACTCGCGGTGAGCGAGGAGAGGCTACTCGACGCATCGCCCGGCGAACCCTCCCTTGACCAGAAGATCATGCTCGAGCTCGAACTCAAGGGTCTGGGCGGCATCGGTGATAGAATCCAGTCGTTTCTGGATGCCGAAATCGACGGCTACAACCCAAGGCGCTGAG
>P_1C_Liq_1_UnCtyDRAFT_1000120_pt1 | contig 17976 bp, 10 predicted proteins | sample Pon1CUnioCityCA_2_FD_10230 | JGI IMG/M metagenome (IMG submission 10230) | reverse complement strand
CAAATCAAGCGCATCTGCCAACGCTTCCGTATCACCTTTTTGTGTACCTTGATTATCCATGTTCCACTCGTAAGTTGGACGACCACCATTAACTCCAGTTTTTGTATACTCCTCATAATTCTTGTTGATACGCAATCTCAACCTTACATCTGTAGCGAGCAATTCAGAACCTGGGTTTAGCATTGGTTGCATCACCCATGATAAGTTTTTATATACATCACGAAATTCATTCGTTGCTTCTGCAGATAATTTTTCATGAATATAAGCACCACCATCATATTCAGGCATTCCTTCTCCATCTCTGGCGAATACATAAATTGTATGCTGACCACCAAGCAACGGACTACCCACTGAATTAAAGAATGCCGAAGTTGGATTCCATATCATATCTGCACCATTTTGCCCAGATAAGAACGAGTTCTCACAGTACGCCATATTTACACGACGTCCCGTTTCTACATCAATAGCATAGCCTGGGAACCACCCCATACCTGTAGGTGTATTACCATCAGGATTCGCTTGAGACGCGTTATATCCAGGATCGCCTGCTTGTCGACCATTCTTATCAATAGATGGACTCTGACGCAATAATCCCGCAACTCCGTCATTCACGGACAAATCAGGATCATCATTCAATTCAATAACGGGACATCTCGTCCACTTCGATTTGTCAGAAGTTACGACTATATCGACACTCGGATGGAAAACGGAAGATAGATCTGTTGATGCCAAAGAGCCAAATGCACTCTGCGCTAAAACAGGAGTTCCTGGTATCCCTATGGGATTGTACGAACAACCATTAAATCTTGCCAACTGACCAATCGTTACCGTACCACTAATAAGATTTGCAAATAATTTATCAGGGTCTTTACCCGTCAAATCAGGGTAACAACAAGGATCATTAATCCCTTCATTTGGTAAACAATCAGCTGGCTCTTCAGGGTTGAAATCACCAGATGTAATCCAGTTTTGCGGTGTATAACTATCCACATCTGGAAGACCAATCAACCATAATTTTGAGCTATCCTCAAAGTCAATCGTACTTTCTATAGGTTCAGCAATTCGATCTCTAAAAGCACAATTCGGATCACCATTAGCACAAGGGTATTCAACTTGTTCGATCGCAACTGATATACCCCATTCAGGTATCAACTGCTCATTCTTTGATCGAATCGTACGATCAGAACTAACAGACTCAAGCAATTCGCCACCTTTTTCATCATAACGATTCAGCGTCCAGCTAGCCGTATCAATCTCATCGTATTGATCAAATTCCAATCGGAAATAACCATCAACTAAATTTAAAGGATCGATAACCTGAATATCTATGGGTCCAGCATCCACTCTATAAGTTGGCGCATCTATCGATCCATTTTCAACGACAAAGTCTTCGGATGCTTCTGTTAGATCGAGTGCCCTGTTACCATTACCACGACCATCTAGTGTTGTGATTTCTGGAGATGAACCATAAGGTAAACCAGCCACTGCACCATCAAAACGAGGAGCAGGATTGTGGGGTATACCAGCAACAGGCTTTATTGCAGAACCATCAGCAGCCAATCTCGAACTAATATATGGAATTTTCTGTCCATCGATTAAATCAGCATCATTTGGATCATAAGGCTTAAATTCATTATGCGCATAAGCGATAGCTACATAATAATACGTTTTATGATTCACAAGTTTCGGTGGACCACTCGCAAAAGCATCCTCAGTTATTTGAAATGAATGTTGGATACCATTATTTTCTCCATCCACCTTCTCAACGGGAACTGAAAATCCAAGTGCTTCATCAAATTCAAAATTGATGATACGACTGATATCGTTTTCAATATCACATTGTGCCACCAATCGAGCTTTGTCAATGTCACCAATATCACCAACACCAGCTTCAGCATCACTCATTTGATAGATTTGATATCCTTCGAATCGATAAACCTTATCAATTGAAGAACCATCTACTGGATCAACGATATTAATATTATCCTCTTCAGCATACGATTCATCAACATTATTACCGATAGGATTATCAAGTAATAATACGAGTTCATTTTCAAGTTCCACAATTTCTAATACCGGTGCACTTGGTGGATCCAAGATTTCAAAACAATTGTCAAATAATGCCTGAGCTTTGGTATCATTTTGACGTAAAACTTCTACGGATGCGAATGAATTTCCTTCAAAAGCGCGTCCGTAAACAACACCAACAGTAAGGTTATTTATTGCACCCGGAGTTAAGGTAAATGGACCAGCAGACTGTAAGAAACGTCGGTCACCTCGGTCGTTCGAGTTACCACTACCATCAGTATCCGTTTCAGACCAATCCCAACCCATATCTTGTCCTTCAGTACCGAAGTTCAACGGATCAGTATTTCCAGGGTAACAATAAGCCGCCTCTACATTGGTTAGTCCTGTCGATCCTGTATAACCAGTACCGCCATAGTAAATAGGAGAGTTATCCTTCCAAAAACCAGTCATATAGTTATAGAAATCAGATGGCGATTCAGGGTCCAACGTCGCATTCGGGAACCCTAATCCCCCACGGTTAAAATAGTTAAACCTTCTCATTCCGAAACGTTCATTATCTACAATTCCATCAGAGTATCCGATACCGATACCATCATAAACAATTCCGTCTCCCGATAAAGCTTCATTCACTGTAGGTACCACAAGCTCCACACTACCGTCAGTTTGCGTTTCAAAACGTGGTCCTACATTATCTAAGTTATCTGCATCTTGATAAGGACCTTCAAAATAATCTACACCAACCGCTGGAGGATTATCCCCATATCCAGGTGAACCGTTTCCTCCCGGATCATTATTGGTTGCGTTATAAGCATAACCGAGACCTCTAGAAACGTCACAACCGACAAAATCGTCATCCGAGAAACCGACATCCGCATCGACATACTGTGTAAAGTACGTATCATACAAAGTCTGCGTACTTCTATTAATCATTTCATAGTTATAAAAAGTCATACGGTTCACTTCGTCATTTGTCGCAAAAGAGAATGCTTGCGCACGAATTTCCATACCGATAGGGTCTGCACCCGTCTCAGTGTGAATGTTCCCTTTATCGTTAAATACCCACCAGTTGGTTTTATCACCAAACAAAGTTACACGTCGATCAACACCACATTCAACATCATCGCGATCGAGTATATCATCAAACCAAGGTATATCTCCTTGGGAAGGATCGTAAACACCATCTCCAGAACCTCCCTGGCTCGGATAATCATAAAACGGCGCTAAATAAAAATCTTGACCTCGAGAAACATCTCCGTGAGCGGGCCAATTATTGATTCTATTGATAGCATCATTAGTTATTGTAAACTCTTCATCACAATTGGGATCCTTATTACATTCAAAGATTCGCGTAAATGCAACAACCTCAGCTTTAGATATCGTGAAGAAATCATCGTATTGATCACAAACATCAGGATCAATTGTTGCAGCACCAAAATCTCTGGTCGCATTGAAACCTACAGGCTGGCTAGGATCATAATTCCCTGAACCAACAGTTTGAGAAAGTGGTCCAGCCCAGAAATCATTACCTTCTCTAAATAATATCGCTGCCAATTTCAACTGACCATTAACATCGACACCTCCCATCCAGATAGAACCTGAATAGATGACGTGATTATTACCACCTATAGGCACCTCATAAGAAGCAGAATTATTCTGACGGTTTTGCCATAGAGAACCACCAACTTCAACGAGTGCACGAACATCATTGAATTCCATGAACAGTCGCTCATTAGATGGCGGACAATTCGCTTTCAGATATGCCTCTTGCTCAGCATTTAAATCTGGCTTACCAGACTCATTTGGAGTGGGCAACCTTCTAGCATTAACTTCAAAAACTGAAGCCAGAACTAAAATTGATATTATTACTAATCTCATAATTACGATAATTTACTAATTAAAAATCTAATTTTACACCTAAACGAATTGTTCTTGGACGACTAATGTTAAACGGATTCCTCATGAACATGCTATACAAATCACGGTACGACTGCTCATCCAATTGGTTTTGAATGGTAGTTTGCCATTGAGCAGCAGCAAGGAACCCATCATCATCAGGAACACCCGTCGCTCGGTACACATTGATTACGTTAAATTGATTGAAAAGGTTGGTCGCACGAACGTATACATTTAAGAACGCACGCTTTTTCTTTTCACCTTCTTTACCAAATTCCAGATTAAATGTACGATCAAGCTGTAAATCCAATCGGTATGTCCATGGCTTTCTCGAACCATTTAATCCACCAACAAGCTGTGGAGTACCACCTCCAGCTGCAGCAGGTGTTATGTTCTTCTGACGAGAATAAGGTTCACCTGAATTAATCAACGTAATCACATTTAGGCCTGTATTTTCAAGAATATTGACATCTTTTATAACGGGACCGTTGTAGTCTTTACCTTGTCCGTATCGGTAGTCAAATGTAATTGAGAACGCGTGACGCTGATCGTAAGAAAACGGATAAACTGTTCTCAAGTCAGGTTGGTTTGAATTCACAAAACTTAACGCGGAATTGGGGTCAGAACCAGTACCATTCGCAAACTGTAGCGTATAATTCGCAGTCATTCGTATATTACCAGTTCTACGTAAATCATATTCTACTGTCAAACCTTTAACCGTACCAAAATCGCGGTTCCCATAAGTTCTGTACGTTGAAGGATAAGCTTCGAAAACATTTCTTACCTGCACCATGTCACGCAATTCACGATAGAATGCATTAAACTTAAGCGATGAAGTTCGCGTCACTACCTGTTGGAATCCGAAAGAATAATCAATCGTTTTCTCCGGACGCAAATTCGCATTATTAATGATATTACTTCTATCCTCAACAAACTGATAATCCAATGGATCAAAGCGTAAACCAGAAGTTGGACGTTTTGTTAAGATATCATAGTTCGCAAAGAAACTCGCTTCATCTGAAATAGGGAAAGAGAATGCAATACGCGGCATGAAGTTAATAGCAACATCATAATCTTTAAACGCATCCGCAGAAGGAGTTTCTTGCTCTGGATTTAACAACCAAGGAGCAATACCTGCACTACCTGTTATCGTTGAAGGGTCTTGCGTTTCAATACCTTCAGCATTATACCAGGTTTCTCCATTTCTAAAGCCATTAATTTGAGTAGGATTATTGACATCATTGACATAAACAACGTAATCATCTCCAATACTTTCAGGAATATCTACCCAGTCATAAGTAATTGGATCATCCGCTTTTAATGATTGTGCTTCAGAAGCCGAACGCGCATTAAAGAATAAGTGCTGGTCTTTTAATACCGGCTGGTTGGCGTCAAATACATCCACACGCAATCCTACGTTAAAAATTATATCATCGAAGGAGAACTTGTCCATTATATATCCAGCCACGTACGTAGGTTGAAAAGCACCAATGAATCGACGGTAATTACCATTTTCATCCGTTTCATTAAAGTACGCATTAATATCAGTGTTACCTGAAACACGCTCACCTGTGTGATCATAACCATAATAAGAAACGAAATTCTGACCTTGGTTAAACAATTCATCAGGTGTAAACATATCCAAGGAGAAAATATTTGGATCATATGCATCGATATCAACAAATTCATTACCCGCAGGGTCCAAGCCAATTTCATTTCTAAAGTTGTAATCAAAGAAAGTCTGCTCATCATTTTCTACTGCTCCACCAAATTCTCCATCACCTTCGTTTGCTGCATACCCCGTATTTAAACGATCGTAGGTTACACGTGGATAAGTACCGTAAAAGTCGTAAGAAGCATCATTTTTGTCTAACTCAGTAATATGTGAATTCATATATTGGCGAGCAACCTCCCAGATACCGATCGGTCCAAGGTTACCATTACTCCAACCACGGTCCCAACGTTGTTCAACCTCAACACCGAGCGAAATATTATGACCTCCTATAGATATAGACGCCGAACCCGTAAAACGCAATTGCTCCGCTTCAACTTTTGAAAAACCATTAAAGGGGGTGCCTAAATTACCCCAGAGGCTGTAGACGCTGCTTGGTTGATCACCGTTTCGAAGGCCATTCCCCTGTAATATCTGAGTTAAGTTTTCGTAACGACCAGCAGGGTTACCTTCATTAATCCGGTAATACTGACTTGTAATAGCTGCAAGCGATGGATTGATTTCTGAGGGTGTAAAATCGACCTCAACATCTCTAAAACCATCATGAATCAAACTGTCGTTCGCATCATTGAAAGAGTAAGTTGGACGACGTGTTGTTTCAAAATAACCAACATGACCGTAGTTAAAAATGTTATATTCATGGCTCTCATCAAACGTCTCTCTATTTGACTTCGAATAATCAACCATCAGGTTATAATAAAAACTCTCTACTTTGGAACTACTGCTCTCATCAGTATTTCTGAAGCGCTGCTGAAAACGACCGTAAACACGCCAGTCTAGACTATTTCGATCTGCAAAGTTTTCAAAATTATACAATGAATTCGCATAGCTATAATTCTTACCAAAATTATAGTTCATTGATCCACCGAATGTTAAGTTTACCGTGGGTCCAGTATTTACATCAATTTTTCCAGCACCAGAAATAGTTGTTCTACGCGCATTCATTTTCCATGGTACTTTTTCAAAATCTTCCTTCCGCAAGAAGTCTGAATTATTGAAGTTACCTTCCCCTCCTGAAGAGGGCCGCAATGGGTTTTCTAATAATTCCTGTCGCACATCCTTCTTTATACGCCAAGCACCATCAGCAAACGGCCGTGGATCCAATCGATCATTAAACGTTGCAGAAACTAAAAATCCTAGTATTGGTTCTGTCTTCTTCCCTGTAGAGTCTTTTTTCATTAATAGAGGTCCCGAGACCATACCTTCGAAAAGATTGTATCCAAATTTATCAAGTCCATAAACCTGACCATCATAACCTAGTGGATCTTCACCTTTCACATAGAAACCTGAAGAAACGGCCTCAATACTACCGAAATACTTAGCAGAAGGACCACGTGTTGTCACAGAAATAATCCCTCCGGTAGCATCACCGTAGTTGGCGGGCACACCTCCAGTAATCACCTGCACCTCTTGAAGCGCAGACTTCGGAAGATTGGAAGACCCACGAACTTTAATACCATCTATATAGTAATAAGAAGCGCCTTCACGAGATCCTCTCACACTAATCCCTCCTGATCCTTCAGACTCGTTCACTCCACCAACGGTAGAAGCAACACCTGAAGCTGAACGTACTGGTAGCTTATCAATATCTTCACGAGTAATCGTCGAACCTTGAGCTCCACCATCTTTATTGATCAAAGGTACCTTATAAGCAACAATCTCTACTTCTTCCATTTCCTGAACATCTTCAGGCTTGGTCAACTCTGTTTTATCCAAAAACGTAATTTTCTCTGGAGAAACTTGCACATCGTTAATTCGTACCGGCTGATGTTCAGTAGAGCGAAATTCAACATCATAAGTACCAGAAGTTACTGATGGAAATTGAAATTTACCATCAAAGTCAGTTTCTGTACCACCTTTCACAATGCCCCCCTGATAAAGTACAACTTTAGCAAAAGGAATAGGCTCTTTTGAATCTCCATCAATTACTGAACCTTTAATGGTTCCACTACCCGCCTGACCGAAAGAATACCCGGCCGTTAATACGAGACTTAATAGTACAAAGTAGAGTTTACGTATCATAAGATTTTATTAATTAATTCTTACTTATTTTTTCGAAGACCGTAAATATAGAAAAAATCATTTAGATAATTTAACAACTTTTAAAATTGTATTCACAGTGACGAAATGTTCCTGTAACAAATCTAAGCTCATTTTAGAATAAAAAAATTTGTTAAATGATAGAATTTTCTAAAACTATACACGTCTATCGTGGTTCTTCTTGCCAATCTGCGTACATCCTATAGTTTGAAGCAATGCGTTCAATCTCTTGTTCGAACTGATCCTGACTAAGTGTTTTAACTTTTCGAACAGGGGTACCCGCATAGATGGCGTTAGGTTCGAGCTGACTATTCTCGAGCACCACACTACCAGCCGCGATGATAGTATTGGAATTAATGACGGCATGATCCATAATAATTGCCCCCATACCTATAAGTACATTGGACGCAATATGACAACCATGAACGATCGCATTGTGACCAATGGAAACATTTTCACCAACCCAGGTTTTAGATTTTTCATAAGTACAATGAATCACGACACCATCCTGAACATTAACATTCTTACCTAACTGTACACTATTTACATCACCCCGTATTACTGCATTATACCAAACCGTAACCCCATCTTCCATGTGAACATCTCCTACAATTGTCGCATTTTCAGCTATCCAATGAGCCTTATCTAATTGCGGGCTTTTACCCTGAATCGTTTTAATCAATGCCATTATCTGAAATTTTAATTTGTTCTGCACGACAACGTTGCCCAAACAATTCGAAAACCCGCCTTTCAAAAATAACAGCATTTTCTGTCGTCATGTATTGAACTGAACGTCCTGTCTGAAGTTTTCGAACGAGCCATGAATGCCTTTTAAGATAACGTTCCAGCGATGTAGCCACGACCTCTCCTTGACTTACGACATGAATCTGATCTTCTATAACAGCCTGAAGAAAGGGCTCGAGGACAGGGTAATGCGTGCACCCGAGAAGATAGACATCTGCGTTAGGATACAATCTTCGTACCTCATGAATATTTTTCTGAATCATAAGTTGGCCTTCCGGTGTTCTATATTCACCGCTTTCTACTAAAGGGACCCACATGGGGCAAGCGTGCTGGTGAACTTTGGTAGAAGGACTAAACTTCGCAAACTCCATCGGGTAAGATGCTGACTTCACGGTGCCCTCAGTTGCTAAAACGACAATCTCATTGGTCTTACTTAATTTACCGATGTTTTCTGCGCTTGGGCGGACCACACCAAGAACGCGCCTTCCAGGGTAATCCAGTAGCTCTTTTTGCTGAATACTTCTCAATGCCTTCGCAGAAGCTGTGTTACACGCCAATATCACGAGTTGACAACCCTGTTCAAACAACGTGCGCACTCCTTGCCAGGTATAGTCATACACGACGTCGAAGGAACGTGTGCCATAGGGAGCTCGAGCATTATCTCCCAAATACAGGTAATTGTATTCGGGCAACAAAAGACGTACTGCTCGCAATACCGTAATTCCACCGTATCCTGAATCAAAAAATCCTATTGGACCTTGTTTGGGCATAATCCAAATATAGTTTAATTTCTACAAAATGATTTGATTCGCTAAAACATAGATTAGAAGACTTGATAACTTCACTGCTTAACTATTTTATTACACCGAAACAAAGTGTATAACGAGGTTTATTTTTCTTCAAACGCGATCCAACATTTTTTTAGCTATAACTTGTTGGTTTTATAGCACAAAAAAAAGGTCGTCATCAATTAAGATAACGACCTATAATTTTCTTTGTAGTATCCTTTAATTATTCATCATCCAAATCTGGAACATTAACTTTGGATTCATTTTCCATTTTCATAACCTCTTTAATCACAAGGTTAGTCAAATCTTTTCCGTTACTATATAACAATGATGACTCGTCAATCACATAGTCAATCTTTTCTGATTCACAGACCTTCTCCACACCTTTTTGAACCCGTGCTAAAATTGGTTTGTTTAATTCCTGACTCAATACTTGGATCTGCTGATCCAATTCTTGTTGTCTCGTTTGAAATTCCTGCGACTTCTTCATCAATCGTTCTTCTTCGAATTTATAAGCCGTAGGACTCATCGTCGATTTCTCTTGTTGAAGTTTCTTGTAATCTGACTGAAGCTTCTGTTGAGTCTCCTGCAACTCTTTAACTGCACGCTGCTCAAAATTTTGAAGTTCTTTTTCGGCAGCTTTGCGCGAAGGCATTGTATCCAACACACGCTGCGTATTAACATGTGCCACTTTTGATTGTGCGAAATTCATCGTTGATGCCATCATCAACACTAATAAAACAATTAATTTCTTCATAATAATATCTTCTATTTTTATTGTTAAACTATTGCGGTGTCACCCCCAATTCTCTTAATACCATTTTACTAATATCGTATTTTGGATCAGCAAATATAAGATTTGATTGATTCGCTTTGTCAAAAACGAAGGCGAAATTTCGATTACTGGCTACCTTTTTCATGGCTTCGAAAACTTTATCTTGAATAGGTTCTATCAATTCCTTCCGTTTCGCGAATAGATCTCCTTTTACTCCGAATCGCATTTGTTGCATTTCTAATGTTTCCGTTTCCATTTCTTCAATCTCAGTTTTTCTTGCCTCTCGTTCTTCGTCAGGGAGTATAGCTTCTACACGCATAAACTCCTCTTTTCTTTTTTTAATCTTTTTATAGCGATCTTCAATCTCTTTTTGCCATCGTTCAGAGTACTTATTTAGTTCCTCCTGTGCTTCATTATAAGCCGGCATACTTTCCAAAATATAATCCGAATCGATATAAGCATACTTCTGAGCATAAAGAGCAAAAGACGTACCAAAAACTATTATCAAGGTCCAACCGACCGCTATCAAAGAAGGTATAAGCTTATAAACAGAGTAGTTTTTCAACGGTATTTTCATAGTTATAGGTTTATTATAAATCTCCTAAATTCTTTCCAATAATGAATTGAAACGCGCCAACTGGACTGCCCCCCATCCTTGAGACGTCGTTGCCTGAGCCAAATCCTTGACTATGTGGATCGAGTGCATCGAAGCCCCATCCGTAATCAAAACCTAACAGACCAAACATTGGCAAATAAACGCGAACGCCACCTCCAACACTTCGCTTCACATTAAAAGGGTTATAGGTATCGAACCCAGTAAAAGTATTTCCTGCTTCAGCAAAAGCAAGTACGAAAAATGTCGCAGAAGGATTCAGGGAAATCGGATACCGTAATTCTACTGAATATCTAGAAATAATCGGATCACCGAGCGAAGATGAAATCTCCTGTTCTTCATAACCACGCAATGAAATTAGTTCGCGACCATCCAAACGAGCAACTCCTGTAAGTGCGTTTCCACCCAAATAAAAACGCTCAAAAGGAGTCAACCCTTTTGCTTGAGAATAAGCACCCATAAAGCCAAATCCTATCTTCGGACTTAATACGAGTTTTTTGTCAGGTGTCAAAGGCAAATACCATTCACCAGTAAACTTAATTTTATAATACTCTGCATATTTGTTACGCGTTTGTTCACTTACTGCACTGTAATCATCTATTCCATCAAAAGAAGAATAGGGCAATGTCGCCTTTCCTGTAAGTGCTATTTTAGAACCGCTTTTTGGATAAATAGGTGCGTCTATTGAATTACGAGAAAGCACATATTTCAAGGCTATGTTATTTGAATAACCATCGTCAAAGTCAAACACAGAGCCGTAATCCGTCACATCGTAATAATTATAGGACAATTCATAATAGGCACTGAAAAAATCATCTGGTATTTTCTTGCGTCGTTGCAATCCTACCCCGACACCAGTAATGGAAACACCTGAATAATCAGGTTCTTTTCGGTTGAAGCCATTTCCAAATTGCGAATGGTTCATCCAAACTGAAAATGCATTTGGTTTTTTACCGCCAAGCCAAGGCTCAGTAAATGAGAAATTGTATGATTGATAAAATGTACCATTGGTCTGAGCACGAAGGGACAACGTCTGCCCATCCCCAGCAGGCAACGGCTGCCAGGCCGATTTGTTAAATAAATTTTGAATCGAGAAATTATTGAACGTCAATCCAAGCGTACCAATTAATCGCTGAGCTCCATAACCTCCTGAGAGCTCAATTTGATCCGATGATTTTTCCTTTACGATATACTCGATATCGACTGTACCGTCTGCTGGATTTGGAATCGGATTTACCTGGAATGATTGTTCATCAAAATAGCCGAGCTGCGCCAATTCACGCTGGGTACGAATAATGTCATTGCGATTAAATAGATCACCGGGCTTTGTTCTAATTTCGCGACGTATTACGTAATCATTGGTCTTGTAATTTCCTTTAATGATAATATTTTCGACCCGTGCTTCTTTTCCTTCAACTATGCGCATTTCATAATCTATATGATGATCATCCACATTGACCTCAACTGGTGTTATTTGAAAGAACAAGTGTCCCTTATCCATATAGAGAGAAGTGATATCTCGCCCATTCATCGATTGAAACAACCGCGTTTCCAATAATTCTTTATTGTAGATGTCTCCTTCATTTATTCCTAATACGGTGTCCAGATACCCCGAGGTATATTTCGAATTACCAACCCATTCGATATCTCCAAAGTAATATTTTTGTCCTTCATCAATGTAGATATCAATCCCCAGATTCTTTTCATCTATCATATAGATTGAGTCCTTCACAATCTCAGCATCGCGCAACCCAATTGCCTGAAACTCCATCATCATCGCTTCAATGTCGCGTTCGTATGCAGAAACTGTAAATTTCGATCGTTTGAAGAAACGCCAGAATGCTTTTTCCTTGGTATCCTTCATTTTTCGTCTCAACTTTCCTTCCTTCACTGATTCCACACCATAAAAGTTAATTTCGCCAATCTTCACTCGCTCCCCTTTTTCAATCTGAATAATAAAGATTTCAGAATTGTTCATAAGAGAATCCTGAACGCGTTTGATATTAACATCTACATTGTAATATCCCTTTTCGCGATAAAACCCAGTTACTTTGGACCGAGTCGTAAAAAGCAAATTCTCTGTTATGTTCTTTCCAGAAAACAAATTGATCTTTTCACGAATTTTATCCGCCTCTTTCTTTTTGGCTCCTTCAAAACGAAATCGCGATAATTTTGGGCGCGGTTTTAGGTGAATCGATAAATACGCAATATCTCCGACTACCTTATCCAGTTTGATTTGCACATCTGAGAAAAGATCTTCTTTCCATAAGTTACGTATGGCTTTTGTAATATCGTCTCCCGGTATGGTTATTTTTTGCCCTTGTCTTAATCCTGCAATAAGCTTAATTGCCTGATGATCAAAATTATCTACACCTTTAACACGAATAGGTCCTATCTCATAGGTTTGGGGAGTACTATAATCGATTTTCTGCCCAAAAGATGAAAAGGTCAGAAAGATCAAACATATTATAGAAAGCAAGTGTCTCATATTATTCTGTCAATTGTTCTGAAACTTTGCCAAAACGGCGTTCCCTATTTTGATAATCGAGTACAGCACGAAATAAATCTTCTCGTGTAAAATCAGGCCAAAGCTTCTCTGTAAAATAAAGTTCGGCATAGGCAATTTGCCAAAGTAAAAAGTTACTGAGTCTATATTCTCCGGAAGTGCGAATAAGTAATTCTGGATCTGGGATTTCAGGCATCGCTAATTCCTGCTCAAATTTCGATTCATTTACTTCGTTTGCAACAATATCTCCTTCTTCAACGCGTTTTGCAATATTTCTCACTGCATTTATGATTTCCCATCGAGCGCTATAATTTAAAGCAAGAATTAAATCAATCGACTTATTTTCAGAAGTTGCAACCTGAGCGCGATGCAACTCATTCTTACAAGCATCCGGCAACTTTGATTCATCACCAATACTTCTCAAACGAACATCATTCTCATTCAGTTCGCTTACTTCATTAGCAATGGTTTCGACCATTAAATTCATGAGACCATCAACCTCTTCTTTGGGCCGGTTCCAGTTTTCTGTTGAGAACGCATAGAGCGTCAAGTGCTTCACTCCCAAATCAACACAGGCTTTTAACACGTCACGAACGGCTTCAACACCACTGGAATGTCCGAACAACCGAACTTCTCCTTGTTGTTTTGCCCATCGCCCATTACCATCCATGATAATTGCAATGTGCTGAGGACATTTTTCCAAATTTATTTTATCGATTAGACTCATTTTTAATACAAACGCCGAATTTACAATATCTAACGCAGATAAGCCGAAAAAATTGAACGCTAGTTAACTTAGTTTAACAAAAAGGGGGGACTGCATAGCATCTCCCCCCAATTCTATTTAATGAATAACCTGGTTAATCTGCTAACACAATAATGCTACCGTTTCGCATTTCCATCACACCTCCTTTGATGGACAAACGGATAACACGAGCATCTGAAGGATCTGACTCAACAGAACCAGAAAACTCATCAAAATCCTTATCGTCATTAGCGAGATCGACTTTAATCTTCCCCTCTTTTAAAGATGAAATGATCGGAGCGTGATTATTGAGCACCTGAAATGACCCGTCCACACCAGGAAATTGTACCGCCTGAACTTCACCTTCGAACATTTTTTTTTCAGGTGTTATTACTTGTAATTCCATAGCTATTGTTGTTTAGGCTTCTTCTAACATCTTCTCTCCAGCTTCTTTTACATCATTGATGTCGCCTTTGAGGTTGAATGCCGCCTCTGGATATTTGTCCAATTCTCCATCGAGAATCATATTAAATCCTTTGATCGTCTCTTGTATATCAACGAGTACACCTTTTAAACCAGTAAATTGTTCAGCAACATGGAACGGCTGAGAAAGGAATCGTTGTACCCGTCGAGCACGATGAACAACCAACTTATCTTCCTCAGAAAGTTCTTCCATACCGAGGATGGCGATAATATCCTGTAATTCTTTATAACGCTGTAACGTCGATTGTACGCGTCGAGCACAATCATAATGCTCTTGACCTACGATGTCCGGAGTCAAAATTCGAGAAGAAGATTCCAATGGATCAACCGCGGGATAAATACCGAGCTCAGCAATCTTTCTTGAAAGAACTGTAGTTGCATCAAGGTGAGCAAACGTGTTAGCAGGAGCAGGGTCTGTCAAATCATCGGCAGGTACATAGACAGCCTGCACCGAAGTAATTGAACCATTTTTAGTCGAAGTAATACGTTCTTGCATAGCCCCCATTTCCGTGGCTAATGTTGGCTGATAACCAACTGCAGATGGCATACGTCCGAGCAAGGCAGAAACCTCTGAACCAGCCTGCGTGAATCGGAAAATATTATCCACGAAGAAAAGAATATCTTTACCCGTTCCTTCTCCCTCACCGTCACGGAAATACTCCGCTAATGTAAGGCCTGACAATGCCACTCGAGCACGTGCTCCCGGAGGTTCGTTCATTTGACCAAAAACGAATGCCGCCTTCGATTCTTTCAATTCATTTTTATCCACTTTTGAAAGGTCCCATCCCCCTTCTTCCATGGCTTCCATAAAGTCATCACCGTATTTGATAATGCCTGATTCAAGCATTTCGCGGAGTAAATCGTTACCTTCACGTGTTCTTTCACCAACTCCAGCAAAAACGGAAAGTCCTTCGTAAGCCTTCGCAATATTATTAATCAACTCCTGAATTAGTACCGTTTTACCTACACCAGCACCACCAAATAGACCGATCTTACCACCCTTTGCATAAGGTTCTATCAAGTCAATAACTTTAATACCGGTAAATAAAACTTCAGTTGCAGTAGACAGGTCTTCGAATTTCGGAGCATCTCGGTGAATTGAGGAGCCTTTGGAACGATCTGTTTTTCCTAAACCGTCAATCGATTCACCTACAACATTAAATAGACGACCTTTTACTTCATCACCAACCGGCATCTGAATAGCTTTTCCAGTCGAAACAGCTTTCATCCCTCTGGTAAAACCATCCGTAGAATCCATAGAAATAGCTCTCACCGCGTTTTCTCCAACGTGTGACTGTACCTCGAGTATGACCACAGAGCCATCGTCTTTTGAAACTTCAAGTGCGTCATAAATATTGGGAAGCTCCACACCTTTCTGGAAGCTTACATCGACAACAGGCCCAATCACCTGCAATATTTCTCCTTTGATTTCCGACATTTTCCTGCCTTTTTTAAATTCAATTTGGGCGCAAAGATAATTGAAATATTCCTTATCATTCACATAAGACTTAATATTTTTCAACAATAAATTAAGGGGATGTGAATGAGATCATGCTATAAACATGTAAAGAAGTAATTAAACTAATCGTGTCCCCCTGGCTGACAACACTTAGGGAGTGCTGCCTGAGCTTTTTTTACGGGCTCCACATCATCAGCTGCGTATCCTATCGAAGCTATTTGTTGACGGATCTCAACTGGTGATAATTTTTTGCTGTTATATTTAACAGTAAGTTCCTTTGTGCCCATATCCAGCTCCGCAAAAATAACCCCTTTCGTAAAATTCAACTCTTCTTCGATTCTTTCGCGACAATCACCACACTGGGCATTCGTCTGTATCGTTATCGTTTGTTTTACAGATTTTCCATTCTTGGTCATTCCACAACTTGCTGTAATTGCGAGTAAAAAAATTAGTGTTATCGTTTTCATAATCCTTTTGTTTTTGTAAAATTAATTAATTCTTGTCTTTATGTTCTATAGGAATTCGAATTCCCGCATAAATATTTACTCCAATTATCGGAGCGTAAACACGTGTTGCATCGAATGTTTTTTCGAATGGGTTTTCTACGTTAATTATCGGATGAGCTAAACGGTAATCCAACAGATTTTCACCTCCTGCATACACCTCAAATTTCCTGAATTTATGCGTGATTTGTCCAGACAACATCGGTACAACAGGCGTTCTATTATTGGTTGAAACATCACCCCCCGGCAACTCAACTGTAGCGAGTCTTCGCGCTCCAAACGCAGAAAATGTCGCATCGTAATCCCACCTTGTATTACGAGATTCATACGACAAATTAATGAATCCTCTTTGACGAGGCACCATCAATTTCTCTTCTAATCTACCTCCCATAGTAGTCCTTACATCTAAAAATTTATAAGCTGCCTTGACTTGAAAACGAGGTAACACTTCCATTTTTACATCTGCCTGAAACGCATTGGAAAAAGATTCTCCCTCCAAATTCCGCATCACGATGTAGGCTGTACTCTCATCTCTATCGGCCACAAGTTGGTTCTCAAAAACTGTATGATAAAAATCTGCGTTGAAACTCGCTTTTCGACCAAACGCCTGGAATTCCAGGTAATAACTACCGCCAAAATTCCAAGACACCTCTGGCTGAATCTCTTCACCCAACCTCCAGGGAGTGTTCGTGGCCATGAGTGATAGATTATCCACNACATAATTAGACACCCTAAATCCACGACCTCCAGTAAACCTAATGTCCATATCTTCCGTTATTGCAAATTTATAATTTGCTCTGGGAGAGTGCTGGAAACCGTACAGATTGTGAAAATCAGAACGCCAACCCAACACTAGCGTTGACAACACACCTGAGTACGTGTACTCAGCATAGACCCCTGGCACCAACTCTGTTCGGTTCAACATTCTATTAGATGTGTCTGTGGGTAACACGTCCGACATTGTTTGCTCCAATTCATCATAAACAAAACTCGCTCCCGTCTTTAACTTATGATTCGTGTTACCCAAAATCGTTTCATACATCAGATTCGCATACCCTCTTTGCTCGGAAGCATCTAATTTACGCTTACCAAAAACAGCATCTAACGCTGCATACTTTGCATAATAGACAATTCCTAAAGAGCTGAACTCATCTTCTTCAAATAACAGTCCCGTTTTTCCAAAAGCTTCCACCGTAGTATTGCGAATCCCTACTCCATACAATCCCTGATCAGCAGTGTAACGGTCGAAACCTATTTGTCCGCCCATTTTATCAGAGTAACTTGCTTTGACACCGAACTGAGCTCGAAACAATGGAGCTTTATACTTCCAACGATTCATACCTACAAAATGATTTCCAATCGGCATATCCCTGAATCCATCATTATTACGATCATTTTCCATCAACTGGTGATCGTAATGTAAGAACCACGCGGAACTCCATTTATCATTAAAAGACCTTCCACCATGAAGATTCAAATCAACCTTTCCTTGGATATTGCCGTAAGCATTCACGTAAAGACGCTCAATATTTTCTGGTTTCAAATACTCAATATTGATCAATCCAGCCATTGATTCATAACCGTTTGCTACAGTTCCTGTTCCCTTTGTGATCTGAATAGATTGAATCCAGGTTCCAGGAATACCTGCCAACCCAAACGCCTGATCG
>P_1C_Liq_1_UnCtyDRAFT_1000119_pt1 | contig 18018 bp, 12 predicted proteins | sample Pon1CUnioCityCA_2_FD_10230 | JGI IMG/M metagenome (IMG submission 10230) | reverse complement strand
TGAAGGTCATTGATTAATGTATGACTTACTTACAGGGGAATGAATGACGTTTCCCTGATTTTTAATCCAGTGTTATGAACAGAAGAACGATAAAAACGGTAATTATTATCGGTGTACTTTCGATTGCAAGTATTTTACTCGTTCAGTTTTTTTGGATCAAGCGTACTATTCGTGCCCAGCAAGATGCAGTGATCCTTCAAGAGCGACAGGATAGTTTAAATCTGAGGCAGTTTGAGGAGCAAGTCCGTGTGGCACTGCGCAATACTGTGGAGGAAATCAGTACTCATCACGCCGATAGCTCCGATTTGTACGGTGCTGTAAAGCAAAAGAGTACCAATTATTTTCTGGTAGATATCAATGAAAACCTTCATCCTTATTACCTGGAACAACTACTGAAGCGAACCTTTTACGACCATAATATTACCCAAAACTTTCAGTACGGAATATACGACTGTTACAACGACAGCATCGTTTATGGTAACCTTATTAAATTCACCAGAGATTCGCTATATGCTCCGATTTCAGATTCTGCAGCTGGAATTACTTCCCCTAAATTGGCCTGGAAAAAAGATGGACATTACTTTACCGTATTTTTTCCTAATCTCAATGCGCAACCTTCTGAAGAACTGATTGCAGAAAGTTCGCCCTGGATTTATGTCGGGATTATCGTAATTGTTTTATTAATTTTCTTTGCTTTTTCGGTCACCGTTATTTTACGTCAAAAGCGCATTTCAGAGGTCAAGACGGATTTTATTAATAATATGACGCACGAGCTGAAAACCCCCATTTCTACAATTAGTTTATCCAGTGAGCGTTTGTTAAAGAATGATTTTTCTAATGATCCCGAACGACTGCAGCGCTACGCTCATATCATCTATAAAGAAAATAAACGGCTTGAAAATCAGGTAGAACGCGTGTTGAATATTGCACGCCTGGATAAAGATGAGCTGTCTTTAGAAAAAGAAATTGTTCAATTGCATGAACTCATTGAAGAAGCAGCAGACAGTTTTCGATTTAATCAAATGGAAAAAGGTGGTGCAATAACACTCAATTTACAAGCTGAAAATGATCGTGCTGCCGTCGATGTAGTACACATTACGAACATCTTATTTAATCTCATTGATAACGGCGTTAAATACTCTGAGCAGGACCTAAAGATTGAAATTGCTACCAACAACAATAAAAATGGAATTCAAATAGCGGTGAGCGATCACGGGGTGGGCATTGCGAAAGAGAATCAAAAGCACATTTTCGAAAAGTTTTATCGTGTTCCTACTGGTAATTTACACGATGTGAAGGGTTTTGGCTTGGGATTGTACTACGTTAAGGTCGTTATTGAACAACACAATGGCACGATTCATGTGAATAGTAAACCAGGCGATGGAAGTACATTTGTTATTTGGCTTCCACAAAAAAAGAATTGATATGAAACCAAAAATACTACTCGTTGAAGACGATACCAGTTTGGGGTTTGTAGTAGCGGATCAACTACAGAGTGAAGGGTACGCTGTGACTTTATGTTCTAATGGTGCAGAAGGTTTTAAGCGCTTCAATGAAGAAAATTACCATTTGTGCATTTTTGATGTGATGATGCCTAAGAAGGATGGTATTACACTGGCAAAAGATGTTCGATCACTGAATACAGCTATACCAATCTTGTTTCTGACGGCTAAATCGTTGACAGAAGACAAGGTAGCTGGATTTGATGCAGGAGCGGATGATTATTTGACCAAACCATTTAGTTCTGAAGAATTAAGTGTGCGCGTTAAGGCTTTGTTGAAAAGGGTAGATATACACGATGATGAGAAAGATCAGCAGGCTGTGGCGATCGGTGATTACACGTATGATCTTCGCAATTATCTATTAACAGGGCCTGATTTCGAAAAGAAATTGACCAAAAAAGAGGCTCAGATATTAAAAATGTTGAGCGAGTATAAAAACCGTGTACTTCCCAGAGAGGTTGTGCTCAACGGCGTTTGGGGACAAGATGATTATTTCGTGGGACGCAGCCTGGATGTTTTTATAACTAAGCTGAGAAAGTACCTGTCACATGATGAGCAGGTCGAAATTGAAAATATTCACGGCATCGGATTTAAATTGATTGTACCGGAATAAGTACTGTCACGAACTCCGCTTTAAGGTCTTTCTAGCGATGTGATCTCTGTGTATCCCGTTAACTTGCCTCTTTTATTGTAGGATTCAGAGCGAATGACACCAAACCCAGGTAGAAACCATTCTTTTCCTGTAGATTCAATAGTTAAAATTTTGTTTTTAACGGTTGTTTTTTGTTCCAGCACCACACAATCAAAATTTCCCACTTCGGTTTCAATATTCTCTTCGTCTACAATCTTGCGTTCTTCAACGATCGTTTCGATGTTCATGAGCGTCATACCACCTGACCCTGCTTTAACTGTCACGCGTGCATCAGGTAGCGTCGTGCCTACCTGCGCCTTTGTGGGGTACTGGATTTCTGAAGCATCTACTTCGACGTCCATATCTTCGAGACCCTCATACGTTTCTGGCGAAGTGAATTGTTCCATACTCATGTTTAACACGCCATCTTTACAGCGTATTTCAGTTGTTGATGCTGTAAGTGAATTACCTTTTTTATCGAAAACTTCGAGTGCAATCTTCCAGAAATACCCGTCCTCTTGTTGACCTGCTTCTAAAATTTCGAAGTGATTCTTTCCTTGAGCTTTTCCGCGTTTGTTGTAATCGGTGACCTCCCATTTTAATCCAGGTTGGAGCATTGTAGCTTGTTTACAAGGCTGTGAGAACACTAATGTATTTAAATAGAGCAACGATAATGTGAAAAATAGATACTTCATGTTTGTTATTTAAATAACACCAACCTGTTAGTCAGTGATGTATGAGCAAGTAAAAATAGTTAAAACGGTCAATGTTTCAAAAAAATACAGCATAAACAAAGTTGTCAAGGTATATTTTTCGTGATTTCCACGATATCTGTATGGAACTTTGAGGATAATTATTATATCTTTGCGGGTCGTCACGCTCTTTTTCGTCGCTTTTCGAATATGTCATACGAAAGAGGTACTTGAAAGGGGGTGATTTGAGTTGTTTTATGGCGCTGTAGATACCATGAAGATGATTGATAAAAGGTGTCTATTTCGTCATACAAAATGGCTCCGTGGCGCAACTGAATACTTTTGGTATTTAGTCGCCCCACTTCGCAAAATGGCTCCGTGGCGCAACTGAATAGCGCATCAGATTTCGGCTCTGAGGGTTGCAGGTTTGAATCCTGCCGGGGTCACAAAGAATGGAAAAGCTCAACGCTCAGCGTTGGGCTTTTTTTATACGCTTTATTTCGCAGTCTGAAAACGGGTCAAGTGCAAAAGTTGGGGACTAAGCATAAAGCTTAGTTAATCTCAACAAAAAGTATTAATCCTTAAATCTCTCCCCAACTTCTGAGACTGATCTCTAATTAATGCGACAGAACCATATGTGCGAACAATATCGGGTTGGGGCTTAATTGAATTCTAGAGTATATCTAAAGTGCTGATTTCGAATGATACAAATTTGACTGATAGTTCTGCTGTCTTTTTAGAGATGTTGATTAGATAATTAATTATATTTACAACAATAGTCTCAAGGAGGTTAACCTAATAATCGTAAAATAAATTTAAAGCGAAATATTGAAGAGCAAAATTAATTATATAATTGCGAGCTTAATACTTGCTTCATGTAGTGGAAAAAAAGATATTGAAACAAATCCACCTCCGTTAAATCACCAATATCAAACTGTTGAGGCCAACCCTGAAAATGGATACATTGTCAATAGCGTTACTGGGGACACTATTAATCCAATTGTTCTTGAAAGTGGTGATACAGTTCGAACAGGTGTTCCAATAGATACTAAAGGAAAAATAATTGATATGGATAGTTGTACGCAAGCCAAAACTATTCCTGTGAAACATCCTGATAGTAGTTTTAATGCCAATCCCAATGTAAAATACGTTCCGGATAATCTAAAGGTTAGATTTGTAAACCATGACTCACTCAACAAATTTTCAGTCCAGAAAATTAACGATTTACCTTCCGATAATTCGCAAAGTGTTCTTTCGCACTATATTCTCAACTCAACCGGTGATACTGTTCTAACAGGCTTACCTCAACCTGTGAAAGGAAAAGTAGTAAAAGTTAAACAACCTCGAGCTACATCAGCGCTTCCTCCAGAGTTTAAAGACGCTGCGATTGCTAATATCCAGTATTTAGATGTGGATCATGGTATGTCATCCTCATATGTTATTTCAAGTGCTCAGGATAGAGACGGAAATCTTTGGTTTGGCACGAACGGAGGTGGAGTAGGTAAATATGATGGAAATGTTTTTATGCATTTCACCATAGATAATGGATTGATTAATAGTATTGTAAGGACTATTTTGGAAGATACGAGAGGAAACCTTTGGTTTGGAACTGACGGAGGGATAAGCATGTATGACGGTCGAAGTTTTACGAATTTCACCGAGAAACAAGGCCTAAGTAGCAATAAAATTAAATCAATTATAGAAGATAAGAATGGAAACATTTGGTTCGCTTCGCTTGGTGGGGGAGTGAGTAAATTTGACGGGGAGTGTTTGATCCATTTCACTAAGAAAGAAGGATTAAGCAGTAATGACATAAGGACGCTTAAGGAAGATAGGGATGGTAACTTATGGTTAGGAACAGCTCGCCAGGGAATAATTAAATATGATGGAAAATCCTTTACACACTTTACGGAGAAGGACGGTTTGAGTAATAATAAAGTGTGGTCTATTCTCGAGGATTCAAGAGGAGACCTTTGGTTCGGCACTTATGGTGGTGGAGTCAATAAATATGACGGAAAATCCTTTACACACATAACTGAAAAAGAAGGATTAAGTAGTAATACCATATGGTCGATTCATGAGGATTCGAGTGGAAATCTATGGTTCGGAACTCGTAATGGAGGAGTTAATAAGTATGATGGAAAATCCCTTACGCACTATACGGAGAGGGAAGGTCTAAGCAATAACTCAGTCTGGTCTATTTTAGAAGATAACTCGGGTAATCTTTGGTTCAGTACGAATGGTGGTGGGGTATCTAAATATGATAGTAGATCATTTAAGCATTATACGGTAGAGGAAGGATTAAGCAATAGTTTAGTAATGTCTGCTGGAGAGGATAAGATGGGAAACTTATGGTTTGGTACAATTGGAGGTGGAGTGAGTAAATATAATGGAAAATCTTTTTCACATTACACAAAAAATGAAGGTTTACCAAATAACGTAATCATGTCTATCATAGAAGATAAAGATGAAAATATTTGGCTCGCAACATATGGCGGAGGAGTATGTAAGTATGATGGAGAATCTTTAACTCACTTTACAGAGAAACAAGGTCTAAGCGACAATGCTGTCCTTTGTATTTTGGAGGACAAAGAAGGAAATATATGGTTTGGTACTAAAAGCCATGGAGTAAGTAAATATGATGGTAAATCATTCACGCATTACACTGTGGAAGAAGGTTTAAGTAGCAATTTTGTATGGTCGATTCTCGAGGATAAGACTGGAAATATTTGGTTCAGCACTATGGGCGGCGGAGTAACTAAGTATGACGGTAAGTCATTTGTGCATTATACTGAAAAAGAAGGGTTAAGTAATAATTTTGTTTATTCAATAATAGAAGATAAGAAGGGGAAACTTTGGTTTGGCACCAATGAGGGGATTACAAGATATGATGGCAAATCCTTTGTTTACTTTACAGAAAAGAATGGCTTAAGTGATAATGTTGTTTTTTCATTAATAGATGATAATGAAAATAACATCTGGGCAGGCACTGAAAATGGCCTTACGCTTTTTGATTTTGATGAATACGGGAGAGCTAGCACTCAAAACGAAGAAGAATTGAAGAAAGATTTAACTGATGACCATTTTTCGCTGTATAGATTCAAAAAACCAGATGGTCTTAAAGGTTTGGATTTTCAGGTGAATAGTGCCTTTCTTGATAGTGAAAGTCGGATGTGGTGGGGCAGTGGTAAAAGCTTGACATCCCTCGCTATGAAAAAATTTGAGGTCGCGCAAACTTCACCAGCAGTTTTTCTTAGACAGTTGGACATTGACGAACAATTTATCGATTATCGTAACTTGCCAGATAGTCTTGCAAATAGTATTAAAATGAAGGATGCGCAGGTATTCAATAATTATCCACTCAATTTAGAACTTCCTTATTATAAAAATCATCTCACATTCCATTTCTCAGCCATAGATTGGTTTGCTCCGTATAAAATTCAATACAGTTACATCATGGAAGGTTTAAATACAACCTGGAGTAATCCTACTAAAGAGCCTAAAGCTGATTACCGGAATCTTTCTTACGGTACATACACTTTTAAAGTAAGAGCCATTGGCGAAAGTGGAGATTGGAGTGAACCTTTTGAATATACATTTACCATTACCCCTCCATGGTGGCATACCTGGTGGGCACGTGGTCTCTATGTTCTCTTCGCTATTACTTTCATTTTTATACTGTTTAGATGGAGAACAGCAAAACTTAAAAAACGTCAAATTGAATTGGAGTTTGAAGTCGATAGCGCAACACATGAGATAAGAATGCAAAAAGAAGTGGTAGAAAAACAAAAAAAAGAAGTTGAAAATCAAAAAGGGATAATAGAAGAAACTCATAAAGAGATTACTGATTCGATTAGTTACGCGAGACGAATCCAGAATGCGATTTTACCACCTTATAAATTAATAAAACAGTATCTGCCTGAAAGCTTTATACTGTATAAGCCTAAAGATGTTGTAGCTGGTGATTTTTATTGGATGGAAAAAATGGAGGGGCGAATATTGATTGCCGCGGCAGACTGCACAGGACATGGAGTTCCTGGCGCTATGGTTAGTGTAGTTTGTAATAATGGGTTGAATAGAAGTGTCAGAGAATATGGGTTAACCGATCCGGGAGGAATATTGAACATGACAAGAGATATTATTGTTCAAGAATTTGAAAAAAGTGAAAATGATGTGAATGATGGCATGGATATAGCCCTTTGCAAGCTTGATTTCAAGTCTCCCTCTCAGACTGTTCTTCATTACGCAGGAGCACATAATCCACTCTGGATTATACGAAATAACGAAATATTGGAAACCAAGGCCAATAAACAACCTATAGGAAAGTTTCACAAACCTCAACCTTTCACTACACACACTTTTGAATTGCAAAAAGGAGATACTATCTATCTATTCTCGGATGGTTATGTGGATCAGTTCGGAGGAGAGAAAGGAAAGAAATTCAAAGCAACTAAATTTCGTAAGTTATTGCTCTCCGTCCAAAACAAACCGATGGAGGAACAACGGGTAATAATTGACGAGACTTTTGAAGCCTGGAAAGGGAATTTGGAACAGGTGGATGATGTATGCGTCATTGGGGTGAGAATTGAATGATCGTTCTATAACACAGCCTAAAAAGAACCCTACGGGTCACTCTTGCTTACCTTTATCCAAATTGTTAATTTGAACTATCAAGAAGATAATTATAGGAACTTTACTCGGATTTATTTTATGTGCAGGATCTTGGTTCATTACGGTTCTGTCGCATCAATCTCATCACGATTGAAAAATACCAGTTTTTAAGTGAAATCTAGCCATCAATGATAGGAATATCTTGAATGAAGATGATTCTTCAATATAACCTCTATCCCTGCTAAGGTTCGCTGAGTAGATTCGAACTTTGAATTCTACGCAATAGCGTTTCTTATAAAGAGCATCAAAATTAATGAAGTTCCTCAAAGTTCTCCAATAAGTTTAGCTACGTTGCTACCTTCGGTGGTGAACTATTTCCTGCCGGGGTCACAAAGAATGGAAAAGCTCAACGCTCAGCGTTGGGTTTTTTTATCCGTTCTATTTCGTAGTCTGAAAACTTGTTTTCAAGCGGAGAAAAAAAGATAGAATTTCATTTGTTGATTTCAGTTTTTTGGCGTATATAAAAAAGTTGTGGTGCATTTGAACCGAATTACATTTTTAGAAATACTTAAATTCTATGCTAACATCAATAGTAAATAAATAATGAATGATATTTAATTAAACTATGAGTATATCTCTTGATAATCCTTTATTTATAATTCCATTCTCGACTGGACTAGTATTTTTGCTTGTCGGATTGATAATGTTAAAATTTCCACCAAAAAAAATAAATGGGCTGTATGGATATAGAACTACGAGTTCAATGAAAAATCAAAAAAGGTGGGATTTTTCTCAAAAATTCTCAGCGATTGAATTGATTAAACTTGGATCAGTTTTAGCTTTAACTTCTATTATTGGTTTAATATACAATCCAGATGGTAATCGGGGAATGTTATTAGGGTTAGGATTAATGATATTCATGGTCGTGCTTTTAATTATACGAGTTGAAAAAGCAATTAAGAATAAATTTAAAAAAGAAGAATGACGACGCCACAACGTCACCTAAGCTTCAGCTCTTTAAGTGCATTCGTGGTAGCGCCTCGAAAGCTTAGCTGAGGACCGTTATGGATAGTGGCGATTTGATACCTAGAAACCGTTGCTACAATTGCGAGCAAAAGCATATGAAGTATCTAATTTTAACAGCTACAATAATTATTTCATTACTCTCCTTTTGGTTAGGTTGCCTTTATTTTGGACGAGTATTTCTAGATTACAACTCAGAAGGTAGATATTACTCAGTCGAAGAGGGTACAGTATATTTAGAACAGACTTGTGAAGTATTTGGAGTTCTAACAATAGTGGGAATAGTTATCAGTTCTCTTTTGGTGATATGCTCATATAGGTACTTTAAAAAGCGTGAAAACAAATAATTTTTGTGTTGAAGAAGTTCATTGTTCGCATAATATGATGTGAGAGCGTTGTTTCGATTCTGAAATATCGATTATCAATAGTTTATAGTGTTATTAGGGGTTTAACTAATCGCACAGAGAAGCTAGTAAAACCACCATTTTTCGTTATAAAGTCACGAGGTCTACAATGGAATTCGATTTTCTTAATTCGCTTAGTGAGTAGCTTAAAACGCTTTTCAATACCAACTCAAGAGGTTCTTTCATCCCTTACTGAAGAGCTTTAAATAAATACGCAGAAGAAATTTATAGCTACGAGGATACTGAAATCGTTTGGGCTGCTAACAGCATCTTTTTTGTCTATAAAAGGACGTTTTAGTTGTCGTTTTTTTACTATATTTTAGTCTAATTTTATAAAATGACAATTACATGAGTGAATCATCAAAAGGAAAGTGTCCGTTCATGCACGGCGCTAATACAGAAAAAGAAGCTGATGTTATGGATTGGTGGCCCAAAGCCTTAAATCTTGATATTCTTCATCAGCACGATAGCAAAACAGATCCACTTGGAGAAGACTTTGACTACCAGGAAGAACTAAAAAAACTAGATGTTCAAGGATTAAAGAAAGATCTTCATCAATTAATTACCGATAGCCAAGATTGGTGGCCTGCCGATTGGGGACACTATGGAGGATTAATGATACGCATGGCATGGCATGCTGCCGGGACTTATAGAGTTACTGATGGCCGAGGTGGCGGTGGCACAGGAAATCAACGTTTTGCTCCTTTAAACTCATGGCCAGATAATGTGAATCTCGATAAAGCCAGGCGTTTGCTTTGGCCAATCAAAAAGAAATACGGAAATAAAGTGAGTTGGGCTGATCTCATTATTTTAGCAGGAAATATTGCCTATGAGAGCATGGGGCTAAAGACATATGGTTTTGCTTTTGGTCGGGAAGATATTTGGCATCCTGAAAAAGACACCTATTGGGGGGCTGAGAAAGATTGGTTAGCACCGAGCGATGAACGATATTCAAACGTTGAAAAACCAGATACAATGGAAAACCCGTTGGCCGCTGTACAGATGGGGTTGATCTACGTGAATCCTGAAGGTGTTAACGGAAAACCTGATCCTATTAAAACAGGTGAGCAAGTCCGAGAGACTTTTAAGCGTATGGCTATGAATGACGAGGAAACTGTAGCCTTAACTGCTGGAGGTCATACTGTAGGTAAAACTCATGGTATGGTCGAAGAAAGTAAGTTGGGACCTGAACCTGAAGCGGCTGACGTCGATGAACAAGGACTTGGTTGGAAAAACCCGCACAAATCAGGTAAAGGTCGTTATACGATGACTAGCGGATTGGAAGGTGCCTGGACGACAGATCCTACGGTTTGGGATAATGGTTATTTTGAAATGTTGTTTAATCATGAATGGGAGGTCGTCAAAAGTCCAGCAGGAGCGAATCAATACGAGCCAAAGGAGATCAAAGAAGAAGATATGCCGGTTGATGTGGAAGATCTTAAAACAAGACTCAATCCGATGATGACAGATGCGGATATGGCAATGAAGTTTGATCCAGTCTATAAAGAAATTTCCTTAAAGTTCAAGGATGACTTTGAAGCATTATCCGAAGCATTTGCAAAAGCTTGGTTTAAGCTTACTCATAGAGATATGGGACCTAAAGACCGATGGTTTGGTCCGGATATTCCCTCAGAAGACCTTGTTTGGCAAGATCCTATTCCAAAAGGGAAAAAGGAATACTCGATAAATGCTGTAAAAGAGAAGATAGGGTCGACAAACCTTAGCATTGGCGAAATGGTTGCTACTGCCTGGGATAGCGCCCGAACATTCAGAGGTTCTGATTTTCGGGGAGGTGCCAATGGTGCACGAATTCGTTTAGCTCCTCAAAAAGATTGGGAGGCAAATGAACCCGAACAGCTGTCTAAAGTACTTTCGGTACTTCGGCCTATCGCTGAGGAGTTTGGTATTAGCACTGCAGATACTATTGTGTTGGCAGGTAATGTTGGTATCGAAAAAGCAGCCAGGAATGCTGGATTTGATGTTGAAGTTCCGTTTTCTCCAGGGCGCGGTGATGCCTCACAAGAGATGACAGATGTTGAGTCTTTCGCATACCTCGAACCGATCAGTGATGCTTATCGTAACTTTATCAAAAAAGATTGCGATCAAAAACCGGAAGAGATGATGTTGGACCACACACAACTGCTAGGGCTTACAGGTCCGGAAATGACTGTTCTTGTTGGCGGAATGCGTGTGCTAGGTACGAATCATGGAGGAGTTAAACACGGTCAGTTTACAGATAATGTAGGTGCACTAACGAATGATTTCTTTGTCAACTTGACTGACATGAACTATTCATGGCGACCTGCGGATGAGCACACCTACAACATCATCGATCGAGAAAAGGATGTGAAGAAATGGACGGCAACTCGTGTTGATCTTGTTTTTGGCTCGAACTCTATTCTTCGTGCCTATTCAGAGCTATATGCACAAGATGATAGTAAAGAGAAATTCGTAAAGGATTTCGTAAAAGCATGGACAAAAGTGATGGATGCAGATCGATTTGATATAGACTAGCTACGCATAAGTTCAAAGAAAGCGAGTTGTTAGTTATAGCAACTCGCTTTTATTTTAAATTTAATTTATGTATCATCTTCGTATTCAACTACCTAAAATAAAAACACATCTAGCTTTTGGCAAGTTGTAACTTTTCTGCATGTCGGGTTCAGGATTATTGTTCATTCTATCTATTGCTTTTCCTAGTGCCCTTCCTGCGTTCTCGACTTTCTCGACTGTCACCACGGTTGACACACATGATCGCCTAAGCCCAATCATCATACAGGTCAAGCTAAACAGAATGAGTAACGTTACCTTAAAACGGATACAGATCCTGTAATAATATTCGATTTGGTATTATCTAATTTGTACTTGATTTTCCAGTTGTAAGTTCCATCTGGAACCATTTTTCCATTATGCGTACCATCCCATGCATCTAAGGAGTTATTTGTAGTCCATATTAACTGCCCCCATCTATTGTAAATTGAGATGGACTCAACGGTATTGTTAATATCTGACACTCTAAATACATCATTGTCACCGCTCCCATCAGGTGTAAAAGCATTAGGGACGTAAATAAATGCGGAACTTTCTACATTTACCAATTCATAGCGTTTATAATGACAACCATTCTTATCAATAACATTCAGTTCAGCTCGAACACTCGTTGCGCTAGCTGGGAGGTATTCTACTTTATCAACATTTTCGTAGGTTGAGCCATTTATTGTCCATGTATTTTGATAATCGGTCTGTGATGTTTCTAAATCAAAACTGATTTGATCATCATATTCTGGATGGATGGGGCTAGATGAAATGTTAAAATCGAAATTAGGAAATATTTCTACCGATGCAATGTTTGGTAACGTATAATTACAACNGGCATTACTTGTTGCTGTTAAGTTAACGGTATAGTTTCCGGGAGTGGAATACGTATGTTCTAAATTCATAGATGTACTCGTGTTTCCATCTCCCAATTCCCATTGTACTGATGAAAACTGATCAGGGTTGTCGGGAGTTATTTTTAACAATAGTTCACCACAACCACTAGTATCCAGGAGGTTTTGGTTAAATGCTATTTCGTCGACTATAACGTCTATTGTATCTGTTTGAACTGTACAAGCACCAACCTGTCTTTCAAGCCAGTAAGTTCCAGGCTCGTTGGTGGTTAGTACGGAGTCAGTGCTTCCGTCTGACCAAAGGTAGTTTTCGGATGTGTTCGATTGAATGTCCCCATCAATTTGAACATGATCACCAGCGCAAATAGTAGTGTCGTTTCCTAAGTCTAATGGCGGCTGACTTAATTGTGTGGGGTTATAGTACCATGGTAGACCATAGACTGTATTTACAGCTCCTAAGTTTACTGCATTTTCCACATAACCACATCCTGTACCAGTCACACTAGGATTATTGATGACTCCAAGGAAATTCGACCCCGAAGGAAAAACATTGTAGTTAACATAAATTTTATCGTCTGGTGCAATTTGTAGAGCCCCTGCTTCTCCACTTGGCGTAAGATCACCAATTTCTGTTCGTGTTGTTGAAATGTTTCCTGCGGTTAAGTCGTATTGATGTATTTTTCCGTTTCCAAGACTTCCAACGTATAGCACATTTCCGTCACGAGAGAATTCTGCTCCATTACCCCGGGTTGACGCATCTGAATGGATCATATTAATATTTGATGCAGTTCCATTACTGTTATTGAAATCAAAAAGGAGTATGGTGCCAGAAAACAATGGTTTGGTCATCACAAATTGATTGCTTTGTGGTCTAGGTTTTAATGTGCCTTTTGCATGGTCTGAGTTATTAAAAACAACACCAATGTTGCTTGTTACAGGAGTGGTGTTAATTCCACTGTTCGTTAATTTAAAAGCGTTGAGTACTGGGTTTGTTTGATCACCATGTGTTAATATCCAGGTATCTTCGCAGTTACTGTGAGGAGAGGCACTTATCCATTCGCCAGAGTTACCTTTTAATAAAATGTTTTTGTTCGAGGTTATAACATCCCCAAGTCCTCCATTTAGTGATAGGTCTACTTCAGAATAGAAGGTGCCTATTGTGGTATTTGGGATATTGGAATGAGAACTGTTATAAATGATGTAGTACCTGTCTGTTGTATTTGGTTTTGCTAGAGCGATACACTGAGAGCTTGTACTACCATTCAAACCTGTTCCATTAGGCATAAGGTTATGATTTGAATCCCAAACTTTAACACCATTTGTATAGAAGAGTAAATTCCCATTTGCATCTGTCATTGTGTAGCACGATTCAGTTGTTTCTATCGCGCTTCCAATCGGAACAGGACTTCCTGAGGTGAAATCAAGCCCGGTATTATCTCCAAAATGCCAAAGGTCATGTTGTTGGGCGTTGATTCCAAAGGTTAAAATTAAAAAGAAAAGTAATGTTTTTGAGTTCATAAAAGGGTAATTATCTTTTTCAATAAAGACTGACTTAATGAGTTTGAGGTTGTCCGGAAATCAGCTTATTGATTGAAATGTTGCTTTTAATTGATGATGTGTTTGAAATGGGTGTAGAGCTGTATAAAAATGATTTAGAAGTCAGGAGACATAAGGCTAAATTCAACTCAATCTTTCCACAGTTGTATTATTCCGATTTCACTAATTCCGCTAACCTCTTTTCAATTGCATACCCCTTAATCCCCACCTTATCTTCAAAATATTCTTTGAGTTTGATTTCGCTCAAATTATAGGTTTCTTTGAGTCCGTTCATAATGGTGAGTAAATACTGTTCACTGGGCGGATTGATCGCTTCTGTCAGTTTTCGTTCATTCGTAAAAGTGAAAATGGGGTGCCCTTTTTGATCGCCCAAATAAAGTAGATTACCATACCAGGAATTCTCTTTAACTATAAGCGAACCCTTTTCTTTAGCTTGCTGAAGATCAATGTGTAATTCTCCTTTGAAATTGTTTTCTTGTTTGACAACTTCAATAAACTGGTCAACTGTTATTAAGTACATTCTCCCATACGTCTGAATGTTATCGTTGAATTTGGTATTTATAAATCCGACACCTCCAGCATCCCAACCTTTCGCATGCTTGGCAAAATACAATTGGTGATTGATAGATACTTCCTCTTTCGCTATAGGTAAAGTTTTGTCTGTACAACCTGGATTCGTTTTTTTAGCCCCTTTCGGTTGACCACCTAAAATGTAACAGTGAAATCGATCTTCCAAAATATTAGAACCATAACTGGCGTACCAAACATGTTTTATTTTTTCGGACATTTAGTTTGTTTTAACGATTTACAGCTATGCTATGTCTGCTGTATTTTAAAATTAAACATTAATTTGAAAGGTGGAGATGGTACAGCGAAAAATGAGCAGTCAACTCAGAACTTTTCCAGAAATCTTTGTCAAAAGAAACTACCAATGGTAATCACTGAACAAATAGCGAGTGCTAGCAAACTTATTAAGTTTAAGACATTCAGTTTATGTTGAACTAAATAAATCACTCCAAATACTAAAAAGAATAGTTGTGCCAGTAGAAAGGGAATCGTCAGTAGCTCTCTAAAAACACCAATTAATACCAAATCAATCTTAAAATAATAAACCAGCCACAACAACAGGAAGTAGGATACAATTGCAAAATTTACAATCGTGAGTCTGTTATGAGTAATGAATTTGTTCATTTCATTCAAATATAAGATTTATTCCCACTAAAAAGCGAGCTCGAAACCTTCTATAGGTGCGGATTTCAATCTGAGCTATAGAAGCCTCAGAGCTAACCCTTTAATTTTTTCGCTTAAAAAACAATTACAATATAGATTTATCCTTAAACCAATCTTTCCAACCTAAAAAAGAAGTTTTCGATTCGCCATTCGGATCATTTATCCACAAATCACAAATATTGCAGCGCGCCTGGCTTGTCTTGTTTTCTCTCTTGTCTATTAAGTATCCAGCGCTTTCAAATCGAGAGGTGTTTGCTCTCGTTACTTTCTGTTCATTCAACTTCGTCGACTGACACCGTCAACACCTCATTATTTTTCAACAATTAATTTTTAATCCCACTTTTTACCACAAGCGATTTTAGACTTAAGATTCACGTTATTACTACTTTTTTGAAGTTTTTATGTAACTTTGATCGANNAAGCTACGTAATAAGTTTTCAACACTGTTTTAAAAGTGGTAAAAAGTGGTAAATTTCCATTATTTTTACACATTATAACTGTACATGGCAGGATTAGTAGGAGAATATGAGGTAAAACTGGACGCTAAAGGGCGTTTCTTGTTCCCTTCTCACTTGAGAAGGCAATTATCTCCTGCTGCCCAGGAAAGTTTCATGTTGAATAAAGGTTTTGAAGATTGCTTGACGCTCTACCCCATGAATGAATGGGAAAAGCTGAGCGAATCGTTGAGTAAGATCAACCTCTTCAAACCGAAGAATCGAATGTTCTACCGTTTGTTTCATCAGGGAGCAAAAGATGTGTCGCTAGACAAAACGGGTAGAGTCTTGATTCCTTCTTCACACATGGAACGGGTCGGTCTGAAAAAAGAGGTGATGCTCATCGCTTACAACGACCGAATTGAGATCTGGGACAAATCCAAGTACTTCGAAATGATCGAAGGCTCCATGACAGACTTTGCTGATTTGGCAGAGGAAGTAATGGGTAATATTGGAAATGAAGACGAATAACGAAGAGAAATACCACGTTCCCGTAATGTTGCGAGAATGCCTGGACGGGTTGGATATCCAGTCTGATGGCGTTTATGTGGATGTTACTTTTGGCGGAGGTGGTCATTCGCGCGCTATTTTTGAACAGCTTTCTGAAAAAGGACAATTGATAGCATTTGATCAGGATCCGGATGCTGCTCAAAATGCATGGGAGGCACCGAACTTTCACTTTATCGCATCAAATTTCTCTTTCCTTAAGAATCATTTGCGCATGTTGGGAATCAAACAGGTCGATGGAGTTCTGGCTGACCTCGGCGTCTCGTCGCACCAATTCAATGAGCCTGAACGTGGTTTCAGTATTCGTTCCAACGAAAAGCTGGATATGCGCATGAATCAGCAAAGTGAGTTGTCTGCCTTGACGGTGGTTAACAAATGGGGTGAAGATGAGTTGATTTCAATTTTTCAAAAATACGGAGAAGTGCGATCGCCGCGAAGAATAGCGCAGCGCATTAGTACTGAACGCGAACGGGAGATGATTAAGACGACAGGAGATCTCGTGGCGTTACTCGAGCCTCTGGCACCTAAATTCAAGGAGAATAAGTTTTATGCGCAGGTCTTTCAGGCAATCCGCATTGCGGTGAACGATGAAATGGAAGTGCTGGAGAAAATGTTGGAACAAACCGCAGAAGTGCTTAAACCAGGAGGTCGTTTGGTGGTGGAGTCGTACCATTCACTCGAAGATCGTCTGGTGAAGAATTATATGAAGCGCGGTAGTTTCGATGGGAAGATCACTAAAGACTTTTATGGGAATGTGTTAAAGCCTTTTGATGAGGTGGTGCGCAAACCGATTACGCCAACAGATGAAGAGGTAGCAGTTAATAAACGCGCGCGAAGTGCAAAATTGAGAATAGCAGCAAGAGGTGAAGGGGAATAATTACATATCAGAGGAGCGCAAAAAGAAGAACAAAAAGAAGCGCAAGCTTTTTAAAGGCGGTAAATCCGGTCCTTCGAAATCGGCTGTTCAAATTATGAACGGTGATTTCTTGACCCGTGGATTTTTCGTTAATAATTTGAGCTACATCTTTTTCGTCGTCTTCTTACTGATTTTGCTGGTAACCAAAGGGTATTATGTCAACTACCTGGCGAATGATATTGCTAGAACCGAGAAAGAAGTGGGGGATATGATGGCTGATTATGTGGAGAAGAAAGCGGCCTTGGAAGAGATGACGCGACGTACAGAATTGATTGAGCAATTGCGTCCGATGGGGCTGAAAGAAACGATTAACCCAACTAAAGTGATTCGTGTAAAAGAAAAGGAAGAATGAAGACACCTCGTACAGTCATATTGCGCGTGTATTTGATCTACTTTTTAGTAGTCGCGATCATGGGTGTAGTGGTGGTTAAAACATTTTCTATCATCATGGATGGACGCGACCATATTTTTACATCGAGTTCCGATAAGTTACAACAACGGTCGGCAACAGTGGAGCCAAGAAGAGGTGAAATACTCGATGCGCACTTGAATCCATTGGTTACTTCCGTAGCTTTTTACGACATCTACATGGATCCTGTCACGGTAGAAGATGAATTGTGGAACGAGGGGATTAGTGGATTAAGTAAAGGACTGTCTCGTATATTTCCCAAAAAGTCTGCTCGGGAATATGAGGAGTACTTGCGGAACGCTCGCGTAAACAAAAGAAGATATGTGTTGATCCAAAAACGGGTGACCAATGAAACGCGGAAGAAATTACACGAGCTTCCAATCTTTGAGGAAGGGAGGTTTGAAGGAGGATTGATTGATAATCATGCAACAATAGTGCGTAAACGGCCCAATGATGAGTTGTTGGCGCGTACGTTGGGTTATGTTAAGCCTCGCCGGAAAGACACGTTGTATGTTGGATTAGAAGGAGCCTACAACCAATATTTGGCGGGAAGAAATGGTGTCGTTATCCAGCAGAAAATTGCAAACTCCTGGAAACCAACGGGGGCTGTCGTGCGCGAAGCAGAAAACGGATATGATATTGTGACGACGATT
>P_1C_Liq_1_UnCtyDRAFT_1000117_pt1 | contig 18170 bp, 14 predicted proteins | sample Pon1CUnioCityCA_2_FD_10230 | JGI IMG/M metagenome (IMG submission 10230) | reverse complement strand
TGAGTGATGCGCTGGCCGCTGCGGTGGCCGCTGGCCTCGATCGTGCCGGCATTACATACAGTGCCGTCTCGGCGCTCGGAGCCCCGCGACGGCTGGCGGTGGAAGTGGACGCCATTGCGCGGCGGCAGCCCGACCGCGATTTTGAACGCCGGGGCCCTGCTGTTGCCGTTGCATTCGACGAGCAGGGCAATCCGACACGGGCCGCAGAGGGTTTCGCCCGTTCCTGTGGTGTCGAACTGGACGCCCTGGTACGCCACGAGAATAACGACGGTGCCTGGCTGGTCCATCGTGGAACCGAGCCGGGTCGGCCCGTGGAGGCACTGCTGCCGGCGATCATCGAACAGGCGATGGCCGGGCTCCCGATTCCCAAGCGCATGCGCTGGGGAGACGAAACGGCAGAGTTCGTGCGGCCGGTCCACTGGGTGGTTCTCCTGCTGGATGATGCGGTCGTACCGGCGACCGTGTTCGGGGTTGAAAGTGGCCGGCAAAGCCGGGGACATCGCTTTCATCATCCGGCCCCCGTATCCCTCGACGAAGCGACGGATTACCGATCGGCACTGCGTGCGGCGCACGTCCTCGTGGACCGAGTCGAGCGACGGGATCGTATCCACGAGGCGGTGCGCGCAGAGGGCGAGAAGATCGGGGGCCATGCGGTGATCGAGGCGGCATTGCTGGACGAAGTCACCGCGCTGGTGGAGTGGCCGGTTGTCCTGTCCGGCAGCTTCGATGAGCGTTTCCTGCGGGTACCGCCCGAGGCCTTGATCTCGAGCATGCAGGGCCATCAACGCTATTTCCCGGTGCGCGACGCCAATGGCAGCCTGCTACCAAGGTTCATCACAGTGGCCAACATCGATAGCCGTGATCCGGCCCGTGTGATCGCCGGCAACGAGCGCGTGATCCGACCGCGCCTGGCGGACGCCGCCTTCTTCTGGGATCAGGATCGCGCTCGGACACTGGAATCACGTTTGCCCGACCTCGCGAACGTGGTGTTCCAGAAGGACCTCGGCAGCCTGGCCGACAAAACAGAGCGTGTTGCCGGGCTGGCGGCCGCCTATGCGGATCGCTTTGAGACGAATAGCACGGATGCGGCACGGGCGGCCAGACTGGCCAAGACCGATCTGCTGACGCAGATGGTCGACGAATTCCCTGATCTCCAGGGCGTCATGGGCCGTTACTACGCGCACGAGGACATGGAGCGCGATGCCGTGGCCGTCGCCCTGGACGAGATCTACCAGCCCCGATATGCAGGTGATGCCGTGGCGGCATCACCCCTGGGCCGTCTTGTGGCCGTTGCAGAACGTGCCGATACGCTGAGCGGCATCTTCGCCATTGGCAAGGCGCCGACGGGTGCCAAGGATCCCTTCGCATTGCGTCGGGCCGCCGTCGGGCTGCTGCGGAGCCTTATCGAGGGGGAGCATGCCATCAATCTGGCCTCGCTTTTCCGCGACGCCGCCGAGCGCCAGCCCGATGGGCTCGACGCAACGACCCAGGTCGAATCGCTGGTTGAATTCAGCCTCGAGCGGCTGCGTGGCCTCTACCAGGAGGCCGGCTACGGGGCGGAGTTATTCGAGGCGGTGCGGTCGGTCCTGGACCTGGAGGATATCGAACCGCTCGATTTCGATCGGCGTCTGCGGGCCTGTCAGGACTTCGCGCGGCTACCCGCGGCTGGCAGCCTTGCCGCGGCCAACAAGCGGATTCGCAATATCCTGCGGAAGGTGGGGGATGAACCGGCACGTGACGTGGATGAGGGCCGGCTGATCGACGATGCTGAGCGACAGCTCCATCAGGCGGTCGAGGCGCGCGTATCACCGGTGCAGAGGCTGATCGAGGCCGGCGCCTACAGCGAGGCCCTCGCCCAGCTGGCCGAACTGCGGGAGCCGGTGGACCGATTCTTCGATGAAGTCATGGTCATGGCCGATGAACCCGATCTTCAGGCCAACCGCCTCGCTCTGCTGCGACGGCTTCAGGCATTGTTCCTGGCCATTGCCGACGTATCGGCACTCCCGGAGTCAGCCTAGACAGTGCGCCTGCGGTGCCTGCTGCTCGACCGGGATGGCGTGATCAACGTCGACTCGACGGATTACATCCTCGACGTGGATGAGTGGAATCCCATTCCCGGCAGCCTGGAGGCCATCGCAAAACTGACGCATGCCGGGATCCGGGTTGCCGTCTGCACTAACCAGTCAGCCGTGGGCCGCGGGATGCTCTCCGGGGAAACGCTGGAGCGGATCCATGGACGCATGCGCGAGGCCATTATCGCGGCCGGTGGCCAACTCTCGGGCATTTTTTTCTGTCCTCACGTACCCGAAGCCCGGTGCAACTGCCGGAAGCCGGCGCCGGGCCTGATTCAGCAGGCCCTGGAGGAATTGAATTGCGCGGCGGATGCGGCCCTGTTCATTGGAGACAGCCGGCGTGACCTGGAAGCGGCCCGACGCGCCGGTGTTGAGGCCTGGCTCGTGCGAACCGGTAATGGGCGGGCGACCGAGGTATCGCTCACCGACAGGCCAGCAGTCTACGATGACCTTGCGTCGGCCGCTGAAAAACTGTTGCGGGACATGAATTCGCCGGAGCCGGCGGCATGAGTGTGAGCCAGACCAAAAACGTCTCATCGGGCAGTCTGGTGCGCGGTCTGCTCTTTCATGCCGGCTTGGTCGTGACGGTGATCATCTGGGCGCTGGTGAGTCTGCCGAGCTTTCCGCTGCCCCTTCGCTGGCGCTACTGGTGGATCACGCGCTGGTGTAGCATCGTGGCGTTCATGGTCCGCTACATTAGTGGAATTCGTATTGAATTCAATGGCCTGGATAATATCCCCACGCATCCGGGGGTGGTCCTGGCCAAACACCAGAGTGCTTGGGAGACCCTCAATCTACTCCCCCTGTTCTATCCGCAGAGCTGGGTGGTAAAACGGGAGCTGCTGAGAATCCCGGTGTTCGGCTGGGGGCTTGCACGGCTGGACCCAATCGCTATAGACCGCGGCGCCGGTCGCGAAGCGCTTCGCCAGGTCATTGATCAGGGTCGCAAAAAGATCGCGTCCGGGCGCTGGATCGTGGTTTTCCCCGAAGGAACCCGGGTACCCCCCGGCCAAAGCGGTCGATATCAGCAGGGGGGTGCATTGCTGGCCTGTAGAGCAGGCGTGCCTGTCACGCCTGTTGCCCACAATGCCGGCGAGCACTGGCCGCGACGGGGGCTTCGCATGAAGCCCGGAACGATTTACGTGGAGATCGGGCCACCCATCCCCACCCAGGGGAAAAGCCCTGCACAGGTAATCAACGAGACGGCGGAATGGATCGAGAATGCCATGGATCGGATCGGCCGAGCGCCCCCGGCCACTCGATAGAGCCCTTATACGTCCAGGTTACTGACCTGCAGAGCGTTTTTCTCGATGAACTCCCGGCGCGGCTCGACATGATCACCCATCAGCGTGGTGAATATGTCGTCGGCACCGACTACATCCTCGATCCGTACCTGGAGCAGGCGACGGGTTTCCGGGTCCATGGTGGTCTCCCAGAGCTGATCGGGATTCATCTCGCCGAGACCCTTGTATCGCTGCACGGACAGGCCCCGTTTACCCTCCTCCATTAACCACTCCACCGCCGCCCGGAAATCAGACGCCGGCGCACTGCGTTCGCCACGCCGTATCTCGGCGCCCTCACCAATCAGTGTCTGCAGTGATTCCGCCAGACGCCGGATGCTTTCGTATTCGCGAGACAGAAAGAACGGTGCAGGAAAAGTATAGGGATAGAGGATTCCATGCATTCGCTTGGTGATGACTGCTTCCTGGAAACCGCCATCCGGTCCGGTCTGGACCTTCACGCGATATTCCGTCCCGGTAGGAAGGCCCTGGTTGATGCGCTCGCCAAGCTCGTCAAACCAGCTCTCCAGAACGGCTCCATCGCGAAGCTGATCCTCGTTGAGCGGCGGCAGATCGACCATGGCGCGCAGGATGACCGGATCCGAGCGACGCCCCAAGTGATCGATCATCTCCATCGTGTCCAGATACTGGCGGATCAGCTTCTCCAGCGCCTCCGGACCGATCACCGGCGTATCGGCAGATGGCAGGAGACTGGAACCGGAGAGTGACAGCTGGAGCAGGTAATTCGTGAGCTCACGCTCATCCTTGACGTAGTGCTCCTGCTTGCCGCGGCGAACCTTGTAGAGCGGCGGCTGAGCGATATACACGTGGCCCCGCTCCACGAGCTCTGCCATCTGTCGATAGAAAAAAGTGAGCAGGAGCGTCCGGATATGGGAACCATCCACGTCGGCATCCGTCATGATAATGATGCGGTGGTAACGCAGCTTGTCCGGATCGAACTCCTCCCGGCCAATCCCGCAGCCCAGGGCAGTGATCAGAGTGCCCACCTCGGCAGATGAGAGCATCTTGTCAAAGCGCGCCTTCTCGACGTTGAGAATCTTGCCCTTGAGGGGAAGGATCGCCTGCGTCCGCCGGTCCCGGCCCTGTTTCGCTGAGCCACCGGCGGAGTCACCCTCCACCAGGTACAGCTCGGAGAGGCTGGGATCCTTTTCCTGGCAGTCGGCGAGTTTTCCGGGTAGACCCGCCACATCAAGCGCACCTTTGCGACGCGTCATTTCGCGGGCTTTACGCGCCGCTTCGCGGGCCCGGGACGCATCCACCACCTTCTCGACGATGGCCTTTGCGTCGTTCGGGTTCTCATAGAGAAACGCGTTGAGCGCCTCGGAGAGGGTGGATTCCACGACACCCTTTACCTCCGAGGAGACCAGCTTTTCCTTGGTCTGGGACGAAAACTTCGGGTCCGGGACCTTAACCGATACGACCGCGGTCAGGCCCTCGCGAATATCATCCCCACTGGGCGCCACCTTGAGCTTTTTCGTGTACCCCTCTCTTTCCATGTAATGGTTCAGCGTCCGTGTGAGGGCGGCGCGAAAGCCGGACATGTGACTGCCACCATCCTTCTGGGGGATGTTATTGGTGAAACAGAAGATTGCCTCCTGGTAGGAATCACTCCACTGCATGGCGACTTCCACCACGATATCCTCACGCTGTGTGCTGAGGTAGAACACCGAGGGGTGCAATGGGGTTTTGTTCTTGTTGAGGTGCTCGACGAAGGCTCGAATACCACCGGCATACTCGAATGCATCCTCCTTGTCGCTTCGTTCGTCCTTGAGAACGATCCGCACCCCCGGGTTGAGGAACGAAAGCTCGCGGAAGCGCTTCGCGAGGATGTCGTAGTTGAAATCGATGTTCGTGAAGATGTCCGCACTCGGGTGGAACGTAATACGGGTCCCGGTCGCATCCGTCTCACCCGCGACCTTGAGCGGTGCGACCGGCTCACCGCCCTGGTATTCCTGCATATGCACCTTGCCGTTCTTGTTAACGACAAGCCGCAGATGATCCGAAAGGGCATTGACGACGGAAACGCCCACCCCGTGCAGTCCGCCGGAGACCTTGTAGGAACTGTTATCAAACTTCCCGCCGGCATGCAGGACCGTCATGATGACCTCGGCGGCGGAACGACCTTCTTCGGGGTGAATATCCACAGGGATGCCCCGACCGTTGTCCTCGACTGATACTGAATGATCGCCATGGAGGATCACCTCGATTTCCGAGCAGTAACCTCCGAGCGCCTCGTCCACGGCGTTATCCACCACCTCGAAAACCATGTGGTGGAGACCGGTACCATCATCGGTATCACCGATGTACATGCCGGGACGCTTACGGACAGCATCCAGTCCACGAAGTACCTTGATCTGGGAGGAATCGTATTCGGTCTGTGCGCTCATGGGATTACCTTTTCAGTCAAGCGCTTAATTATACCCGATCTTGGCAAGCAAGACTTGGTCAGACCTCCCGTCTCCCTTGGCTGATCCGCCCATGTTCCACGTGGAACCATGCCGCCTCGTGAATGGCTGGCAGCTGATCCGCATCGATGGCCGTCACGAAAATTTGTGCCGTACTCAGCTGCAGACGTTGCATCAGATCCCGCCGATGCGGAGCATCCAGTTCGGCGGGTAGATCGTCAATAAGCAGCACCGGGCGCTGACTCGACGTTCTCCCCCAGTATTCAATCAAGGCCATTTTGAGGGCAGCAACCAGCAGTTTCTGCTGCCCACGACTGAGATGACTGGACGCATCAATGCCATCGGTGGTGAACCGGATGTCAGCCCGGTGCGGGCCATAAAGCCCGAACCCTTGGGCAAGCTCACGTTCCCGCGCCCCCGCGAGCACGTCGGCAAACGGGTAGCCGGTTCGCCACCCCGCCCGAAACTGCCAGTCCAGATGGACCCCGGGCAACCACTCACCTGCCATCGCCAACGCCTGCGGAACCAGATCATCCATAAAACGGCGACGCCGGCGATCAACCGCTTCGCCGGCGGCGGCCATATCCGGTTCCCATGCCGCGGCCAACCGTCGATCTCCATGGCGTAAAGCCGCATTCCGCTGCTTCAGCGCCCGCTGGTAGCGTCGCCAGTCATCCCTGTATTGGTGTTCCACGTGGAACACCCCCCAGTTCAGGAACGCACGCCGGGCAGCCGGACCATCCGTCAGAAGGCGCTGCGCTTCGGTATTGAGCACCTGAAGCGGTATGAGCCAAGCGGCCTCGGACAGCACGGTGACATCCCGACCGTTCAGTCGGACACGCGTCTCACCATTCCCGTGCCGAACCCCGAGTCGATGAACACTGCGATTCGCGTCCACCTTCCCCCAGACCGTGGCTTCAGATGCACCGGTCTGTATAACGCGGGACGCCCGATGGGTCAGGAAGCTCTTGGAGCGCGCGAGGAAATGAATCGCCTCAATCAGTGAGGTCTTGCCGGCCGCATTCCGCCCGTGGATGACATTAATACCGGCACCGGGTTCGATGGATGCTGTCTCGAGATGTCTGAACGACTGCCAGCCAAGTTGTAGTAGTCCGCTGGTCTCCGCCGACTCAGTCATCCCTACAGCCGCATGGGCATGACAACGTAGCGGGCGTCCCGGTTCTTTTCGCCCAGAATCAGCGCACTGCTGTTGGCATCTCGTACATGCAAATGCACCGTCGGTTCATCAATGGCCCCCAGCGCGTCCAGCATGTAACTCGCGTTGAAACCGATCTCCGCCGGCTCACCGTTGAAACGGGCGGGGACCTCCTCCTGGGCCTCTTCCTGCTCCGGATTGTTGGACTGAATCCGAAGTTGGTCGGCCTCGAAACCGAAGCGAACCCCTCGATATTTCTCGTTCGAAAGAATGGAGGCACGCACCAGCGCCTTGCGCAGCGTCTCGCGATCAACCACTGCGCATGGGCCATCCTCGTCCGGGATCACCCGTTGGTAATCGGGGAAGCGGCCATCGATCAGCTTCGACGTGAACCGGATATCCGGCAGGGAGACCTGCACATGGCCGGTTCCGAGAACGACTTCGACCTGCTCCTCGGTGTCGTCCAGCAATCGCAGCATCTCCTGTACACCTTTGCGTGGCACGATCACCTGGGTCGCTTCCGCAAGATCAAGTTCCGGGGAGAGCTCGGCCAGCGCCAATCGATGGCCGTCCGTAGCGACGGCACGCAGATGATTGGGTTCCAGCTCAAGAAGAAGGCCATTCAGATAGTAGCGCACGTCCTGTAATGCCATCGCGAAGTGCGTTTTCTCAATCAGCCATCGTACCTGCGACTGCGGCAGCGTCACGCGATGCGAAGCCTCAACGTCATCCGCCGTGGGGAAGTCGTCTGCCGGAAGGGTCGCCAACGAGAATCGACTCGGTCCCGCCCTGAGGATGACGCGTTCCTGTTCCTGTGACAGATGGACCGTCGCGTCATCCGGCAGATTGCGTACGATGTCCATGAGCTTTCGAGCCGGAATCGTCGTTCGACCGGGCTGACCGCCCTCAAGCGGCATCTCCGCTTTCAGCTCCACCTCAAGGTCGGTCGCGGTCAACGAGACACTATCCGCTGTCTTGTCGATCAGGATATTGGCCAGAATCGGCAGGGTCTGGCGTCTTTCCACCACACCGATCACTGCCTGGAGTGGGCGGAGTAGTGCATCCCGTTCGATCTCGAATTCCATGGCCTGCCCCATTGTTCTGTTCTTACTAGAGTGTGTATTAAAGACAGTTATAGTGACAAGGGCGGCGCAGATCGCTGGATAACCAACTCAAGTCACTGTTATCAAGACGCTTTTTGTAATTCACATGCTGTTGATGAGTGCCGCTTTTCCGGCGGATGGACGCTGCATAACCTGTGGATGAAATTGCTCCACTTCTTTGCCCACGGGTTATCCACATCATGATGACAGGGTTCTCGACAGGTTGTGATAGTCCTCATCGAATCGGATGTCCGACTCGCGTAGTTCTCGAACCTTGCGGCACGCATGAAGCACCGTGGTGTGATCACGTCCACCAAAGGCGTCACCGATTTCCGGGAGGCTGTGGCTGGTCAGCTCCTTGGCGAGCGCCATTGCCATTTGACGGGGCCGAGTGATCGATCGACTCCGGCGCTTTGAAAGCAGATCGGAGACGCGGACCTTGTAATACTCGGCGACGGTTTTCTGGATATTCTCGGTAGTGACGAGCTTGTCCTGCACCGCCAGGAGGTCTCTCAAGGCGGCTTTGGCAAAATCCACGGTTATCGCAGCGCCGGTGAAATGGGCGTTGGCCATGACCCGGCGGAGCGCCCCTTCGAGTTCACGAATGTTGGAACGGATCCGTTTGGCGATGAAGAACGCCACCTCGGGTGGCATGTCGATACCCGCCTGGTCGGCCTTGCTCAACAGAATCGCCACCCGTGTCTCGAGTTCCGGCGGTTCGATGGCAATCGTCAGGCCCCAGCCGAAGCGGGATTTCAGCCGCTCCTCCAGCCCGTTGATTTCCTTGGGATAACGGTCGCAGCTCATGACCACCTGTTGATGGCCTTCAAGAAGCGCGTTGAAAGTATGGAAGAACTCCTCTTGGGAGCGTTCTTTGCCGGCGAAGAACTGGATATCGTCTATCAGCAGGGCATCCACGCCGCGGTAGTGACGTTTGAACTCGTTGATGGCGTTGTGTTGCAACGCCTTGATCATGTCGGCAACAAACCGCTCGGAGTGCAGGTAGAGCACTCTCGCGCTCGGGCGCGAGGCGAGCAGCGCGTTGCCAACGGCATGCATCAGATGCGTTTTTCCCAGTCCGACCCCGCCATAGATAAACAGCGGGTTATAGGCCTCACCCGGGTTATCCACGACCTGAAGGCTCGCCGCCCGGGCCAGCTGGTTGGATTTGCCTTCGACAAACGTATCGAAGGTAAAGTCGCGATTGAGATTGGCACTGTGGGGCGTTGAGGCCGGCGCACTGGTCTTCGCCCGCGACTCCCGCTCCTCGCTGGCCGGGGTCCGGGGCGAGGCGGAGTGCACACCGATCTCCAGCACGAGCTTTGGCGGGGCATCCGGGCGCTGGCTTGCGAGCAGCTCTTCAATGCGCTCGGAGAAATGCTCGCGGACCCAGTCGAGCACAAAGCGGTTGGGTGCAAAGAGCCGCAGCTGATCGCCCTTTTCCTCAGCCTGAAGGGGACGGATCCAGGTGTTCAGCTGTTGATCCGGGATTTCCCTCTCCAGGCGTTGCAGACAGCCCTTCCAGAGTAATTCGGCCAAGGGTGCGGTTCCTCCAGGTCGGGGACAGGCACGGACCACGTAGCGTAGCCCTCAAAGGCAACGCCCGAGTCTATCGCCTGCCCGGACAGGGTACCAGCCGGACCGATTCGCACCTGCGCCGTTCAATTGACACCCGGATAATGACCGCAGTACGCTTGCCGGCTGTTTATCTTTTGACTAATCGACAAGGCGGCTACGTCATGAAACGGACGTTTCAACCCAGTGTGCTCAAGCGCAAGCGCAATCACGGCTTCCGTGCCCGCATGGCTACACGCAATGGCCGCAAGGTGCTTGCCCGGCGCCGTGCCAAGGGGCGCGCCCGACTGACTCCGTAATCTTGGCGGAGTCGGCAGCGAGCGGCCACGGCTTTCCGCGCGCCGCCCGGCTGACCCGGTCGGCGGAATTCCGTGCCGTATTCGCTAACGCACAGCGTTATGCAGATCGCTATTTCACGATTCTGGTCGCCAATGGCAGTGTATCGAACGCTCGGCTGGGGCTGGCGGTATCCCGGCGGGCCGCTCCCCGGGCGATTGACCGGAATCGACTCAAGCGGCTGATTCGAGAAACATTCCGTCAGCAGCAGCCCGGCCTGCCGGCCGTTGATGTGGTCGTCATGGTGCGGCCCATCGCCTGTCATACGGAAAACGCTAAACTGGCGGCCGCGCTCGACAGACTCTGGCAACGGATATCCCGCTCATGCGAAGCATCCTGATCGCCCTCCTACGCGCCTACCGCTATTGCATCAGTCCGTTATTCGGGCCTTGTTGTCGTTTTCACCCCACCTGCTCGTGCTATGCCATCGAGGCCGTCGAGCGCCACGGCGCGCTTCGGGGCGGGTATTACGCCGTCCGGCGCATCCTGCGCTGTCATCCCCTTCATCCCGGCGGGCTCGACCCGGTACCGGGGAGCGAAACCGTGAGTCGCCACCGATGATGGATAACCAACGCCTTTTCCTGCTGGTCGCCCTGGCTCTGGTCATGCTGCTCATCTGGACGACCTGGCAGCAGGATTATGGCCCGGCGCCGGCCACCCAGACCGCTGCCGAGGCCCCGGCAGAGAGCGCGCCGCCCGCAACCGGCACCGCGCCGACAACGGATACCACGCCGCAGGCCGCCGCACCGGAGCGCGAACCGGGTGGTGGCGCGGAAGCCAGCGCTTTTGCGGACGCCGAAGTCGTCAACGTGCAGACCGACCTGTTCGAGATCGCTATTCCCCTGCAGGGCGGGAACATTCGCGAGGCCCGCCTGCGCCAATACACCGTCTCCGAGGATGATCCGGCGTTGTTCCGCCTCCTGCGACCCGCGGATCCGCTCTTCGTCGCCGAGAGCGGGCTGGTGGCCGACGATGGCGAGGCGCCCGATCATAACGCCCGCTGGCAGGCGGCCGCCGAGCAGTACACGCTTGATGCGGGCCAGGAGGTACTGGAAGTGCCGATTCGCTGGCAGAGTCCGGACGGCGTCACGGTGACCCGGCGTTACGTGTTCGAGCGTGACAGCTATGTCGTGCGGGTGGTCCAGGAAGTGGAAAATGCCTCCGCCAGTGATTGGCGTGCCTACCAGTACAGCCAGCTCCGTCGCACGCCGCAGACCGAAGGGCCGGGGTTTCTCGGGGCGGCGAGTTACACCGGTGGCGTGATCTACAGCCCTTCGGAGAAGTACGAGAAGGTCAGTTTCGGTGACATGGAGGATGAAAATCTCTCCCGGGATATTACCGACGGCTGGCTGGCGATGATCCAGCATTACTTCCTTGCGGCCTGGGTCCCGTCGCGCGAGGAGAACCTTCGGTACTACAGCCGGGTGGATGACGGGGCGTATGTCCTTGGCCAGAGTTCGCCCTGGCAGACTGTTGCCGCGGGTGGGACCGGGCGTTTCGAGAACCGCCTGTTCGTGGGTCCCAAGGAGCAGGACAGGCTCGCACAGGTGGCACCGGGACTGGATCTGACAGTCGATTATGGCTGGCTAACCATTATCTCCAAGCCCCTTTTCATCGCCCTGAGCTGGATCCACGACGTGGTTGGCAACTGGGGGTGGTCGATCATTCTCCTGACGCTGGGCATCAAGCTGGTCTTCTACAAGCTCTCCGAGACCAGTTATCGCTCCATGGCGCGGATGCGCAAGCTGCAGCCGGAAATGCAGAAGCTCCGCGAGCGTTACGGCGATGACAAGCAGCAGATGAATCAGGAGCTGATGCAGCTCTACAAAAAGGAAAAGGTCAATCCGCTCGGCGGCTGTCTCCCGATACTCATTCAGATTCCCGTCTTCATCGCCCTCTACTGGGTGCTGCTGGAGAGTGTCGAACTGCGTCAGGCGCCATGGATACTGTGGATCAAGGATCTGTCCGTGCGTGATCCGTATTTCGTGTTGCCGTTGCTGATGGGGGCGACGATGTTCCTCCAGCAGAAGCTCAATCCGGCACCGATGGATCCCATACAGCAGAAGATCATGATGGGGCTGCCCTTCATTTTCACGGTCTTCTTCATGTTCTTCCCGGCGGGTCTGGTGCTCTACTGGGTGACCAACAATAGCCTCTCGATCCTGCAGCAGTGGATCATCACCCGGCGCATTGAGGCCGGCGACAAGAAGGCGAATGCCTGAGGCAACCATCTGTGCCGTCGCGACGCCACCCGGTCGCGGCGGTATCGGGGTGATCCGCCTCTCGGGGCCCGGGACCGCGGAGATTGCCGAAGCGGTGGCGGGCCCCCTGCCGCCGGCCCGCGAAGCGACCTGGCGGCGCTTCCGCGGCCCCGATGGAGAGACCCTGGATGAGGGGTTGATGCTCTGGTTTCCGGGGCCGCGATCGTTTACCGGCGAGGATGTCGCCGAGTTCCAGGGGCATGGCGGGCCAGTTGTCATGGATCGGCTGCTCCAGCGCCTGCTCGGGCTGGGTGCGAGACTCGCCGAACCCGGTGAATTCAGCCAGCGGGCCTTTCTCAATGGCCGCCTGGACCTGACCCGGGCCGAGGCCATCGCTGATCTGATCGAGGCCGGTAGCGAAGCCGCGGCCCGGGCCGCGGTTCGGTCCCTGCAGGGTGAGTTTGCCCGCACCATCGACCAGCTTGTCGATCGTCTGACGGCGCTGCGCGTCCATCTCGAGGCCGGAATTGATTTCGCCGAGGAACCATTGGAGGGCCTGGCCCTGGACGACCTGAACCGGCAGATCGAGGCGCTTGATGCCGATCTGGCCGAGACCCGGCGCCGGGCGTCCCAGGGCCAGCAGCTCCAGGAGGGGTTGACGCTGGTCATCGCTGGCCGACCCAATGCCGGCAAGTCCAGCCTGCTCAATGCACTGGCCGGCCGCGATGCCGCGATCGTGACGGAGCTCGCCGGGACGACCCGCGATGTGCTGCATGCCTATCTACATATCGACGGCATGCCGCTACAGGTCCTGGATACCGCCGGGCTGCGCGACGGGGGCGACCTCGTTGAGCAGGAGGGTGTCAGACGGGCGCGACGGGCCATGGCCGATGCCGACCGCATCCTGCTGGTCATGGAGGATAGTGCTGACGGGGATCCGGGCGCTCAGGGCGACATGGAATCCATTGAGCGGGAGTTGCCGGCCGATATCCCGGTGACCCGCGTGATCAACAAGATCGACCTCACGCAGCGCCCGGCGGGACCGGATGGCGAGGCGATGGCGGTCTCCGCCCTCACCGGCGCCGGAGTGGACAGGCTCCGCAGCCATATCCGCGGGCATCTGGATCCTGCTGACGGGGAAGCGGTTTTCATTGCCCGGCGGCGCCATCTGCAATCTCTGGATCGAGCGGAGATCTCGCTCACCGAGGCCAGGACGGCAGCCGTCGAGGGAATGGGCGAGGAACTCGTGGCGGAATCCCTGCGTCAGGCGCAGGAGCACCTGGGCGAAATCACCGGGACGGTGACAACCGAAGATCTGCTGGGGGAAATCTTCTCCACCTTCTGCATCGGCAAGTGATGGCGCTGATACCCGTGCGCTCAGAGCCAGCCCCGGCGGCGGAAAAACCACAGCGGCCCGAGCCCGGCGGCCACCATTGCCGCGATTGCCAGCGGGTAGCCCAAGGGCGAGTCCAGACCCGGCATGAAGCGAAAATTCATGCCGTAAATGCCGGCGATCAACGTGGGCGGCAGAAACATGACCGCCGCGATCGAGAAGCCCTTGTTGATCTGGTTCTGCCGAACACCGATGAAGCCGCGGGTGGAGTCCATGAGAAACTGAATGTCCTCGGACTGATAGGCCACGTGCGAGGTCAGTGCGTCGACGTCCTGCTGGATGCCGTGGAGTGACGTCTGCTGTTGCACCTGTCCGGCCAGATGTCGCAGGAGAAAAGCCAGGCCCAGGCTGGTGTCGAGCATGCAGAGCCGCATTTTGCCATTCTCGTCATCCAGCCCGCCAAGACGCCGCAGCACTTCGTCCCAGTCCTTCTTGTCCGACTCGTGGATTTCGGTGCGCAATGCCGCCACCTCGCAATGCATCGCCTCGACAAGGTCGGCATGCGTCTCCACCTTCTCCTCGAACAGAAGGATCGCCAGGTCCGTTGTGGAGGTGATGGCGATCTGCCGATCCGCCGCCTGCTGTTGCAGGTGGTGAATCTCCGCATTGGCTCCGTAGCGGACCGTCACCAGCCGATCCTCGCCAATGATGCAGGCCACGGAGGTCATCCGGCGTGTGGGCCCCTCGGGTATCCGTTCCATGTACAGGGATCGCAGATGAATACCTGCATCGTCGATGAAACAGCGTGTGGAGGGCTCTATCTGCTCGACTTCCTCGCGGGCGGGCACCCGGCTCGGCATCATCGCTTCGACGATCGCGCGTTCATGCTCGTCCGGGTTGTGGACATCCAGCCAGATGGCCGCTTCAAAAGATCCGGCCGATGCCGGTACCAGATGCCCGTCAACGGAGCTGAAAGCAAGGATCATGGCTGAACCATCCGATTTTGGCCCGGGAGCCGGGGACGATATCATCGCCCTTCTGGCAATCACTATCTGTTGGAATCATGGATCTGAATCAAACGCATGATGTCATCGTGGTCGGCGGCGGCCATGCCGGTACCGAAGCAGCCCGTGCGGCTGCCCGCATGGGTGCGCGGACACTGCTGCTGACGCAGAGCCTGGATACCATCGGCCAGATGAGCTGCAACCCGGCCATCGGCGGTATCGGCAAGGGCCATCTCGTGCGCGAGATCGATGCCATGGGGGGCGTGATGGGCCGCGCCATTGACCGCGCGGGGATCCAGTTCCGCGTACTCAACCAGCGCAAGGGACCGGCGGTGCGTGCAACGCGCGCCCAGGCCGATCGTGCGCTGTACCGCCAGGCGGTGCGCAGCCTGCTCGATGAGACGCCCCTGCTGTGCCTTTTTCAGGACACGGTGCAGGATCTGATTGTGGAGCAGGGAGAGGTTTGCGGTGTTGTCACCGGTATGGGCCTGAGGCTTCGTGCCGGCGCGGTGGTCCTGACCGTGGGCACCTTCCTTGGCGGGCGTATCCACATCGGCGATCACAATCGCAGCGGAGGTCGTGCGGGTGATGCGCCCTCCATCGCCCTTGCAGAGCGCCTTCGGGAACTGCCGTTGCGGGTCGGGCGCCTGAAGACCGGCACGCCGCCGCGCATTGATGCGCGCAGCATCGATTTTGCCCGGCTGGACGCCCAGCCGGGCGATGAACCGGCGCCATATTTCTCGCGCTGGAGCCGCGGCGACGAACACCCGCGCCAGGTCTCCTGCCATGTCACCTATACCAACCCCGCCAGCCACGACATCATTCGGGGTGCGCTGGATCGCTCACCGATGTACAGCGGCGGGATCGACGGCGTGGGTCCACGTTACTGCCCCTCCATCGAGGACAAGGTGGTTCGGTTTGGCGAGCGTGAGGGCCATCAGATTTTTCTGGAACCGGAAGGGCTGGATACCCGTGAGGTCTACCCCAACGGTATCTCCACCAGCCTGCCTTTCGATGTCCAGATCGCCATGGTGCGCACCATCCACGGGCTGGAGAATGCCCATGTGACGCGGCCGGGCTATGCCATCGAGTATGACTACCTCGACCCCCGCGATCTGCATCCCGGCCTCGAGAGCCTGCATCTGCCCGGTCTGCTCCTCGCGGGGCAGATCAATGGTACGACGGGCTACGAGGAGGCCGGGGCCCAGGGCTTGCTCGCGGGCATCAACGCGGCCGCCCGTGTGCGGGGCATGGCGCCGTGGGTACCGCAGCGGCACGAGGCCTACCTCGGCGTGCTGGTGGATGATCTGACCACCCGGGGGACCAGCGAGCCCTACAGAATGTTCACCTCCCGGGCCGAGTACCGGCTGCAGCTTCGCGAGGACAACGCCGACCTGCGGCTGATGCCGGTGGCTCGTGACTACAGGCTGATCGGCGATGCCGAATGGCACGCTTTCGAGGCCTATCGGGAGGCGATCGAGGCGGAGAGCCAACGGTTGGAGAAGACCCTGATCCGCCCCGATGACCTGGGTGCGGACGCCGGTGCCGGCATCCTCGGCAAGCCCCTGCGCCGCGAGCAGACGCTCATGACGCTGCTGAAGCGGCCCGAGGTCGACTACCGGACCCTGATGACACTGCCCGGTGCCGGACCGGGTGTGAGCGAAACGCCGGTATGCCAGCAGGTGGAGATCGGGGCCCGGTATGCGGGCTATCTCAAGCGTCAGGCCGATCAGGTCGAGAAACAGATGCGCCATGAGCATCTCTCGTTGCCGGCGGACATGGATTACCGGGCAGTGGCAGGCCTGTCGGCGGAAGTCAGCGAGAAGCTCTCGACCCATCGCCCCGCGACCCTGGGCCAGGCAGCACGCATCCCGGGGATGACCCCGGCGGCGGTATCACTGCTGCTGGTCCATCTGCGCCGGGGTGATACCCGCCGGAGCGCCTGAGTGGGCGACACCATGCAGATCGGCGAGGATGTACTGCGCCGCGGAATGGATGCGCTGGGCATGGATGATGCGATAGCGCCCGCCCTGCTCGCCTACCGCGACCTGCTGGCCCGCTGGAATCGGGTCTATAACCTTTCCGCGGTTCGTGACCCGGGTGAGATGGTCCCGCGCCATCTCCTCGACAGTCTCTCGGTGCTGCCATGGCTGCCCTCCGGTCGCCTGCTGGATGTCGGCACCGGTGCCGGCCTGCCGGGTATTCCCATTGCCCTGGCGCAGCCGGATCGATCCGTGACCCTGCTGGAGTGCAACGGCAAGAAGGTGCGTTTCATCCGCCAGGCCTGCCTCGAGCTCGGCCTGGGCAATGTCGTGATCGCGCCCGGGCGTCTGGAGTCCTTCACGGTCGCCGAGCCCTTNAACGGGGTGATCTGTCGTGCATTCACGGATGCAGCGGGCTTCTGGGACGGCGTGGTCCGGCTGCTGGCGCCCCGGGGCGAGGCCCTGGCCATGAAAGGCCGGCGGGAGACGGAGGAATTGGCGGCGCTCGCGCAAGCCGGCGTATCATGCCAATGGCAGCCGCTTGTTGTTCCCGGACTTGATGCAGAGCGACATTTGCTCATCATGAAGGGGCAGAAACCCGTCACAGGATGAATCCATGACCCAGACACTGGCCGTCGCCAACCAGAAGGGGGGAGTCGGCAAGACCACCACCTGCGTGAATCTGGCCGCGTCGCTGGTCAGTAACGGCCGCCGTGTTCTCCTCGTCGACCTTGACCCGCAGGGCAACGCCACGGTGGGCGCGGGGATCGAAAAGGACACCGTCGAAGCGAGCAATTACGAGTTGCTGATGGGCGAGGCGACGCCGGAGGCGGTCCGCTATGTCCGGACCGGCGGCGGTTTCGACGTGCTACCGGCCAATGGCGACCTCACGGCCGCCGAGATCGGCCTCATGGAGGCGGGCGAGGGACGCGAAAAGCGACTGCAGGAGGCGCTGTCCACCCTCCGGGCGGACTACGACCACATCCTCATCGATTGCCCGCCATCACTGAACCTGCTGACGATCAACGCCTTCGTGGCCGCGGATCGGGTGCTCATCCCGATCCAGTGCGAGTACTACGCCCTCGAGGGGTTGACTGCCTTGCTCAATACCATTCACCGGGTCCAGCAGACCGTGAATCCGGCCCTTCAGATCGAGGGCCTGGTGCGCACGATGTTCGACGGGCGCAACAATCTCTCCAACCAGGTCGGTGCACAGCTGCTGGCGCACTTCCCGGGTCAGGTCTACAGAACCCAGATTCCGCGCAATGTGCGCCTTGCCGAAGCGCCCAGTCACGGGCTCCCGGTTCTGCAGTATGATCGGGCATCACGGGGTGCCGTGGCCTATCTCGCGCTGGCATCGGAGTTGCTGCGCAGGCAGCAGGGCGCGCGCGCTGATGCAGGAGGGGTGAAATGAGCAATCGACGCAGGGGACTCGGGCGCGGTCTCGATGCCCTGCTGGGCGAAGCGGGCGGCGAAGCCCCCGAGGCGAAGGCCGACGGGCTGCGCGATCTGCCGCTGGAGCAGCTGGAGAGCGGTCGCTATCAGCCGCGACGGGAGTTCGATCCGGCAGCGCTCCAGGAGTTGGCGCGCTCAATCCGCTCGCAAGGGGTGGTCCAGCCGATTGTGGTGCGGCCCCTCCCGGGTGGTGAGCGCTATGAAATCGTTGCCGGCGAACGTCGCTGGCGGGCCGCGCAGCTGGCGG
>P_1C_Liq_1_UnCtyDRAFT_1000114_pt1 | contig 18257 bp, 17 predicted proteins | sample Pon1CUnioCityCA_2_FD_10230 | JGI IMG/M metagenome (IMG submission 10230) | reverse complement strand
GAACGCACGGACATAAAAACCGTGATGAGTGTGAGTTTTGGAGTATGAACTCCCGTTTGGATGCTTTGCATGCTGCTATTTTAAACATAAAAGTGAAGCGCCTTGCTGAACAAACTGAAAGAAGAAGGTCTATTGCAGCAAAGTACCATGAGGCTTTTAAAGATTTCGTAACAGTGCCTGAAGACGGAGAAAACGAATATTCAGTTTTTCACACCTACATTATTCAAACAGATTGCAGAGATGAATTGCAAGCCTTTTTAAAAGAAAAGGGGATTGATTCGAAAATACACTATCCAATTGCCATTCATCAGCAAGAGGCTTTTACTTCTAAAAATCAGCCAGTAACTGACTTGAAAAAAACCGATGAGCAAGTTAAGCGGATTTTAACCTTGCCGGTTTACCCTGAATTAACCGACGAGCAAGTTGATTATGTGATTCAGCAAGTAAAGGCTTTCTTTGCAGCATGAATTGGTTAAAGAAGAACCTCAAGTTTGCAGCTCTTATTTTCAATACATTAAGGGTGAGGTTGTTGTCTGTCTTGCTTCCTGGTGAATGTTATGTTCAGGAACTGCCTGAGAAGTTGCTGGAAAATGACTATGCTCAATTTCGAAAAGATTTTAAACGAAATCGAAAGTTTTTGAGCTGGACTCTGAGTGACCCTAACCGAATAGCCATGTTTCACCTCTTAATGCGAAAGCTAGAGAGCTTAAGTGGTGATATGGCTGAATTGGGGACTTACCAAGGGAAGGCAGCAAGAATTTTTTTCAGCTATTTAAAACAAAATGAAAAGCTTTTCATCTTTGACACTTTTGAAGGTTTTGCAAGCCAAGATGTGCAAGCCGAGAAAGGCATTGGAGTTGACACCAAAACTGGCCATTTTTCGAACACAGGAATTGAGCTTGTTAATCAAGAAATAACCGGCAAAAAAGCAGGAGATGAAAGACTCATAACTCGAAAAGGTTATTTTCCTGATACCTTTGAAGGCTTGGAGAATACAGCTTATAAATTCGTTCACTTAGACGCTGATCTTTATAACCCTATAAAAGCTGGTCTTGAAAAGTTTTATCCAAGATTGGTAAAGGGTGGGTATTTGTTAGTCCACGATTATGGGGGTGAATATGAAGGAACAAAGAAAGCAGTGGATGAATTTTTATCAGAAACTAACGCATTGATGATTCCTATGTATGATAAGGTTGGAAGTGCATTAATTATTAAAACAGAAGCATGAAAATATTAGTTACCGGAGGTTGCGGCTTTATTGGAAGTCATATGGTAGACCGTTTATTAAAGGATGGACACGAAGTAGTAGTGATTGATAATTGCTCTACCGGAAGATTGGAAAACCTCGCACATCAAAAAGATAATGATCGGTTAGCAGTTCATGTTTGTGACATTGCTGAATACGAAGAGATCGAAGCACATTTTGAAGGAGTAGAACGTGTTTTTCATATTGCAGCCCTAGCAGATATTGTTCCTTCCATCCAAATGCCCCAAAAATACCACCGGTCTAATGTTGATGGAACTATTAACGTATTAGAAGCTTCGCGTAAACATGGAATCAAGAGATTGATCTATGCAGCTTCTTCTTCTTGCTATGGTATTCCTGAGCAATATCCCACCCCTGAAGACACGCCAATTGATCCGCAGTATCCTTATGCCTTAACCAAGTACTTGGGTGAAGAATATGTGATGCATTGGCACAAGATCTACAATATGGGAGTGACTTCGATGCGCTTTTTTAATGTCTATGGTCCCCGTTCAAGAACAAGCGGAACCTATGGCGCTGTTTTTGGCGTATTCTTAGCGCAAAAATTAGCAGGAAAGCCATACACCATAGTGGGTGATGGAACTCAAACACGTGACTTTACCTTTGTAACGGATGTTGTAGATGCCTGTGTTACCGCTTCAGAGTCTGAGGCAGCAATCGGTGAGATCTTTAATGTAGGAAGCAACAACCACTACTCAGTGAATCGCTTGGTGGAATTGTTAGGAGGGGAGAAAACCTATATTCCGAAACGACCAGGTGAGCCCGATTGCACCTTTGCAGACACTACCAAGATTCAAGAAGTTTTAGGCTGGAATCCAAGCGTGAGCTTTGAAGAAGGTGTACAAGAAATGCTGAATAACATTGATTATTGGAAAGAGGCACCCGTATGGGACTCTGATTCGATCAAAGATGCCACCAAAGACTGGTTCAAATATTTGAAATAGGCTGTTTAGGCTAGATTTACGACTTTTGCGCATTCACTAAAATTTAGATCCTAGTGCGGAATAAGATTATTAATTTGAAGGAAGCCCAATTACACTTAAAGGGCTTAAAGGATGAGGGTAAAAGAATTGTGCACTGTCATGGTTGCTTTGATTTGCTGCACCACGGACACATTAAGCACTTTGAGGCTGCTAAGGAGTTTGGTGATATTCTAGTGGTTACCGTAACTGAAGACCAATATGTAAATAAAGGCCCTGATCGTCCTTTTTTCAACCATGATGTAAGGGCACACAATTTAGCAGCATTGGAAATTGTAGATTTTGTTGGAGTTAACTATGCTCCAACTGCTATTCCTGCGATCGAAGCTATTCAGCCTAATTTTTACATCAAGGGACAAGATTATAAAGAAGCTAGTCAAGATGTTACTGGTGGAATTATCAAAGAGAAAGAAGCAGTTGAGCAAGTTGGAGGTGAGCTTGTTTTCACAGAGGAAATACAGTTTAGTTCTTCAAACCTGATCAATCAATTTTTTGACCGAAAGGATGAGGATGCAAAACAATTCTTGGATGGGGTAAAGGCTAAATATTCTAACGAACATTTTACTCAAATCTTTGACAAGATCTCTTCACAAAGGGTTCTAGTTGTTGGGGATATCATTTTAGATGAATATCAGTTCGTGAAGCCGGTCGGAAAGGCTTCGAAATCACCTACCATTACTGCCATTCAAGGTAAAACTGAACTGTATGCTGGCGGAGTATTGGCTGTGGCTAATCATATAGCTGATTTCGTAGATGAAGTAATTCTTGTTGCCACGCATGGCAAGAATAGACAAGCTGATTACAAGGAATTTATCAAAAGCAACCTGCATCCTAAAGTCAAATGGATTCCTGTGGAAACACCAAACAGACCAACAGTCTTGAAATCTCGTATTGTTGATCGTGTGTTCCGGCACAAGCTTTTTGAAGTGATGGAAATTAAGGACAAACCCATCTCTGAAGAAACTGAAAAGTTGCTTGTTCAAAGTATAGAAGAAAATATAAATGGTGTTGATCTCTGCTTGGTAGCAGATTTTGGGCACGGTGTTTTAAGTCCGGGAGTGGTGAACACGCTTGAATCAAACGACACTTACTTAGCAGTAAATGCTCAAACGAATAGTGCAAACCTTGGTTATAATCTATTAACCAAGTACAAGGCCTGCGATTACTTCTCAATTGATAAGGCAGAAGCTCATTTAGCTTTACATGATAAATTCGGCGATATTCAACAGATTCAGCAGGAGCTTAACAGGCTAACAGATAGTAAGCTTTCTTCGATCACCCTTGGGGTAAATGGTACCTCCGTAATGACGTCTTTAGGGGAACGCGTTAGCGCACCAATTTTCAATACCGATGTAGTGGATACCATTGGAGCCGGCGATGCCTATCTTTCGATCACTTCACTTTTAGCAAAAAATAAGTGTTCAAAAGAAGAAATAGCTTTTGTAGGCAATGCTGTTGGGGCAATGGCGGTTAAGATCATCGGGAATAAATCTTACATTAGACGAACTGATCTTTTAAAATACATTAAAACCCTCTTAGCTTAAAACCATGTTTTCAACCTATTTACAATCATTTACTCGAGTGCTTGAACAAACCAAAGCCTCCCACTTAGAAAGGACTATGGATTTGGATCAAGCTTTTCAAAAGCTTGTTGAGGAATTTGTAAGTAGAAAGAAACAGCAAACCGTTTACTTAATAGGTAACGGTGGTAGCAGTGGGATTGTGTCGCATTCTGCAGTAGATTTTGTGAATGCATGCGGCTATCGTGCTCAAGCCTTAACGGATAACAGCATGCTGACTTGCATGGCTAATGACTATGGTTATGAAAATGTTTTTGCTCAACCCTTTAAAACCCTTATTCAGGCAAATGATGTGGTTGTAGCGGTGAGTAGCTCAGGCACTTCCAAAAATATTGTAAATGCCTGCAAAGAGGCGAAACAAAAAGGCGCTTTTATTTTAACGTTTTCTGGCTTTAAAACCGATAATGACCTCCGACAGCTAGGTGATTACAACCTTTGGGTGGATAGCATGGATTATGGGCAAGTTGAGATAGGCCATGCTTTGCTACTGCATTATTTAACCGATCAACTATCAAATCAATAACCTTTGGGGGTTGTTGCCAGACAAGCTAGCTTAGCTACATTTTTCAATTATTTAGGTGTACTCATTGGTTTTGTCAATGTTACCCTTCTCATGACCAATTGGTTTTCCACAGACCAGTTTGGCTTGCGTAGTATCTTGCTCGATATTGCTGTGATTTATTCCCAAATCGCACATTTAGGAACTTACCGAAGTTTGGTAAAATTCTTTCCGCTGTTCAACCGACAAGGTAAAGGAGATAATGGTTTGCTCTTTATTGGCTTATTGGTGCCACTTTTAGGTTTTTTAGTGATTGCAGCGGCCTTGTTCTTGGGTAAGGACTTTCTAATCGGTCACTTTAGCGATAGAAGTAGTTTGTTTGAGCAATTCTTCTGGTTCATTTTTCCCTTGTCTTTTTTGCTGCTCTACAATAATGTTTTCGAAAGTTACCTGCAGGCGAGGTCAGTAACCGCTTATTCTGCCTTTCTGAAGAGTGTATTGAACCGCTTGCTTACTTCTATGCTGCTGTTCTTTTACTATTTGGATTGGATTGATTTTTATGGTTTCATTGTGGGCTTCGTCTTGTCCTATTTGCTGAACATTCTGCTTTTTACAATCTATTTGTACAGTCGTGGAGAACTAAACTTTAAACCACCAAGATCATTCTTTCGAAAGAAGCTTCGAAAAGTATATTTGAATTACAGTTTTTATGGCATACTTTCAGGGAGCTCCTCGGTGTTAATCAATAAAATCGATGCAGTGATGATCGGTTTCATTATTGGTCTAACACCAACGGGGATCTATTCGCTTTCTGTTTATCTGAGCATCTTGATTTTTATTCCTGCAGATGCGATAGGCAAGATTTCTTTTCCATTATTGTCAAGAAGCTGGAAGGAAAAACGTTTTGATCAGATAGATGAACTTTATAAAAAATCGTCTTTAAACCAGTTTTTAATAGGCGGAATTTTGTTTGTGTTACTTTGGAGCAATCTCGATAACTTTTACAGCTTACAAAAGCCAATTTATGCTGAAGGTAGAATGGCACTTTTGTTCTTGGGGCTCGCTCGCGTAATAAACATGCTATTTGGGGTAAATGGCCAAATTATCAATGTGTCCAAATTTTACCGTTTTGATACCACCACTTCTGTGCTGTTAGCTATTCTTACAATTGTGACCAATTTGATTTTTATCCCACTTTATGGAATCAGCGGCGCAGCTCTTGCCACAGCAGTGTCCATCGTTTTGTTTAATGTGGTCCGTTTTGCTTTTGTTTATCATAAACTTCAACTACAGCCCTTTTCATTCAAAACATTAGTAGCTGCTGCTCTGCTGCTACTTGCTTTCTTTTTAGGTCAATATTTACCTGAGTTGGATTCAATTATTTTAGACGGTATTTACCGAAGTCTGATTATTGGAGGATCCTTTGGTTTATTGGTTTACTTCACCAAGGTTTCAGAAGATTTTAATCACTATTTTAATAAGCTGATTAAGCCTTAAGCTTCTGACTGCTTTCAATTTTCTGCTCTACCTTTTTAATTGAACCTGCCTGTTGAATGCTCGCATTTAACTCAAAGCCAATCAAGAGGACAAAAGAGATAAAATAGATCCACAGCATGAGTACGATGATGGTACCAATCGAACCGTAAATTTTGTTGTAATTGGCAAAGTTATCGACATAAAACCCAAAACCAAGTGAGACGATCAAGACCAAAATAGTAGAGAAAGTTGAACCTGCCGAAAAGAAACGCCATCTCTGGGTTCGGTCACCACCCAAATAATAAACGAAGCTTATTCCAAAGAAACCTAAGGCAGCGATAATGATCCATTTTCCAGCGCCAACTAGAAAAGAGTTTATACTGCCGGGGTCAAAAATAAAACTGACCAAATACTCTGAAATAATGATGGCGGCAATTGCAATAACCACTAGAATAGTTAGGATGAAGAGTAGGGCAACTGAGAGCGCTTTTTGCTTAAAGTAGTTTCGGCTAAGCGAAATATTATAACTTTCTTTAAATGCTTCTAGCATGCCATCTATTCCATTAGTGGCTAAATAAACCGCGAATATAAAACCAAAAGAAAGTAAGCCTCCATCGGGTTCAGAAACGAGGTCGATAATGGAATCTTCCATGAAGGCATAAGCAGTGCTTGGCAGTATGTCTTGCAAAATATCAAGCAAGAGGTCCCTAAAGTTTTCTATGGGGATGAAAGGGATTAAGGTTAAAAGAAAGATAATAGAAGGGAAGAGCGCCAGAAAAAACTTAAAAGCCATTGAAGAAGCTTTTGTAGCAAGCAGCCCTTCTTTGATGCCTTGTATGAAAAATACGGCTACGTAATAAACAGGTAATTTATCGAAGCCAGGCAGTATGAGTTTTTTAGAGAGCTCAATGCACTCAACTACTACTTTTGAATTCATGAACTTTTTGATCCAAGCATCAATCATCTGCTACTGCCTTTAAGCTTAAGTCAAGACTTTTTATTTGATGAGTTAAAGCTCCAACACTGATGTAGTCAACACCGCACTCCGCATAGCTTCTAATGGTCTCTTCTGTAATACCGCCGGAGGCCTCAGTTTCTAAAGTGGAACCAATCCGTTTCACCGCTTCCTTTAAATCTTTAAAGGAGAAATTGTCGAGCATGATCCGATCGACTTTTTCAGCATTGAGAATTTCATCAACCTCATTCAAATCTCTTGCTTCAACTTCAATTTTTATGTCTAATTGATGTTTGTTTCTGTATTCAATTGCCTTGTGAATGGCCTCCTTAATGCCTCCTGCATAATCAATGTGGTTATCTTTGATCATAATCATGTCATAAAGGCCCATGCGGTGATTTTCTCCTCCACCTATCGTTACAGCTTCTTTCTCAAATAACCTAAAGTTTGGAGTTGTTTTACGCGTATCGAGGATTTTCGTCCCTGTTCCTTCAATTAAATTTATGAGTCTTGCAGTATGGGTAGCAATGCCGCTCATGCGCTGCATAAAATTTAAGGCTAACCTTTCAGCCTTTAAGATAGATCGGGATTTACCCTTCACTTCAAACGCACAGTCTCCTTGTTTGATCAGCTCTCCGTCATTCAATATTTTGGTAAATCGAATTTCAGGGTCTACTTGCTTAAATACCTCTTCGGCAACAGCAATTCCGGCTAGAATGCCGTCTGATTTAACAAGCAGTTGAGCTTTTCCTAATGCATTTTTAGGAATACAACTGTTTGCAGAGTGGTCTCCATCACCCAAATCCTCCCTTAGAGCTTGTGCAATTAGCGCTTTCATACAGTAAGTTATTTATTTTGTTGGCTCGAAGCGAAGTTCGATAATTTGCAGTGAACCATCCTTCTCTTGATAAAGAATATATGTTCGATAGGAGAGAAGATCGTTTTTGAACTCACCAATATCAAATTTGGTGGCCGATTTTGCTCCACCTTGGTGCTTAACAGCGTAAACTAAGCCTTCGTTCTTTTTAAAAAAATCTGCCAAGATCAAGGCTGCTTGCTTTTTGCTATAAAGGCCTTTAGCGTCAGGAAGGTTAAGATCAATTTTTAGCGCAAAAAACTCACTTAATCCCTTTGCGTCATTTTGCTCAAGAGCCGATTGAAATGACTTATTTTGAGCAGAGATATTACCTAAAATAATAAGAGCGGAAAAGAGTATAATATATCGCATATTTAAAAGTAAACAATTGAAATTAAAAGGCCGACAATTCTTTTCTTTGGACAATGCTAATAAAAATTTTAATAGTAGGTAAGACAGATCAAGCTGAAGTAGTAAGACTTTTTGACGATTACCATCGTCGATTACAGCACTATGCTAAAATTGACATTAAGATCATAGAAAATAAAAAGCGTAGAAAAAAAATCAATGCATTGCAAAGTGTGCAAGAGGAGGGAGAGCTCATTTTGAAAGAACTAAGCGCGGGAAGCTTTCTGATCTTATTGGATGAAGCTGGTAAACAGTATAGTTCAGTTGGGTTTTCTCAGCAATTACAAAAAATGCTTCTAAGTGGACAAAAGGAACTAGTCTTTTGCATTGGTGGTGCCTATGGTTTTTCAGAAGAGGTTTATCAGCGTGCTTCAACTAAGCTAGCACTTTCAAAAATGACCTTCACACATCAAATGGTTCGTCTTATTTTCATGGAGCAGCTTTATCGAGCATTTACAATCCTTAAAGGTGAAAAATACCATCATTGATCTGCATTTTGTTGCCACTTCCAAGCTGAGGCAACAATCTCTTCTAATCCTAATTCAGGCTTCCACTTGAGTAGATTTTTAGCTTTTTCATTGTTTGCATAAATGCTTTCAACGTCTCCTGCTCTCCTGTCTCCTAATGCATAATTGAGTGAAACTTGATTCACGCTTTCAAAGGCTTTAACCACTTCAAGAGTCGTCGATCCGGTTCCACTTCCTAGATTAAAGACTTCATACGTTGGTTGACTTTCAGCTAGGTACTCCAAGGCCAAAACATGTGCTTTGGCAATATCACTTACGTGCACATAATCTCGAATACAGCTGCCATCTTTGGTGTTATAATTTGTTCCAAAAACTGTAAACGATTCGCGCATGCCAATAGCTTGCTGGGCAATGATGGGAACCAAGTTGTTAGGCCTTTTGGTTTTGGTTTCACCAATCAAACCGGATTGATGAGCTCCAGCAGGATTGAAGTACCTCAAAGAGATGAGTTTACTATCTTGCTGAGCAGCACTAAAATCCTTTAGGATCTCTTCCCCAATCTTTTTGGTGTTAGCATAGGGGGACTCAACTACCCCAAAGGGGGTCTCCTCTGTAACAGGAAGAGCGTCAGGGTTGCCATAAACAGAGCAGGAACTTGAAAAGATCAACATGATCTCAGGCCTTTGCTTTATTACGCTTACCAAATTGAGTAAGCCATTTAAGTTGTTATGGTAATAGAGAAGAGGAGAGTCCACTGATTCAGGAACAGACTTTAAGGCACCGAAATGAATGATTCCATCTACTTTATGTTCATCGAAAAAAATATTGAGCTGTTCAGTGTTTGCGAGGTCAAGATTGAAATGGGCTATCTTTTTTCCACTGATCTTTTCTATTCTCTTGTAGGTGTTTTCATCAGAGTTAAGGTAATTGTCTATGGAATAGATCTCTTCATAGCCTCTTTCCAGTAAGGCCAAAATGGTATGGGAGCCAATATAACCTGCCCCGCCTGTTACTAATACTTTCATGCTTATTTTTGAAGCCTCAAATATACCTTCAACAAAAAGAACTCAAAAATGGATAAAGTTAAGTTTGCCATAGTTGGCTGCGGTCGAATTGGAAAGCGCCACGCAAGCATGGTGAAGATCAATGATAATGCGGAATTAATTGCTCTAGTTGACATTGACAGTGCTCTAGAAAATGGGCTTAAAGAAGAGTTTGACGTGCCCTTTTACACAGAGGTGGGTGAAATGTTGCAAGCTCATCCTGAAGTTCAAGTGGTTAATATTTGTACACCCAATTACCTGCATGCCCAACAATCCATTCAAGCCTTGGAAGCCAATAAGCATGTAGTGGTTGAAAAACCTATGGCGCTAACTAAAACGGATGCTGAAAGGGTAATCCATACCGCACTGCAAGTAAATAAGCGAGTTTTTTGTGTCATGCAGAATCGTTACAGCCCACCTGCTCAATGGCTCAAGCAAGTGGTTGGAAGTAATCTTTTGGGAGAGGTATACATGGTTAACATTAACTGTTTTTGGAATAGGGATGGCGGCTACTACCAAGATGGTAATCCTGACTATTGGAAAGGGAAATTGGAGAAGGATGGCGGTACGCTTTTTACTCAGTTTAGCCACTTTTTGGATACCATGTTTTGGTTATTTGGAGACATTAAAAACATTAAGGCCAGTTTTTTCGATTTCAATCACCAAAAAACAACCGAGTTTGAAGATTCAGGTACCGTGCAGTTTGAGTTTGTAAATGGTGGTGCAGGAAGTATTAATTATTCTACCGCAGTCTATGATCAAAATATGGAGAGTAGTATTTCCATTATTGGAGAAAAAGGGAGTGTAAAAGTTGGAGGACAATACATGAATGAGATCGAGCATTGCCATATTCAAGATTATGAAATGCCTGAATTAGAGGAAACCCTTCCGCCGAATGATTACGGAAAGTACAAAGGAAGCGCTGCAAATCACCAATTTGTGATCCAAAATGTAGTTGATACTTTACTCAGTAATCAAACTGTAACAACCAATAGCCTTGAAGGGCTTAAGGTGGTTGAGATCATAGAAAATATATACAAGCTCAAGTAAATTAGTAGGATTCAAATATTATTACTATTATTGCTTTGTTCAAAGAGCCCTTTGAACTCTCTTTACCCTAAAGAACTCGTAACTCAAATAAACGTTACTTAAAATAATTTCCGAATCACATTCACTTAATTTCACTCTTATACTTTCATGTACGATATTATCCAGCTGAATCAAAAAACTGTTGCTGAATTAAAGGAAATTGCTAAAGAACTAGAAATTAGCAAATACCAAAAGCTCAAAAAAGAAGACTTAATCTACACCATTCTTGATCATCAAGCAGAAAAGGCTGCTACTGATAAAAAATCAGGAGAAGGACGTCAAAATAAACCAAGTAGAGCCAAATCAACTCAGGACAATAAAAAAGAAGCTAAAACAGAAACTAAAACAGATTCTAATAAAGCGGATAGTTCTGAAGATAAACCAAAGAAAGTGGCCTATCCTAAAAAGGCTCCTTCTGAGCGAAAAGTAAGGCCGAGATTAGAAAATAAAGGGGAAGCTAAAGCAGCTGAAAAAAGTAATTCAGATAAAGCTGAGCAAAAGGAGAAAACACCTTCAGCTAAAGCGAGTCCTAAAGAACAGAAAGACTCCAACAGGAAACCAAGAAGTAATAATCAACAGTCGAAAGACAACCGACCAGCTGAGCGCAAAGAAAATAAGAAAGAGTATGACTTTGATGGTATTATTACCGGAGAAGGGGTGCTTGAAATGATGCCTGACGGTTACGGATTTTTGCGATCTTCAGATTACAATTACTTGAATTCACCTGACGACATTTATGTGTCACAATCACAAGTGAAATTGTTTGGATTGAAAACAGGTGATACCGTAAGAGGAACGGTGAGACCACCCAAAGAAGGAGAAAAGTATTTTCCTTTGATCAAGGTTGAAGAAATTAATGGACGTGATCCTGAATTTGTAAGGGATCGTGTTCCTTTCGATTATCTGACACCACTGTTTCCCTTTGAAAAATTCAAACTTACAGGTCACGAAAAAGAAAGTCTTTCCACTAGAGTGATAGACCTATTTACTCCAATTGGAAAAGGTCAAAGAGGCTTGATCGTTTCTCAACCTAAAACAGGTAAAACAACCTTACTTAAGGAGGTAGCAAATGCTATTGCAGCTAATCATCCTGAAGTTTATTTATTGATCTTACTGATCGACGAAAGACCTGAGGAAGTAACTGACATGGCTAGAAGCGTAAATGCTGAGGTTATCGCTTCAACTTTTGATGAGCCAGCAGACCGTCACGTTAAAGTTGCCAATATTGTACTTGAGAAAGCCAAAAGAATGACTGAGTGTGGTCATGACGTTGTGATCTTACTCGATTCTATTACACGTTTAGCAAGGGCTTACAATACTGTTTCCCCTGCATCAGGAAAAGTGCTTTCAGGGGGTGTTGATGCTAATGCCTTGCACAAACCGAAGCGTTTCTTTGGTGCAGCGCGTAAGATTGAAGATGGAGGTTCTTTAACCATTCTTTCTACTGCTTTGACAGATACCGGTTCTAAAATGGATGAGGTAATCTTTGAAGAGTTTAAGGGAACAGGTAACATGGAACTTCAGTTGGATCGTAGAATTTCTAACCGCAGAATTTATCCTGCTATCGATATTGTTTCTTCTTCCACCAGAAAAGAAGATCTTTTATTAGGAAAAGAAGTGACGCAGCGTATGTGGGTGCTTAGAAACCATATCGCTGATATGAATCCTGTTGAAGCTATGGACTTTTTAAGAGATCGCATGCGTAAGACCAAGAGCAATGAAGAGTTCTTGATCTCCATGAATAGCTAGAGCTAAAGGCTAAATGAAATCACCCTTTTCGATCGTTGTTTGGATGATGGTTGTTTCAGTCTTGCTGAAAATGATTGTCTACAGCCAATCATGGCAGTTTACCTCTTATGAGCAAATTGCCATTTTTGGGAACATTTTTGTACTAATGACAGGCGTGTTTCTTGGTATAAGGATGTTTAAGGTCAAGCATACGCAGACAAGTTTTCCTCAAGATTTTAAGGCAGGTATGCGCATTGCAGCGCTTTATGCAATTGCCATGACGGCCTTTGTCTATACTTACTATGCTGTAATTGATGCTTCTTATTTCGACACTAAACTTGAAAACCAAATTGCGCTGGCACAGGAAAACAACCTAAAGCTTGAAGGAGAAGAAGGTAAGATTGATCTAAACCAAGTTAGGCAAACAGGAGAGGTCGTGCTATCTCCCTTTTTTCAAAGCACCGTAACCTTGCTTGGTTTTTTGCTACTTGGTAGTTTTTATTCTGGGATTTTAAGTTTTCTGATGCGGAAGTTTGCCCGCAATTAGGCTTGTTTAACTAGATCTTTTCCCCAATCGTCTAGCTTAATTCCATCAAAATTACCTGAGGTCATTAGTAGAATAACGCAGTCTTTCAAGTCCTGATTTTCTAGCCAATTTTTTACATGAGCTGAAGCATTTGACACTTCTACCTTTGAGGGTTTAAAAGCATCTTTAACTTGCTTTTCTTGAATCATGGCTAAGCCTTTATGCTCAATCGCCTGCGGATTATAATAAACTAAGGCTTTGTCAGCAGCAGACATGCATCCACTGTATTGGTCGAGGAATTTGGCATTTAAGCTGCTAAAGGTATGTAGCTCCATAATGGCAATTAGCTTACGCCCTTTGAATTGAGCTTTTACCGCCTCAGTAGTGGCTTTTAGTTTTGAGGGCGAGTGGGCATAATCTTTGAAAACGATACAGTTTTCACCTTCAGCAATTTTCTCTAATCGCTTTGCTGCTCCTTTAAAGGATTGTATGTGTTTGTAAAAAGTGTTTTTATCAACACCTGCTGCAAGACATAGGTGTTTAGCAGCTTCTACATTTTGCAAATTATGTTTACCAAATACGTGAATCGGATACTCTTCTGCTTCGTGCAAAAGGTAGGTTGATTCACTCTTTAATTTAGAAGGATGCTCTTTGTAGGGGATTAGCTTTAGTGAATTTTTGGCCTCATTTGCCAATTGCACTAATGCTTTATCGTCTTGGTAATAAATAAGTTCAGCACCATCTTCTAAACTGTTGATGTATTCTTTAAACTGCTCTAAGTAATTCTTAAAAGTTGGGAAAACATTGATATGATCCCAAGCTATACCACTGATTACAGTGTATTGGGGTTTGTACCAAAAGAATTTGGGGCGCCTGTCTATTGGAGATGATAAATATTCATCGCCTTCTATGATGATAAGTGGGGCATCACTCAATTTTACCATGGTATCAAAGCCCTCTAACTGAGCACCGACCATGTAGTCAAAGTCGATATTGGCTTGCTTCAAAACATGCATGACCATAGAAGTAATGGATGTTTTTCCATGGCTACCTGCTATCACCAACCTTTTCTTCTCTTTCGATTGCTCAAAAATGTATTCAGGGTAGGAGTAAATCTTTAAACCAAGTTCCTGGGCTCTTTTGAGCTCAGGGTTATCAGGTTTAGCATGCATGCCCAATATGATCGCATCGTAGCTTTGATCGATCTGATCGGCATTCCATCCTATTTTTTCAGGAAGTAAGCCATAGCGTGCTAGTCGACTCTTTGAAGGTTCAAAAACTTCATCATCAGAACCGCTTACTTGGTAGCCTTTTTTGTGGAGCGCAATAGCCATATTGTGCATCGCACTTCCTCCTATAGCGATAAAATGAACTTTCATTGAAATTCTTTTAGACCTTAAAACTATTGAATATTGACGGCTCTTTGAAAAGAATGAGCTCAGGTTATCAACTAGAAGAGATGTAAAACTACTTTGGTCTAATTTAATGTATTATTTGAATCGCTTTTTCGTGACTGATAGAAACGTTCGGCACACCATCACGTTCTTTGATATAGCCAACAACACATACCCTTTTGTCTACTAACTCTACATCAGGCTGATAACTAAAGTTAGTGAGATTAGAACTCCAAATATTAATGGAGAAAACAGTTCTTGGAAACTGTTTGTCAAGGTTTAAGAAAACATTTCCTTTACTACTTCGGTAAGCACTCACAACAGTACCGCAAATCTCTTTCTTCATGCCAATAAACTCCTTTGCAACTTCCGTATTAAATTGGTTTTTATTTAAGCTAGAAAAAGGGATGGGAGTAATATCACCCGATTCTAAAGGAAAGAAAGTAAAAAATTCATTTTGTTGTTCTACTTTTTCTTGAATTGCTGAATCAAGCAAGGGAAAAAAGTTAAGGCCGCTTAGCTTTTCCACGCTGTCAACGGCTAAAGAGTAGAAAGAGAGTTCAGATTCGCATTTTTGATGTGGAAGAAAGAAGCCGATTGCCCTCTTTTTTTTAACATCGAGCATAACTTTATAATAATGTTTAGGTATTGATAGCTTATTTAAACTTCTTTCTACTTTTGGTAAATCATCAACTAATATTGGACCTGTTACGACTAACAGAGGATTAGAAGTTCTAATTACATAGGAACGAACCAAACTTTCTAAACTGGCCCAAATTTCACGGTTAAACTCCGCTAGTTGAGGTGACATGTTGCTGTAGTAAAAGCTTTCACTTAAGGCTTTTTTACTCCATCTAAAATCGGCACTTGGTGCCAAGTGACCTCGATCGTAACCAAAACCGTCGTATCTTGTTTCTCCATTTTCTTCATAAGTCAAAAAGTAATCTGCTTCTACTGCCGAACCACTGACAATATTGCTATCAATTCTAAAATCATTACTTCTGCCAACTGCTCCATCTGCAACTTTGGGTGAAATTTGATGCATAACCCATCTCGCTTGCTCATGCTCCTCGGCGTATTCTAAAGCCATGGCCGAGTAACGGTAAACTTTCTGATCGGTTTCGTGTACCGGATAGCCAATTTTATCAAAAGTATGTTGAATGAGTTCAAACTCTAAACTTTCTAGAGAGTCGTTCAAAATGTTTTTCAAGCTATCAAGCTTGAGTAATTTTTCTTGTAGTATGGCTTTTTTTTGTTGGACTGAAATAAGCTGTGCATCAATTTTGCCGTAGAAGAGGATAAGAAAAAGTATTAAAAGAACAGATAATCTAAACATAGATACAAAATAACTGCACTTAAGTTGAGTTTGATTTAACTAAGCGTTAGTATTCTGCAAAGTTTAAAAAAAAGGTGCCATACTTGACACCTTTTTTCTTTGCGTGCTGCAGTAAATGCAGATTTTTTAATTCTAGATTAATTACTTTCAAAAACCTGATTTTTAATCATTAATTAAAGCTTTCCATTTATTTTGCATTTACGCGTTGTGCAAGGCTTCTTAGCTTGAAATAAGCCGAATATTCACCTATATGGTAAGTTAAAAGTCGTAGAAACCCTCTCTAATGGTGGTCAAGAGCTTTTAAGCATGAGCTAAGTTGGTCAGCACTTTTTTGAATCAATCTTCTTTCAGCTTTATTGGGCTCATAGTTTTCACTTACAAAAACTCCGTTCAGACTGATATCAGCATATAAACTTAAAGCCAAGTTCTTTTTGTTGAGGAAGCTCCAAATTGGAGGAGTGAAAGTGCTAACTGCTAGTTGAACCACTTCTTCTGAATAAACCGCTTCAAACAATTTGATCGCACAAAAGCTCACCCCATATAGCGTAGCATCTTGAGTTTGTTTGATTTCATCAGCCGCCTTTTTTACTTTTTCTAATAATTCAATTAAACGATTTTCTTGAATCTTCTCTACCAAGGGCTGATTATCTATACTTGAAAGCTGGCGGCTGACAAAAGAAGTAGATCCATGTTCGCCCAAAAGAATGGCATTTACCTTGCCAAATGATGAATTCTCTTTATTTATTAGGTGATTCATGCGAACTGAGTCTAGCATAGTACCGGTGCCAAAAACTTTGTTTTTTGGTAGCCGGGTTATACTTTGAGTTAAAGAGGTGATTAACTCAACAGGATTAGCCACAATTAAAATAAACGGCTCTTTTTTGAAGTTTATGCCTTCGAAAATATCCTTTGTGATCTTTGCACTTTCAGCACATATTTCTAGTCTGGAAGCTCCTTTAGGAACACGACCTCCGGCGCAATGGAAGATGAAATCAGCTTCGTAAAAGTCCTCTTTTTGATTAAAGGTAAGTTGATGTAGATTATTCAATTCAGCTGCATGCTCAAGGTCGTTAAAGGCTCCTTTTACCTGTAAATCAGGATCAAGAATGTTGATCTCCAAAGAATGTCTAGTATGCTGCAACAACAAAGAACAGATCTGCTTTCCGGTATAGCCAAAGCCTACAATACTTACCTTTAATTTCATGCTTTAAAGATAAAAGGGATAAATCAATTTGAATTAGCTTTGAGGGTATGATTTACGAAGTAGTGATTATTGGGGGAGGAGCGGCAGGTTTTTTTGCTGCTATAAATCTGTCGCTAGCAGGAGAAAAAGTCCTCATTTTAGAGAAGAGCAATAAAGTGCTCAGCAAGGTAAAAGTCAGTGGTGGAGGTAGGTGTAATGTTACTCATGCATGTTTTGAACCAAGAGAACTGGCTGCCAATTACCCTAGAGGCGAAAAAGAGTTGCTTGGTCCCTTTCACCGTTTCTATACTTCAGATACCATTGAATGGTTTGCAGAAAGGGGAATAGAGCTAAAAATAGAGGAAGATGGCAGAATGTTTCCAATCACTGATTCCTCTCAAACGATTATTGATTGCTTCATCAAAGAGCAAGAAGAAAAGGGTATAAAATTGTGGAAGCAAGCAGAGGTTGTTAAGGTTGAGAAAGAGGGATTATTTAAGATCACTTTAAAGGATGGGCAATTAATAGAAAGTAAACGCCTTGTCACAGCCACAGGTGGTGGCAATAAAGCCAAGCACTATGATTTTATTGAAGCTTTAGGTCATCACGTTTTATCTCCTATTCCATCCTTGTTTACTTTTAATTTAAAAGGACATGCAAGTAACGCTTTGATGGGTATTAGTCATGAAGCAACAGTTCATTTAAAGGGTACAAATTTTGAAGCAAGTGGTCCGGTGCTGTTTACCCATTGGGGCATGAGTGGTCCGGCAATTCTAAAGTTATCTGCTCAAGCTGCAGCATTTTTACATCAAAAGCACTATGAATTTGACTATGCAGTTTGTTGGCTCCCAAATGCTCAGAGGTTTATAAATGAACACCGAAAAGTATCGGCTGCCCAAAGTGTTTTATCTACCAAGCCAACCGATTTTACCAAACGCTTTTGGCTCTATCTTTTGGAAAGGGCAAAAATTGAACAGGAAAAGAACTGGGCAGATTTAACAGCTTATGAAATGGAGCTTCTGAAGGCTGTATTGGAGGAGGATATTTATCATGCAAAAGGAAAAACTACCTTCAAAGAAGAGTTCGTTAGCTGCGGTGGTGTAGACCTCAAGGAAATCAATCCCAAAACCATGGAAAGCAAATTGTTGTCAGGTCTTTATTTCTGTGGGGAGGTAATGAATGTAGATGCCTTAACCGGCGGCTTTAATTTTCAAGCCGCGTGGACTACTGCATGGCTTGTTGCCCAAAAAATTAATCAGGAACTTGTTGAGGCAAAAGTGTAACGATTCCTGAACCGCACCTTTCCCTTTTCATCTAGTTCTTTCTGTTTCACTTTTTCATGCTTGGGACTCAGTTTTACATCTAAATAAATGGCCAAAGCGGTTGAACTAATCAAATATGCAAGCATAAGCACTCCTTCAAAGTTAGAGCTACCACCTTGGTAAAAAAATAGAAAAAGGAAGGCTATAA